>Ga0255772_10006841_pt1 | contig 10304 bp, 22 predicted proteins | sample 071ome_34_FD_179970 | JGI IMG/M metagenome (GOLD analysis project Ga0255772, IMG submission 179970) | Coastal salt marsh microbial communities from the Groves Creek Marsh, Skidaway Island, Georgia - 071411BT metaG (version 2) | ecosystem: Environmental > Aquatic > Marine > Intertidal zone >... | reverse complement strand
ATAACCATCCTACACTATTAAAACGCATATGTACACGTTTTTGTTTTGTTTAAAATCAATAACTTAGAATTTTTTTATATTCTTCAGAATATTCACAATCTTTATATTCCTCAAACCAAGGTCCACCTTCTGTATAATGTAATGCTTTTGGACTACCATCTTTTGGTTCTTGGTACCAATTTACTAACCAATTCCATTCATGACTAATCTTACCAATCTCTGAATCATCTAACCAACTAAATCTATGAAACCACTTGCCATCTTTAGTTTGATCATTTACGTCAATTTTCTTATGAGCAGGATGGCCACAATTAAATAATATTGCGCTAGACCAATTTTTTCTTGGATAAATGTATTGATATTTTCCGTTCATTTTTATTTTTGAAGTTGGTTCGTAGTTATGTTGTGCACACATAATAGCATAACGATTATCTACTTGATCAAATAATTTTTTAACGTCATCTAAAAATAAAAAATCGCAATCAATGTATAATGCCCATCCAGTCCAATTATTTAATTGTGGAACCAGAAATCTTGTAAATGTAAATTCCGTACTAGAAAGAGGATCTATTTTTCTCGTGTATATATTTTTTTGTCTTAGCTCTTGCTGTTTAATTGGAATAATATTTAATGGTATGCTTGAATGCAATTGTAATGATTTTTTACACGCTTGATATGCAGCATCTTCTTTACTATCCCAACCTATATAAATCATTAGTAATGATCCGCTAAAAAAACACAAGAAGTATTAAAATAAGGAGCAATTCTTCCCCATGAGCACGGAGAACCCATATATATTTTTGAGGCCGCAAGTATCTCTATTTTTTCAATAAGAACCTTTGCCGATATAAAATTACGGCTGTCTCCTAAATCTATTCCATTTAAATTTTTAATTATTTGCTTTTTAACTTCTGGAAATATTCCTTTTGTTCGGCCATAATTAGTAACGGCAGAACCTTCTTTATCAATAATAGAATATGCTATATTATAAGTTTTATCTGGAAAGTGTTTTGTATATGATTTAAATAAATCGTATTTGTAATCTTTAGTAGAATCCCAATAATTATTTTTATTTTCCCACTTCTCATCAGCAGCAAATGTAAACTCTTTTGGTTCTACATTAGTTTTAAAAAAGTGTTTAAACGCCTTCCAAAATAATACAGATTGTTCTATATTTTCACAATGAATAATTGCATTATTGATACTTAAATGATTCATATAATGATATTGTCGCCATGCACTCGCAAGAGCGTTAGATATTAAGAATTCATTTATATTTTTCATATTGTTCTTTTATTTCACTTACATCATTCACATTCCAAAACCCATGTCGTACGCCATTTTCAAATATTTCTTCATTCTTTTCGTGTATCTTATCAGATAATATTTGAATATGATATTTAGAGTCATATAGGAGTAAAGAAGTTTGTAAAGTATTACATATATTCATATTAGTAGTCATTATAATTTTAAATATAGTATACGGATGCCACCATCCTATTTGATCTAAATCTATTAAATATGGCTTACCATTAGAAACTAATATGTTTTTAGAATGTATATCTTCTGCAGATAATTTTAAATCTCCAAATTCTATTTTACTTAGTTTTTGAAGTAAATCATTAATGCTCTCTAAAACTGAATATGCGAAATCTATATCTCCGGTCTTTTGAATATATGTCTCAAGATCTTCTCCATCAATATATTCACATTCATAAGAAACGTCATCATATTCGTATAATTTTGGTATAAGGGGATGATCAATACTTTCTAATTGCTTAAGAGCCTCATAGTGCTTATCTGGAAATGCAGATGCATTAGGTCGCATAATTTTTGTAAAATTCATGATCTTTTAATTTAAGTATCTCTTCTTTAACTAAAGAAGATTCCCATTCTCCATAATATTGTTTTGTTCCCTGTGAAGTATCTTTACCTATATATTTACATGCTTCTTCAAATTCTATAATTTGATAAGGAAGATCGTATTCTTCAAATATTTTAATCATTTCCACAGTTCTATCTAAAACTTCTTTCTCAAATTCTATGGCATGTTCTTCTTTCCAGCGGAATTCTTTTTGAGATAAATTCATCCAACCATTAAAGTCTTTTGACTCAACATCTCTTTTAGACCATATATTATTTGTTTGTGAAAATACATATGATTTTTGTCTAGCATAAAGATCTTTTCTGTGAATTATAATATGCCTATAGTCCATAACTGGTAGAGCGGCTTTAAGTTTTTGTAACTCCCACCCTACGCGACCGTGTTTGGCAAAGGTTTCTTTGTTTATCATGCATTTAAAAGAATATCCTGAAGAAACAACTCCTAATATTCCTTTAGGCGGTAATTTATTACTTCTTACACCATGCAAATTTAAAGGTTCATGGTTCATAGGCATGACTTTAGAATTATTTCTCGCTGCATATTCATAGAAAAATGCTGAAGAAGCAGTTCTTGCACTCGCCCATAAAATAAACGGATCGCTATAATTAATTATCGTCATTTATTCTATTATCACAAAACGTTTGACACATTGTAGGAATTGTTGAATATTCTTTCCAAGATTCTGGGAGATCTTTATTAAACCACTCTGTTGTAAGAATTTCTTCTAATGTTTTGTGATTTAAGTTATATTCTTCTTTATTATCCATATATTTTTTTAGTGTAGGGTTATTGTTGAATTGTCTCCCACCAGGAGTGCCTGAAGTCTTTGTAACCTGATTTACATAAGCAGGATTAGCCATATAACAACATGGAAGAACTTGACCGTCCGGATTTACCAATATCTTTTTCATAGCCAACCATCTACACACAACTTTTGGTTTTTTATCTGACATAAGTATTTACCTTGTCTTTTTGATCGTTTAGCTTTTTTTGATATTCTTTAGGTAGATTAGGTCTGTTTATAATATTTTTTGCAGCGGTATCTATCCATGGATTTTTTATAAGATGATTTATATCTTTTGTCACTTCTTCTAATACTTCTTTATTACCTTCTTCATTAATAAACTCAAATGTATTTTGGCGGATAAATCTATCAGATTTAATTATATGTACAGTTTGAGCACCGTACATTTTACAAAGATTTTCTATATCCCCAATATAATCTTGGTTGTGTTTAAATATTACAGTAAATCCTCTTGCAATAGCCTTAGTGGATGAAAGCGCTTCCATGTTTTCTAGAACAAGATCTAAATCAATACCTCTACGATATTTTTGATGCATTTCATTATTAATTCCATCAACACAAAAATATATTACTAATCGTTCTCCACAATAATTTCCTAAATCTTCATAAAATTCCGGAGTTCGTATTCCGCCATTTGTATTGATATGAACAACAGCATTAGAATTGTCTATTATGTATTTTGTAATTTTACCAATATCTTTACTCATCATGGGATCTCCCCATGTACCGCATATCTCAAAGAATGATACTTCGTTTATAGATCCAGGGGGAAACTGTCTTTTAAAATCTTCAAGCGACCATTTTACAAGCGGTAGCCATCCAACTTTATCTAGTCCGTTAGGATCGGTACGATGACATTGTGGGCATGCTGCATTACAAAAAGTAGACAGATCTAGCCAAACTTGTAATTGTTGTTTTCCTGGTTTTACTAAATCGCCAAATTTCATTCGTTTTCCTCATATAGGTACGTATCATTATGGTTAGTTTCTTTTTTTAAAAAACTAGTTATCCATATTTTAATTCTTAACCAAATAATTTCCATATCTTTCCCATATCTGTAATGCAATTTGTTTATGACCGAACGCATTGGGGTGAATATCACCTACCTTTTTATTATCTATGATAGTTGGAGGCAAAACCATTGCTTCAAATAGTGGTGACTTTCTTTCCCAAATATAATTCTCCCAATAACTGCCCTGTGCCCATGGAAATCCATAAAATTGTTTTTTATTTTTTACTAGAAGTTTAGCATAAGGACTTTTTAAAATAGTATCTACAAAAAACTGTTTTTCAAAAGCGCGCTTTCGAATTCTCAATTCTTCTTCCGGAATTCCATATTCTAGTATTTCATTTTTAAAATTATTATAAGCGGGTAAAGGATTTAAAAGCTGATTCCAAATAAATTTTATTTTTTTATCATTACATATTTGCAGCAATGTGTACATATGTCTCAGATTATGATATATTACCTCTTGTATGCCAAATGTAGTTGCCCATTGAGCCCACATTTCCATTGTTGCTTGACGCTGTGGAATTAACCATTTCCATTTTGGGTTATAGTGCCAGCTGGCGAGCTGTGCAAAAGGTTGGTAATTTTTTTGCGGAGGTATAATGTGAGACCTCATCCATTCAGTCCCACCAATCAATATTATTTTTACTCTTTGATCATATTTAGATATTGTATCTAAACAAGTATTATATACCCAATCATTAGATCCGCCTGATCTAGCCAAATTAATAAGTTCGTATGATATTCCAGTTTCTTTTTCTATTTTGTTCTTTATTAATTCAGGCCACACGGGCCAACCGCCTCTTTTTTCATCAGGCAAATGTTCATGACGACTAAAAAACTCAGGATCTGTAAATGAACAACCAGTAGCAAATATGATGGGTTTCTTCTTTAGCATAATATACCTTTAAATTACCTTTTATTTATAAATAGATTTAGGAACAAGGAGAGGGTATCGAGATGATCGATCCAGTAACAGCTATTGCTGGTGCTACTGCAGCATACAATGGTCTGAAGAAGGCTATTGCTGTTGGTAAAGATCTGCATGACATGGGCTCAACATTAAATCAATGGGCCGGTGCAATGTCAGATTTGGATTTCGCGCATAGGCAGGCCGAAAATCCACCTATGTTTAAAAAGATATTTGGGTCAAGCCAAATAGAACAAACCGCATTGGAGACATGGGGACATAAACAAAAAGCAAAAGAAATGAGAGAAGAGTTACGATCTCATATCAGTTTGTTTTATGGTCCTTCAGCTTGGGATGAGATAGTAAACATTGAAGCTCAAATGCGTAAAGAGCGTAAAGAGGCAATTTATAAAGCCCAAGAACGAAAACAAATGATCCTTGAATGGACAGTTGGTATTGCATTAGGGACTGTAGCATCAGCTGTAATAGGTTTTATCATCTATTTAATTGGTATATCGCAAGGAGCATGGTAGGAGAATAAAATGGCAGCCACTAAAACATTAGAACCAGGTTCTGAATGGGAACACTTAGATCGTGACGGTGATGGCATTATAACTGATGAAGAGATTGCAATGGAAAGACGTATGATTGAACTTCAGGACTTACGTTCTGATATGGAGAATGAAGATAAGAAACAGGACGCACAGAGAAATATGGCATGGTTTGCATTATTTGGAATGCTACTCTATCCATTTTCAGTTGTACTTGCGATATGGTTAGGATTATCTCAGGCCGGAGAAATTCTAGGAGATATGGCCGCAGTCTATTTTGTTTCTGTTGCAGCAATCGTTGCAGCCTTCTATGGTAAAGAAGCTATTACAGCAAACAAGAATTCAGTAAATGTATCTGCTAAGAAAACTGTCGTCGATAACCGATAGGTTTAAAAAACGACTGAAAGAATTATGGAACGTAGATAGCATCATTGATATTACGGTAGATTTACTACTCTTAATCTTTGATGTTATCTACTCGCCAATTCTTATTATTGTACGACTAATCCGACATTTCTTTAATGAATGGATTGTCAATACTGTAAAACGTTTTTTAAAATGGTTTGCTCATAAAATATTGAGAATACCGGAAGTTAAAAAATGATAGAATTCGGCGTCATATATTTTGTTTTGATAATACAAAGTTTAGGCGAAGAAATAGCTGATCGAGTCTATTTCGCAAAACTTTCTGATTGCACGTATATGGCAAGAGAATTAAATTTCACATATACAAGATCGCCGCCAATTCGTGCGTACTGTATACCAGAAACCGTAAAAGATTAAAATCCTAAACCTTTTAAATCTTTTTCAGTTACCCATTCATAACATTCGTATTTTAGCATTTGAAGAGAAGGTTCTCGTTCAATAATAACTACACCTTCTGCAACACTTGTTAAACATTGTTCAAGTGTTGGATATATTTCTGAATTTGCCACTGCTTTGCATTCGCCATTAAATACGTTACAGAATAAAATTAATGCTGTAAACATTCCATATATTGATGTTGGATCCATAAGATCATCCTTTGTAAATCTCCTGTAAATGAGTTTCAAACTCTTCTACTTTTTCAAGTCTATTAGGCCAAAGAATATAATCTTTTTCAGGGTTCTTTTTTAAATTGTTCAACAATGGAATAATAGCGTTATATAGTTTATCTAATCTCTCTTGAGTGGTGGTTGCTAATTGTTCTGCATCGCTGGCAAGCGCAGCTGTTTGCTGCACTGCCTGCAATTCATCTTCGTCTACGGCAGTAAAGCCAAAATCAAACATATCTGACATTAGTTTGCTCGTATAGTTACGGTAACAGGAATACTTTGACCTACACGATAATTGTTATATGTGTATGCCGAACCTTGAACACCATTCCATTCAAAATGAATCAGATTGTTTATAAATTTTCTTTCTTTTCGGTATTGTACAGTATCAAAACATTGACGTTCGACTTTATAACCACTGATAACTTGTCTTGATTGTTTTTTATCAGCAGCAATAACTCCGCCTAAAACTGCACCTGCAGCAGCACCATTATCTTTACCAGTGACTCCTTTACCAAGAAGTGCGCCAATAATCATACCACCCAGTACATCACCGCCTGAAGCACCACCGCCTTGAACTTGACTATAAATTGGTACTTCTACATCACTACAACGTTGATCAATATATTCAACATTAACTAGCTCGTAGTTGGGTTGTACACTTGTAATCTTCGCTCTAAAAGTTTCTGCAAATGACGCGGTTGCTGTCAGTGCAATAACTGCGGCGGTGGTTAGTAGTTTCATTTCTTTGATCTCCGTGCTCGACGAGCTTTACGTTTTGCTGATCCGATTTTACGACGTCCTGGCCGCGGACGATTCTTTCTAGGCCAAGGCATATAGTTGTCCTAATAAGAAACCAATTACAATCAAAGCGACCGTTCCATAAATGCATTTCCAGTGCATATTTTTAATGTATTCAATCATACTATAACTCCTAAATATTTATAGTTTACTCTTCTCTTTTTACACATACTGCCTGCATATTTGCAGGATAGTATCCTTTTTCGCCACCAGCTGTTACAGATAAATCATTCCAATTAGCAAAGCATTCATACATAGTATCATATGTACCTATGTTTGTTGCTATTACTTCATTCTCCATCATTACTATAAAAACTAATGTCCACATTTTTGGCCTCCACTGAAGGACTCGAACCCTCAACCTGCTGATTAGAAGTCAGCTGCTCTATCCAGTTGAGCTAAGTGGAGATTCGTTTACCTTCGCATGCTAGCAGCATCAATTGCTGCTTGCTTATTATCTTTGCGTACTGGCATTAAATTAGATTTGTGTGTAACGACAATACCAGCAATTTCAGTGCCAGTATATTTGACGGCATCTTTCTTTGTGCCATTCGAACAAATCTTATCAGAAGTTACTCGAGGACCAGACATATATTCTGGTATTTCATAACGATAATCTGACTTCTTATTGGTATCTATGCCCATTTTGGTATAGAACTTTTCCATCTCAGCTTCTGCTTTTAATAAAGACTTTGACTTCTTTTTTGCTTTACGACGCTTACTACCGTGTACTTGTACACCACGAATCATATGCATACTCATTACATTTCACCCATACGTACGTACCACGCACCAGATTTACGATTATTATAACGAGCGTAAACATCTTCGGCTTGCTCTTTTGTCAAGCCTTCCCAAAGTTCTTTACCCTTCATATCAAATCTTACATCAACCCAATACATTATACAACCTCCGCAATACAGTTAGGAACTTTACCTTCACGACTTTGACCAAGAATGCCTGTGATTAAATCAGCACGCATTGTGTCCATGTTAGTGGTACGAATAGAACCCCACTTCCATAAACCGCGATCATCAACTTCGTTGTATAATTGCTTATGACGAACATCTGCGTCTTTACCTTCTACGAAGAATTCTTCGAAGAAATCACCTTTAGCATTTGTTGCTGTAACCATCCAATTAAATTTCATTATGCGACCTCATAACCAAGAATTTCACGTACAAAAACTGAACCACAGTCTTCGTTAAAAGCAATGACCAATTGCTCACGTGATGCTGTGTCCATTTCAGAAACATGAGTAGCAAGTGATTCGGCATCTGCTTGCTTAAACAATTCAATTGCAATTTGGTAATCTTCTAGATCGTCATGATAAAGCGATTTAAGATCTTCACTTGCTTGATCAAAATAGCTGAAGGTACGATCACAAAGTGTTTTTACTTCGATTAGAGGGTTAGTCCAAAAAGCTTTAGCTGAATTTGTCATGTTTATCTCCTTTTGATATAACCTTTATAACACATCTAAAAGGGAATGTACACAAAAAAAACGCATTTTTTTAAAAAAAAGTTTTATTACAGATCAATTACTTAGTCCGAATCCGATAAATTTTTTTCCTTGAGATTCTCCTGCCTCATCTTCCACAGCATCCACTCGTAGTATCTCTCTGGCTCCGGATCGTTTATATTTTTCATTTCTGTATATCCATCCTGTAATGTCTGTAATATGGTCGCAAGGGTCATCAGGTATAAGCCTTTCCTCTTCGTCCATATAGAATCCTGTTGTTGTTAAACTTAGATATATTTATAAAATTTAGCATACAGATCCTTTTCGAAAGTATGCGCTTCAATTTCCCATGGTCTTTCTTGATATTCCATATCCCATGGATAAACTTTCTTTTCAAAGACAACTTCATGCACCCATTTTTGTTTCATCTTACCAGTTACGTATTGATAAACATGAACCATTTCATGAATAATAGTTGATATGATTTCTTTACGAGCTTGACTCGAATCTACTCTGATTGTATATTCACGATCTTCTTCGTCTAATACATCACCATGTATACCTTCATTTTTACGTAAATTTTTCATAAAATGAATAGTAACATAAATCTTACGATGACGAGGCATTAACTCATCTTTCACAAACCATGCCGCGAGTTCTACCTCTTCTTTGATGGCTTTCTTTGCATGGCCTTTAAATTCAATAATCATCCAACACGTACTTCTACGTTTTCTGGTAAATTAATTTTAGCTGCACCGTGTTTATGATACACAACAAACTGAGTATTTTTAAATTCTCTGAAAATGCCTTCAGTAATTGGTCTCCAATTTTGAGCTAATCGATGAGTATTGAATGCATCACGATTTGAGTTTAATACAAAGTCAGTTGTACTTACAAGATTAAAATCAAAAATAGAATCAAATCCATACATATGGATTTCATCACAATTTAGTTTGTTAGCTACATAATGCGTGCACATATGTCCACAATTAAAGTCTGTATAGTTAGCAGCGTATCGCGGTAATACCGTATAAAACTCTTTAATATGTCTTGCAAATCTCATATAAAAGTCTGGTTTCATTTCAGTATATTTTTTAGGCCTTGCACCCATAACCCAATCATAAGCTCGTAAATCTACAGAACCTTCATGCATAGCACGACACATTTTAAAATCTACAATAGCAGTGGCATAGACATTAGTAATGCCTGTAATAGGAGGCAAGTTACAAGTCATAATAATACCTTTTGCGGGCTTATAAAATCTATGACTATCACCATTACCAATAATATGTGCAACTTTACTCATTCATTAAACTCCGAATATGATCCTTACCTTTTTGACCGGTCCAATGGTTAACTAAAATTTGTTTTGGTGCAGTTTTATCTAAATGGTCTAAACGCACAACGTTATAAGAATGCGATAATTCACGAATATGAATTGCTGCTTGTAGAGGATCTAACATAGCGTGCAGTGTTTCTTGATCACCACGCTTAGGATTCTCATGACATTCTTGTGCCCATCTCTGTAAAATTTGTGGCTTACCTTTAAATGCTACGATACCAGAATTATACATTAAAGATCGATGTCGAGTAGTCCAAGGTCGATCAACTACCATATGAAGTTTTTCATAATATAAATCATCAAAGATACCTGATATATCACCTAAGACTTCACAATCAGTATCAATCCAACAAGTAGCTTTATATGGTGAATTCCACATAGCGCCTGGTTTATAAAGCCAAGTTAAAACGTTTCTTTTTGTTTCTAATCTGCCAATAGAATGCACACGAGTTTCTAAATGATTTAACATTTTGTCTGTCATTCCAAAATCAACAACAGTAATAGGA
>Ga0255772_10006834_pt1 | contig 10309 bp, 8 predicted proteins | sample 071ome_34_FD_179970 | JGI IMG/M metagenome (GOLD analysis project Ga0255772, IMG submission 179970) | Coastal salt marsh microbial communities from the Groves Creek Marsh, Skidaway Island, Georgia - 071411BT metaG (version 2) | ecosystem: Environmental > Aquatic > Marine > Intertidal zone > Salt... | reverse complement strand
TTTTCTAATAGCTGAATTCGGTTTTTTGGGAGTTTGTGTATATACTTTTAGGCAAACACCCCTCTTCTGAGGATTTTTTTTTAAAGCGGGAGCCTTTGTCCGAATAATTCGTTTTTTTCGACAAGATTTTAATAATTGTTGAATTGTTGCCATAATTAAATCTTATAAAATATTATTGTTAATTTTTTTAATGAATCTAAACTTGAAAAGTAAAAATTTGAAGCAAATTGTATATGTATAGCTTTGGTCTCTTATATATTTTTATTTTTAGAGACCACCCCACCAATAGATAGCAACAAATAAGAAAAGCCATACGACATCAACAAAATGCCAGTACATTACGGCTCCTTCGAAACCAAAATGATGTTCTCGCGTAAAGTGATGCTGTAATAAACGAATGAAGCATACAAATAAAAATATTGAACCAATTAAAACATGGAAACCATGGAAACCTGTTGCCATAAAGAAAATTGAACCATAGATACTATCTGAAATCGTAAAATTCGCTTCATAATATTCAAGTCCTTGAAATCCTGTAAATATAGCTCCTAATGCAATAGTTAAGCCTAATCCTAATATAGAGTTTTCTCGGTTACCTGAAACAATTGAATGATGTGCCCAAGTACAAGTTGCACCCGATAATAATAAAATAGCAGTATTTAATAGAGGAATGTTCCAAGGATCTAAAACTGCAATTCCAGGAGGTGGCCAAATACCACCTATTTCAATTGCTGGAGACAAACTTGATGCAAAGAATGCCCAGAAGAATGCAAAGAAGAACATTACTTCTGACATAATGAAGAGTATCATACTCATCCGCATTCCAGTTTGTACTGCTTTTGTATGATGACCTTGAAAAGTAGCTTCTCGAACAACATCACGCCACCAAAGAAATGTTACAAAAATAAGAGCAAAAGCGCCAAAAAGAAGAAAATAACCACTGTGTTGGTAATGGTGCATATACATAACTGCTGATGTAGTTACCATTAATGCTGCACAGCTAACTGCAAAAGGCCAAGGACTTGGATCAACTAAATGAAAAGGATGTCGTTGAATTAATTTTGAATTACTCATAAAAATTTTTTAATTAGAAAAAGAAACGCATAATCTTAATTTAATCAGAAATTACTGATTTATTTTTTTTAACGTTTTTTTGAAAATATTTATTCCTTCCGCTAAATCTTTTAAAATGTGCGAAAAATTTCCAAAAAATAAGAGTAAAAGAAGTATTATTGCTAAAAATTGCCAAATTCCAACTGTCATAAAATTTAATATTTTTGTTGTGGAAACCTGTTCGAAAAAGTAAGGGCCTAACGTTAAAAGGACTATTTTTGATATATTTTTATTGTAAAAATATATTTATGTCATCAACTCTTAAGAAAACTTTATATTCTTAGTTAATATATTTTATTATCTATCAATTTCACCAAAAACGATATCTAAAGTACCGATTATTGCAACAACATCAGCTAATAAATGACCTTTTGCCATAAAATCTAATGCCTGTAAGTGAACGAAACCAGGTGCATTAATTTTACATCTATAAGCTTTGTTTGTTCCATCTGCTAATAGATAAACTCCAAATTCACCTTTCGGATGTTCCACACCACAATACCCTTCGCTCTCTGGGATGGAAAAACCTTCTGTGTAAAGTTTAAAATGATGAATGAGTGACTCCATTGATGATTTCATTTCTGCACGTAATGGAGGTGCAATCTTCCGATCATCAGTTTTAATGTTTGTTTCAGGCATTTGATTTAGGCATTGCAAGATTATTCGAAGGCTTTGTCTCATTTCTTCAATACGAATACAATATCTATCATAACAATCTCCTTTTGTTCCCACTGGAACATCAAAATCAATTTCATCATAAACATCATATGGTTGTGTTTTTCTTAAATCCCAGAAAAAACCTGTACTTCGTAAAAGTGGCCCTGTAAGACCCCAATCTAGAGCTTGCTCTAAAGTAATTACACCGACATCTACTAATCTTTGTTTCCAAATTCGATTTTCTGTCAATAATTCTTCTAACTCATCTATTCGTGAACTAAATTGATTTGCAAATTTAAAAATATCTTCACACAAACCTAAAGGGATATCTGAAGCAACACCACCCGGTCTGAAGTACGCAGCATGCATGCGGGCACCCGATACTCTTTCATAGAATTCCATTAATTTTTCTCTTTCTTCAAATCCCCATAAAATTGGAGTCAATGCACCTACGTCCATTGCATGACAACAAATTGCTAATAAATGATTTAAAATTCTAGTAATCTCAGAAAATAGAACACGGATATATTTCGCTCGAAGTGGTACTTCACAATGCAATAATTTTTCTATAACTAACGAATATGCATGTTCATTTACCATCATTGAAACATAATCTAATCTATCAAAATATGGCAGAGCTTGGAGATAAGTTTTATATTCAATTAACTTTTCTGTCCCTCTATGTAATAAACCAATATGAGGATCAGCTCTTTCTACAACTTCACCATTTAATTCTAATACTAACCTTAAAACACCATGTGCAGCAGGATGTTGTGGACCAAAATTTATTGTAAAATGTTTAAAATGTTTTTTATTCTCTAATTGATTTGTTAAAACCATGACAAAATATTTTTTATAATAAAAGAAGGTATAGGAATTGAACCTATTCCAAAAAAATGGGCTTAAAGTTTTTTGATATAAAAAAGTTAACCTCTTTCCATTCGAGCAACCTTCTAAAACAACTTTTTGGATTTAATTTATGAATATTTACTTTATCCTTTTATGTTTTTTATTCAATCTAGACATTTTTTGTAAGAATGCTGTACTTGAAACAGAAATAAAATTATTTCAAAGCAAACACATATTGGCATGGCTATGATTAACAAGCTAATTAAATCTGGTGGTGACAGCAAACAACTAACGATAAAGATACTAATAATAAAAAAACGGCGGTTATTTTTTAAAAAAGTAAAACTTATGAAGTTTTGTTTTAATAAATAAACTATTATAAGAGGAATTTGAAATAGTAAAATAAATATTGTAGAAAAATGTAAAATTAGGAAAACAAAATCTATAAGTTTTTGTTCTAATTTTAAGGTAAAGAAAAATGTTTTTGTTACTTCTTCAAAACTTAAAAAAAATTTAAATATTAACGGAAAAAATAGCATATAGATAAAAAAAATAGCAATGATATAAAGAATCAATGATACTCTTAATAAAAAACCTATATAATTTTTTTCATATGCGAATAGTCCCAATTTTAAAAATTCAAAAAGGGAATATAGAAATAATGGTAGGACGAGATAAATTGTTATTATAAAAGCAAGTGTTAAATAACTCGTAAAGGCTTCAAAAATATTTGTATAAATAAAATCGTGTTGGAGCGAAGTTATTAGTCCTGTTTTTAATTTCAAAAAAGGAAATGCCACTAAATACATTATAACGTCAATGTATATATAACATATCAAAAACGTATTAAAAAAGGCAAAAGTTACATAGACTAATCTAAAGGTTAATTCTTGAAAATGAATTTGTAAACTTAACATGTTTTTTGTGATTTGCTATCGTTTACGGATAGGCGGACTCGAACCGCCAAAAAAAACTAAAACCTAAACTTAGTATGTTTGCCAATTACATCATATCCGTTTTTATAGAAATTAAATCTAAAAAAGTCATGAAACGTGAAAGAGGTAGGATTTGAACCTACGAAAGCTGATGCCAATAAATTTACAGTCTATCGCCTTTGACCACTTGGCTACTCTTTCTAGAAAGTTGAATATATCTCTAATGCAAAGATGAAGTGAGATTCGAACTCACGCTATCGTTAGATAGTTTAGTTTTCAAAACTAACACCTTCGACCACTCGGTCATTCATCCAAATTGATATTGCGGAAGTAGGATTTGAACCTACGATTTTCAAGTTATGAGCCTAATGAGTTATCCTGACTACTCTATTCCACAAAAAAATATATAGTAAAAACTATATAGAAGATTATTGCTTATCCGAATAAGATTAAAAATGCCATCATTAATGCGAATAAACCAATCGCTTCTGTTAATGCGAAACCGAGAATTGTAAATCCAAAAAGTTGTTGACGTAAAGAAGGGTTTCTTGCAAAAGAGTTAACTAATGCACCGAAAACTACACCGATACCTACCCCTACTCCTGCGAGACCAATTGTCGCGAGTCCTGCACCTATTTGTTTTGCTGATTGTAACATTGTTTGGTTCATAATATTAAGAATAAATAATTTAACGGAATATAACTAATAAATAAAAATAAATCTAGCTTTTTAAGTTTTCTCTATTACTTAGTACGATTTTTTAAACAGCAATTTTTTGACAAGAACAATGGATGTCTCTTCTTCTAAAGCGATTAAAAAGAAATATCAAAATTGTTAATTGTATTAGCCAGTTTTTTGAAAGTTAAAACCGCTCTATTTTATCTTAAACTTATAAATTTTTTTTGCTTATTATTGGACTTGAACCAATACTTCCTATAAAGAAAAGAGATTTTAAGTCTCTCGTGTATACCAATTTCACCAAATAAGCTATTTAAAATAAGACTATGTCTGATAGAGAATTTGAATCTCTGACCCAAAGATTTTCAGTCTTTTGCTCTACCACTGAGCTAACCAGACAAATGTGAAACCTCTTATATTATGTATTTTGTCTTTAATCTCGATACATAATTTCGTTATAACTATATAAAATGCTATTCTTATGTCGTTTATATTGTATCGTTATCGGATAATAAACTTGTGAAAAAATAGGTTCCCATAGAAAAACAATTTTCAATACTTGATAATTTACTTCTAAATGTTTTGGTATTAATCCTAATTTTTTTGTTGGTTTTAAAGCAAATGTTTTCTCATTTTTTATAAAATTGAGTAAGCGTGGAGTAAGGGATCTATTTTTATCATTTAATATTTTTACCTTTTCGGCCATAATCTTTTTATTTTCAGGACTCATATTCGTTATACGAATTTTTAAGTTCTTCCTAAAAGCCCTTTGTTGTAAAATAGCTATTAATTTTTTTCGTGGAAAAGTTTGACTAATTTCTATCACATCACCAGGTTTTAACATTATGTTTAAACTAGATATAATTTTAGTATTAACACATACAAAGCCGTGATTAATCAATTGTCTTGCCATATGTGGAGAGCTAACAAACCCGGCCCTATATAAAGTGAGATCTAAACGACTTTCTAATAAACTAATTAATTTGTCAATTGTTTTTGACTTTGATTTTTCTGCTTTTTGCAACAATAATTGAAACGATTTTTCTGGTATATTACAATAAAAATTTTTTAAAACTTGTTTCGCATTTAAATATTTCCCAAATGACGAAGTTCTATTTAATTTTTGCTTTACAGAATTGTAATCGCGCTTTAAAATTCGTACAGATCGAAATTTTGAAGCCTTTGCTACTGCCCATAAATTTTTCTTATTTCCTCTAACATATTTACACACCTTAAATTTTGAACTTAAACGTTTTGTCATACAAATATAAATATTTAATTAATCATGAGAGCACGAATCAATTTGACCAATAAAATTCGAAATTGTTGAATTATTTTTGCCCTTTGCGAATAGTGAGATTCGAACTCACATAAATTGCGTGGAAAGCAAACAATTTACCATTAATTTATATTCGCCAATATATAAATGATCTTTTTTAGTTGTAGAAAACCTTTACGCCGAGTAGGATTTGAACCTACGATTCTTTGCTTAGAAGGCAAAAATTTTATCCACTAAATTATCGACGTTCAAATTTTGTGAAAAAGAGGATTTGAACCTCCAACTTTAACTTTGGCAAAGTTACACTCTAGCCAGTTGAGTTATTTTCACATATCTAATTTACTCCCTAGATAAGATTTGAACTTATAATTTTTTGGTTAACAGCCAAATGCTTTACCCTTAAGCTACTAGAGAAAATGATGGGTGTAGCAGGATTTGAACCTACGACTACCAAGATGAAGTAGCTAGATAAATCTATATAAAGCCCTTCACAAACTCTACAAGTAAATTACTAAACATAGAGCTTTTAAATTTTATACTAATGTTCGTTTTCAGTAAATGTAACTAAAGTACTATTTTAAATTCACAAAAAATATACAAGGTTAGTTTTTACAAAACAACTTAAAGAAAAAACACTTCTTTTAACTACTAAGCGTTAAATAAGTTAAATTTTGTTACTTATAATACCCTTCTATTATTATTCAGTTTATAACATGCTAAATTTTTTTTCAGAAACATAAAAAATGTCCTTATATATATTTCCTTAAAGTTATATATTAAACTGCGAATTTTTATTGTAACTTTCGCACTTAAAAGCTAGGTGCTCTAACCTCTGAGCTATACACCCTCGTATAAAACACTTAGTAAGATTTGAACTTACACATTTGAGTTCGAAGCTCAAAACTCTATCCGATTGAGTTATAAGTGTTTTAAACTATTATTTAGAAGTCCAAACAATAGTTTTTGCAAAGTCTTTTTGGACTTGCTTATAAATTTTTTGACGCTTTATATCAATTCTTCTATGGAGAGTTAATGTAATTGCTCCAATCATAGAAACTAATAGAATAACGCCAGAGATAATAAAGAAGTACGCATAATGTGTATAAAGTACACTAGCAAAAACTTCAATATTTGTAATTGCAACTACATTTGAGTCCCATAAAGTAATTGAATTTAAATAAAAGTTATTAAAAGTAAGGTTTCCAAATGGTGAAACAATTAAGGAACTTAATTCAGATTCAAATACCAACAACACTTCACATAGAAAACCTAAACCGAGTATAATACCAATTGGAAGATACCGATAGATTATTGTTTTATATTCAGGGATTTTAATACTTAACATCATTACAATAAATAAAAACAATACTGCAATTGCACCAACATATACAATTAAGAATAAAAATGCTAAAAATTCGACACCTAATAAAATTAATAAACCTGAAACGTTAAAAAATACAAGTACTAAAAATAAAACTGAATGTATTGGGTTTTTTGATGTAACAACCAATAACCCACAAATCAAACTTAAACTAGAAAAAAAAAGAAAGAAAATTGCCTCCATAACTCAGTAATTTTAATTTTTAATAATATGATCCATTATGTATAGAATAGATCAAATTGGTTTCTAACGATAAAGTAAAGTACATTTTGTACGCTATATATAATTGGTAATGGATATATTGCAAAACAAACGAGAAAAGTTGTTATTACACTTACCATAATTGATTTTTCTCTATCAAGCCTTACCAATGGTACCCAAAGATAGCTCGTATCGAAAAAAACTAATTTGATAACTCGAATATAGTAAAAACATGAGATCACACTCGTCAAAACTACAATTATAGCTATTGTATACATTGAAGATTGTATTGCTACTATAAACAAAAACATTTTACTAAAGAAACCCGCTAACGGAGGAATTCCAGCCATTGAGAAGAAAACAAATGCGATACTTAGAGCGATTAATGGATTTGAATTAGTTAAAATTGTTAGATCTTTTAAATAGTGTAATCGTGTTAATTTTTTCTTTTGATAAATACCAAGAAGAAAAGTAAAACTTACAATTGCCATCATCATATAAAGAACAATATATACAAAAGTTGCATGAATACCTTCAAAACAACCACATGAAAACCCTATTAACATGAATCCCATGTGTCCAATAGCACTATATGCTAATAAGCGTTTCAATTTTAGTTGCATCAATGCTCCAAAAGTTCCTAAAAGAATTGAACAAATTGCTGAAATTACAAAAAGTTCTTGCCATGAAAAAAAGATATCATAAAAACCTAAATATGCAAAGCGTGTCAATAGAGCTAAGATACCAATCTTTGGAACGCTTGCAAAGAATGCAGTCGTTGTTGTCGGTGCACCTTCATAGATATCAGGAGCCCATAGATGAAATGGAACTGCCGATAACTTAAATAATAAACCTACAAGTATAAAAAGACTTGCTAAATTTATACCATTTATTACATATACATTATACGGACTTACACTTAAAAATTGAAATAAATCACCTAAATTCAAAATACCAGTAAATCCATAAATTAAAGATAATCCAAATAACAGCAACCCTGACGAAAATGCTCCTAAAACAAAATATTTTAGTCCTGCTTCTGTTGAAAATTCAGATGTTCGGTTTAATGCGGCTAGAATATATAAGCAAAAACTTTGTAATTCAATTGCCAAATATATAGAAACAAGATTGAATGAGGAAATTAATAACAAAATACCCGTAACAGCCAACAATAATAATATAATTGATTCAAATGCATTTATTCTTTCAAAGTGATTATATTTTAGGGAAATTAAAATTGTACATGCTGTTGCAACAATAATGATTGTTTTAATAAAACTGCTGAATTCATCAAGAATCAATAAATCATTAAAGGCTAATGTGTAAGTTAACGGATTATAAGAAGTCATAAGACCTAAAAAAAACAAAACTTGTAAACTAAGCCAACTTAAATTATTTACAAGAATTGGATAATTTAAGTGTGAAGAAGTTGTACAAATAACGCCATAGATAATTAAGTATTGTATAATGGAAATTAAAAAAATTTCCGGAGCCATTGCAATTAATTCAACTTTGAAGGACATAAAAATTTTTTAATATTTGTATAATTTTACTATTAAGAACCAATACTAACAATTAAATATAGAACTAGTTTTGTTTTATATTTTTGTTAAGATATTAGTTACACTCATATGGAGACTATCTAAAATTAATTCTGGATAGACACCAAAAAATAGAGTACAAAAAACTAATGGTATTAGGACAGCAAATTCTCGGCGGTTAATTTCCGTGTATTGTGAAATATATTCCGTAGTTAACTTTCCAAACAAGATTCGGTTACATAACCATAAACTGTAAGCTGCTCCAAGAACCATACCAGTTGCTGCTAAGAATGTAACTGAAGTGTTACTTTCAAAAACTCCTACTAATGTAAGGAATTCACCAACAAAACTGCTTGTTCCTGGGAAACCTAAATTAGCCATTGAAAAGAAGAAAAAGAATATACTAAACAGAGGAATAACCTGTGCAACACCTGTATAGTATTTAATTAAGCGTGTATGATGTCGTTCATATAAAACACCAATACATAGGAATAGAGCACTTGAGACAAAACCATGGCTTAACATTATCACAATACTACCTTCTAATCCTTGAATGTTCAATGCAAAGAGCCCAATTGTAACAAAGCCCATATGTGCAACAGATGAATAAGCAATAATTTTTTTCAGATCAATTTGACGCAATGTTGTTAATGAAGTATAAATCACTGCGATCACACTCATAGTATACACTAACGGTGTAAAATACAAGCTTCCTTGTGGAAATAATGCAATGGAAAATCTTAATAATCCATACGTACCCATTTTTAATAATACACCGGCTAAAACTACTGAACCTGCTGTTGGTGCTTCCACATGAGCTTCAGGAAGCCATATATGAAATGGCATCATAGGAACTTTAATTGCGAATGACATAAAAAATGCAAGCCACAGTAAAATTTGGCGACGATCTGAAAAAGTAAAGTTAGAAACTAATTGATAATCAGTCGTCCCTGTTTCAAAATAAATAACAAAAATTGCCAATAGCATTAAAACTGAACCAATTAACGTATATAAAAAAAATTGGAATCCGGCTTTGATTTTACGTGTTCTTGAACCCCAAAAACCAATAATTAAGTACATCGGAATTAGAATACTTTCAAAAAAGATAAAGAAAACAATCAAATCTAAAGATGAGAATACGCAAATTAAGAGGGATTCCATCAAAAGAAAGTATGAATAGTATTCTTTGAGCGATTTTTTTATGCTACTCCAACTTGAGAGGATACAAAGTGGAATGAGAAAAGTTGTAAGTAAAATAAATAATAATGAGATACCGTCTACGCCGATAAAGAAATATAAATTATATGACCATAACCATTCTAAATATTCTGTAAACTGAAATCGCGCAGTTGAATGATCAAATAAAATCCACAAAAAAATTGAGTAAAAAAATGTAATAAGAGAAAACACTAATGCTGTTGTTTTTACAGCGACTGCATTTTTTTCATGAATAAAGAACAATAAAAAAACACCACATAAAGGAATTAATATTAACACAGATAACAACGAGTTAAACATTTTTCAAAAATTTTTACTATAATTCTAAAAACAAACAACCTTGAAAAGTTACTTTATATAATTAACCTTATGGTAAACAATCAAAACCTATAAGTAGACCAACAATTAAAATAACCCAACCTAAAGAAAAAGGAAGAAAAATTTTCCAACCAATACG
>Ga0255772_10006832_pt1 | contig 10314 bp, 12 predicted proteins | sample 071ome_34_FD_179970 | JGI IMG/M metagenome (GOLD analysis project Ga0255772, IMG submission 179970) | Coastal salt marsh microbial communities from the Groves Creek Marsh, Skidaway Island, Georgia - 071411BT metaG (version 2) | ecosystem: Environmental > Aquatic > Marine > Intertidal zone >... | reverse complement strand
GTAGTCATGGTCTTTAGCACCAATATGTTCTAAAACCTGAGTCACAGAGTTTCTGTGATGTGCTTGACGATGGTAGTAAGGGTCATCATCTAAAATGTCTTCAGCCTCCTCTACGACCGTGTAAATGATTTTATCGTCATATTCTTTGAGTCTCCATAATTCGTTTTTAAGTGTTAGTTCCTGAGGTCTACCATCATAAGTGAAAGTCGCTTCAATTATGATGAAGAAATCCATTTCATTATAGAGTTCTTTTAATCTCATTTCTAATACTTCAAACTCACCATTGTATATAATACAATCGTATCTCTTAGGGAAGTTATCTACATCAAAGAATACTAAACTTTCAGGGTTGGGTGGTAAGTAATTGTCCGTTACTGGTGTTAGTTTCTCAGTGGTACCCTTAGGTGTTTCAGGTGGTAAACCTTCTTTGATTAATCTTGCAATATTCTTTTTGGTGGTAAAGTAATTTGTTGCGGTTTCACTATGTGCAAATGAGAACATCTTATCTTTAATGAATGTAGGGTCACCAAACCACGAAAGGTGCCAACCACAGTAGTAACGTTGAAACTCATCAGAATCATCATCCCAACGAATATTTCTTAGGTGTTGAATGATGTCATTGTTATCATCGTATTGTTGTTTTGTGATGATACTACTTCCACCCCAAATGTAATTCTTCTCCCACTTAGTATTCCATATAAACCATTTCTGTTCACAGATGATTGGTTTTCTTTCTAAAAGAGGGATGAAGTTATCCTTTTTAGACATATCAGGAATCTCATCAACATCAGATATCATAATGATGTCTTCTGGTTGTAAGTTTAATTTATCGATACCTCTACTGATAGCTCTTCTTTGGTGGTGTTCCCTTACCCAGTTCATGTTTCTAATTTCAGGTATTGCGACTAACTCATTGATTTCTTCTTGAGTTAAATTTTCAGGAAAGTCTGTAACGATAATATGAGTTATTTTATCCAAATACTTTTGATACCTTTTCTTATGAATGGTAAAGTATAATGGTTTTTCATCACCTGTGTGTGTTTGATTAGACTCCACCAATATAAAGTGGTCCACTTCGTCATAGAGTGTTTCTAAACGATATTCTAAAACATCGAATTCATTATAGAAGATAAATGCATCTACTACTTTCATACTTATTTAATTAACATTTTATTATTTATTACTATTGCGTCTATGTCTGAATTATTATATAGTTCGATAGCTTCCTCAGGGGTTTCTACTATTGGTTGACCATTAACGTTTAATGATGTGTTCAATACGATTGGAACTCCTGTATGTTGACCTAACTTTTCAATCAGACTATAAAGTTTTTCGTTGGTTTCTTTGGTTAATGTTTGAACTCTTGCGGTTCCGTCCACGTGAGTAACTGAAGGTATTTCCCACGGTTTCTTCACAGGACAGGTATATAACATATAAGGTGAGTCGACATCGATGTCAAACCATTCTGTAACTCTTTCTTTTAATACTATTGGTGCAAATGGTCTAAACCATTCTCTATGTTTCACCCTTGAGTTCAAAATCTCTTTCATCTTTGGGTCTGTTGGGTTTGCTAAGAAAGACCTATTCCCTAAAGCTCGTGGTCCAAACTCACTACGACCTTGGAACCATGCAACTATCTTTGACTCTGATAACATCTTAGCAATAACATCTTCATCATAGTCAATACCTTCTTCAATATCTTCATATTCGTTTCCTGTATAACAAACGTCACTAATCTCAAACTTTTGACGAGGGATTTCTTCTAATTGATAAGAACAGAATAATGCTGCACCTACAGATAAACCATCATCACCAGTTGCTGGATACATATAAAGGTTATCAAAATCCATTTGTTTTAATAACTTATAGTTGGAGGTACAGTTTAACATTGTCCCACCAACGATACAAAGATTACCATCATTCAGACCTTCAGTCATCTCAAATAATTGTTTTGAATATTTCTGAATAGTTTTCTCTAAGGTGTATTGAATTGATGCTGCATGATTAAATCTTTCTTCCAAAGACATTTCTTCTCTACCTTTCAACACTCTTAAGGGGTAAAGGAAGTCTTTATTAATTCTACTAATACCGAGTTCTCTTTCTTCCTCAATCCAACCTCTAAGTTCTTGCCACGGTCTTTCTGTGATGTATGATGCTGCCCAACAGTTAAATGTCATATTATCAGTAACATTTGTCATCTGATGTTGTGGTTCAGATAATAATTCCCAATTATCTTTAATCTTTTGGGATGGTTCACCATAAGGAGCAGCACCCATTGTTGTTCCTGCTTTAACGACACCAGGTCCAAATTCTAACATCTCAGTCATTACAGTGTAAAGATTACCTATAGTTGTGTTAGGTGAACCCATATATGTGAGTTTGTTTCCATCACCTAAGAAGAAAGCGGAGGAACGTTCACCTGTGATACCTGATGCGTCTAATGAGAAAATAGCTGCACGTTCTAAGTTATTGGTGTAGTAAACAGAGGCGGCATGTGCGGTATGATGGTTAACAATAACACCACCTTTTAATACTTCATTACCGAGTAATACATTACAACTTATATGGTCACGTTGAAAGTAATCGACAGTTGGGACATAGAAATGGTTACCATCGAAGATTTCAAAACCGTACTCTTCATTATAGTTGTCATTATTTCTTGTTATTGAATTAAAGTTAGGGTGTAATTGTGAGAATGGATATTCGTATAATTCATCTTCACGATAGAAAACCCTAACAAAATCATCTCCCACATCTAAATTACCTATGGCAACCAAATCAATATCATCAATCGTAAGATTGTGAGGATTAAGGATGTAATCAATTACTTCCCAACATAAATACCTATCTTTTTTTTGTCGGCTAATTCTTTCAGTTGCTACTGAACCGAGTAGTTTACCGTCAACAACTAATGACACTGCAGAGTCGTGTCCATTTGTAATACCGAGTACTTTCATTATTTGCTTTATTTTCCAATAATGATAAGTTATATTTTCCTAAATTAAACAAGACAATTATGTATTATTCAGACCCTTTTATTGACGATTACAAAAGTGAAGAAGTTCACTATTACTCTTACTATTCATTTGAGAACATGTTCTCTGATGAAGAGATTGAATATATTAAACAGTGGGGAGAGCACTTCCCAGCAATGAGCGGTGAGGTTGGAGGAGACGAAGACCTTAGTGTTAACGAAGATATTCGTATTAGTAGAATCAGTTGGATAGCCTTAGAAGAGGGTACCAAATGGATTTTTGACCGTTTGGCTGAATGTGCAATTGTTGCCAATAAAGAAATGATGTGGAATTTTGACCTTTCAGGTTTTGGTGATGAGATTCAATATACTGAATACTTCGGTGAAAACAATGGACATTATTCATGGCACGGTGATATCGGTCCCAACGTACCACATAGAAAATTATCAATCGTTGTTCAATTATCCGACCCTGAAGATTATGAGGGTGGTGAGTTAGAATTAAGTGCTGGTAGTTATTTGGTTGATGGACCTAACACTAAAGGTACTGTAATTGTATTCCCTTCTTTTGTACTTCATAGAGTATTACCACTTACTTCAGGTGAGAGACGTTCATTGGTAAGTTGGGTATCAGGACCAAGACTTAAGTAATATGTTGTTAAGATTTGAGGGTGGAGATTTTAAGGATTTACTTAAAAATAATGAAAGGTTTATTCTTCACGTATTCTTTAAGGAACAAACAAAATTAAAAACAGAAGCGTACCTTAATATAACTCCATCATTTTCTAACGTGGCTGAAAGTGCTAATCAGCACGTTGAAGTTATGAAATCATTTCCTGATGCGTTATTCGTGGAAACGTTTCATCATGAGTCCTATGACTTAGTTAATAACTTTGGTTTTAATTATGGTGAGTTGTGGGATGACTTTAATAGTCATTACCGTCCATTAATAATTGGTGTAAAAAAAGGACGAATGGTATCGAACTCATTAGGTGAGTGTTATTGTATTGATACTTACATGTCTATCTTACACAGTGTTTACCCTGAATTATTTGAACCACCCAGTGTAAGTGAGTCTTAATTCTTCAACACCTGGATTAACGTGAGATACATAGTGCCACTTTCCAACACCTTTCGGTAGGTCAAATAGTGTTAATGTATTAAACGTAGGAGTCTCAACTCTTTCTACTTCCATTGTATCATGATTCATAAAGTGTAGATTACCACCGTATTGAGGTAGCCAATCTTTAGTCAACTGATATACAAATCCTGTAGTTCCATTTGGAGAATCTACGTGTGGGGATAGAAAGTCACCAGGTAGATATACTGCAGCGAATACTTCGTCGGTGGTTGTTACTTTAGAATCAATAACTGAATTAATAAAAGAAATTGCTTCATCACTATATAACCAACCTCTAAGTTCACATTCGAAACATGTACAAGTTTTTTCGTGGTCATCAACGGTACGGTGGAAACAGTATGAAAACTCACCATTACCAAATGCTTGAGTGGCTCTATTATAGTTGTTTTTTATTTCTTCTTCATAATCAGGTGAAAACATTACAGAATCAAAACCTTCTTCACCACTAACTTTTGGGTGGGTAGAAACTCTCCACCAATCTCTTGGCATTTCTTCAGTAAAGTAATGATGTATTCTATTGGCGGCATCTTCTTTTAGGAAGTTTTTGATAACGACAACACGTTTGTTGGTGTACTCATCTCTGATTGTCTCAACATCTAAATTTGGGTTAATTAAATCTATAAAGTCCATATTAATATTCTGTATTAAAGAAAAATACCTGAAACAATCTACCGTCGTATATATCTTTACCAAAGTAATCCATTGATATATGGAAATTGTCTGCTCTATACATTACTAGTCTATTGAATAAGTTACCAAATCTATCAACCTGTTCCCACTTTGTGATATCTTTAGCGGTTTCTATTGGTGATGTTGGGTCGTATTCGTCGTTCTTATGTTCTTCATAATCCCAAGTCAAAAGACCCGTTTTTTTATGTTTATAAATACCTGTCCCTGCAGTTACAGGTGCATCAGGTGTGAGATATAGGACACCGGCCCATTCAGTATAAGAGTCTGAGTGTATCCATGAACGGTCTTGTGCTGTGGTGTATTGAAATGAGCCGGTGTACTCACCACCCCACCATGTTATTTCACCCGCAAACGGTCTTAAGATGTTACCAATAGTTTCTTTTATGGAATCGTTCATGAATGTTTCAGTTCTGTAACCTGGAAAGCTTCCTGTAACATTGAACTCCTGTTGAAGTGCAAATTCTCTCACTTCATAAGGGTTATCATAAAAGTCGTCTATGATTAATGAATTGACTCTCATATATTAATTTTTATAGAAAGATAAAAAGGAATGTTATAAAGAAAATAAGATGTTATAGATAATCTTGGAAGTTGTCATTGATATATTCTCTGACTCTTTCATCATCAGCCCACTCAGGCCAAGAAACTCGGATTAGTTCACCTTCTTCATCTAAGTAATATTCTAAAAGTGATTCCAAACTACCGTAGTATTCAAAGTCGTTATCACTACTGTAACCTCCCCAACTTAATACTGTCTTAACAACTTGTGGTAAGAGTTTTGTTACGTCAACCTGATAGTGAAAATCTTGAACTTCAATAGGTTCATTGGTTCCGGCTTTGTAAGTCTTCCTTTTATATGGAATCTCACGTGAGAAGAAATGTTCGTCAAATAAGTATCTTAACCCATTCATTACATCATTGTATAACTCATCATAGATTGCTGATTCTTCAGCGTTTCTATGAATATTTTCTAATTCTGACAGTACATCAGGTGAGTTTTCTTTGATGAATTTTGATAAAGTATCGTCATCCATATTGTTGATGACATCTACAGTTACGATATCTTTTACACCATCAATTTCAACTTCTTGACTTTCAACTTCATTGTAAACTAAAGATTTTAGGTAACTTACATTCTCAGGTGTAAGGTCACCAATAAAATCAGTGAGGTCATAAATGTTAGAGTCTATATCTAAAAAAGGTGTATCTTCCTGTAAAATTAATTTGGCTAGTGCTTTGGAATCTTCTCTATCATTAGCGAAGAACTTAGACATATCTTCACGGTCAATGGTCATCCAATATTTACCACCTTCCATAGTGACATCATCAAGGTAACCCAATAAGAATTCAATAACGAATTTAGGATTCTCTTCGTAGTATATAGTCATAACATCAGTTAGGTAACCTTCTTCAATTAAGTGGTCCATCATTTCTTCAATGAGATTTTTGGATTGAAGAAATTTCATAAAAGATTGAGTGTCACCATTGAAATATTTGTTGATGAAATCTCCGAGGTCGTTATCTTCTAAAAACTGAATTAAGTCCATTGTGATGTTATTTTACTATAAATACAAAAAAAGGGAGAAATAATTCCTCCCTTGTTTCATTTCAAATTTAATTATATATTACTTTTGTTCGTAATACTTCTCAACTGTTTTTTGAATGGCTTTTTGAACCTGAGTTTGAGTAGTTTGAGACTGAGTCTGAGACTGAGTCTGAGTTTGTGTGTTCTGTTTGTTTTTACAACCGCATCCCATAATATTGTTTCTTTAGAATAGTTTAAGTTTATTATTCATTTATAAATATATATAAAACATAATATCAGTAAAGATGAATTCAAGTAACAAGTTTAAATTTGTATGGTGGGCAACAGCGGGATGTGCTTCACGAGCAACGTCTCAGTTTTTCACAAGTATGGGTGTTGATGACTTATATAACCATGCGGAGGGTTTTGTCCACGGTCAAGGAGGTTCATTTACACATAAACACGGATTTCCTGAAGGTAAGGAGGATTGGCCCGTCGTATGTAATCTTAGAAACCCTTATTCTTTAATTGTGTCAGGTTATTTAGACATCAAAGTGGATAAGAGTAATTTGGAATTTTCCGATTATGTAAAAAATGATTTTTTCAGTGAAAGTTCACTAGAAAGGACAGACCCATTTTTTCTTAATGCTTGGAAAAACTTTCATAAAGGTGCTGACTACTTAATTAGAATGGAAAGTATGGAAGAAGATTTGAGAAAACTTCCGTTCTTTGATGTAGACGAAGAGAGATGGACTAATTCTTTATATTCAGTTAGGGAAAATTTTTATATGAATGAATCACCATATGATGTATATGAAGGAAAGTTTCAAAAATATAAAAAATATTACACCCAAGAGATTGCTGATGTTGTTTATTACCATATGAAACCATATTTTGATTTGGGTGGTTACGATAGAGATTCTTGGAAGTAAGAGTATTTATAGTAAACGATAATGTATGAGTCTTAGTCAGATATTACTTGAGGGTAGAAAAGATGATTTCTTAAATAAGTTTAGGGATAAGTTTACTGGTGAAGAGTTGAAAGATATCTTCATGTTGTCTCGTGATTTAGCATCCAACCATAAGTTCTTAATGTTCTTAGGTAAGGTGTTGGAAACGGGTAAGATTGACATCAATAAGACCAGAGAACTTATTCAGAACTTTGTAAAATATCAAAAGGTATTACCAACAAAAGATATCTATCTATTTGACAGTCTTCAATCTATTCAAGATGAGATTGACCAACATGAAAACAAAGTCAGAAGACAGGTTAAGGAGTTGGAAGGTGCTGACCAAGTGTATGAGGATAATAGGTTCGTTATTGTAACCCCAAAGAATCACAAAACAAGTTGTTATTATGGTGCAGGTACTAAATGGTGTACTGCATCTATGAATGGTTCTTCACACTTTGACCGTTACAATCAAGATGGAAAGTTGTTTTACATCATTGATAAGAAAGCCAAGTCTCAAGACCGTTTCTACAAAGTAGCGTTACTAAACAAATACGATGGTGACCAAACATTCTATGATGCACCTGACAATGTATTTAGAGAAGGTTGGATTTTAGGTTCAGAACAATGGAATAAAATGAATGGTGCAATCCAAGATTATATTCAAAGTAATTTCAAAAGAGAGATAGACATCTTCAAAGATAAGGAAGCTGCACGTCTCGAGATGGAAAGAATCCGTAGAGAACAACAGGCTGAAAGAACCAGACAAAAACTACAAACTCAAAGGGAGCGTAAAGAAAACGACGAATGGAATCTTAATAACAATCCTGATGAGATGGGTATTCATGCTAACGCCATATTTAACATACTTGATGAATTAGGTATTAGTCTTGAAGAAGGTGAGAGTATCTATAATTTAGTTCCTGCCGACTATGGTCATATGGGACTATCAACTTTTGAGTGGTTGGGTGAAGACGAACAAGGAAGAGAGTTAGCTGTTGGAGATTGGGACCAAGCTTGGGAAGCAGCCAAAGATTACTATCAAAATATTTGGGATGAAATGGGTATCGAAGGTTGGAGTAGAGATTTTGTTGAACAACATATGGATATGAACAAGATTGAAGAATTCTTCGAGGAGATGTATGAGTCAATGATAGAAGATGACCCACAGTCTTACTTTAGTGAAGGTGAATTACCATTGTCAGAAGAACAACAACAGAAGGTTGAAAAATATAGAGAAGAGATTGAGGAGTTGAATAACATTATTAATCACTCTGAAGATGATGATGAGGTTGGTGCCGCTGAGGAAAGAATTGAAGAGATTGAATCTGAGATAGACTACGAACAAAGTAGTCCTGAAGGTGAACCGACTGTAGGTCAGATTATGGATATGGTGGAAAGTATGATGTATGATGTTAAACAAGACCCTCTATCGTATTTGGATGAATATGGTTTTGATGCTGGTGGTTTTGTTGATGTTGATGAACTTATTGAGGACTCACTTAATTACGACGGTGTTGGACCGGCATTATCATCTTATGATGGTGAGGTATACGCATCATTAGTAAATGGTGATTGGTATCACATAGTTATTGTTGAATAATTCTTCCAATAACTTATATTACTAAAAACTTTACGGATGGAATTAGACTGGATTATACAACAACCCATAGACTTCGAGTACAAACAATATCTTATTTTAGATTATGTTAAGAAAGCTGAAGAGAAGTTAGAGAGATTTGAACTCTATCCAACTTTTCAAGAATTGTCTTTGCTGTATAGTAGTGCTCAGAGAGTATTGGACCACGGACAGTTTATTACATTCAAAAGGGAACCTGAGGAAGGTGATGATGAAATATTACTTATTGACTTAATCTACAATACTATCAGATTCAAAGATGATGAGGAAGGTGAGGAGATTATCAAATGTGCCGAATTTGCTTCTGAGAAATTCAAAGAGTTATTTATGGTTGCTAAGTCGTTGTGGTCGATAGTCAACGATAGTATTAGTGTTGGTAAAATAGTGAACGAAGAAAGTGTAACTGTTGGAAAACGAGGTAATGGATTCTTTCATTTTACGTATGGTGGGGAGTTATATGTTTACCAATTTAATATCAGGAGAATGGTTAATACTGCTGACCACAATAAGACTTTCACTCAAAGAATTTATCAGGGAGAACAAAAAGATTTACAATATATAATTGATAATTTTAATATTTTTGACCGTAATAGTGATTTATATCCTGAGTGTGAATCATGGGATGATGAAAAAAGATTGAAAAGAATAGAAAACAGTCCTATATTTGAAATGGTTATTAATCAAGACTTTCCATTAGAGGGATGTTTATTATCACTTATCAAAAGAAAGTTAATGAGTTATATATTTCAATCAGTAAGAATAAAAGACCTAAAAGATAATTAAAATGGACGTAACAACAAAAATTGACACAGACTACCTTTACCAATTAGTAAAAGAAACCCCAAACGATTTAGAGTTGGGTGGAAAAATCAGAGCCTACATTTATGAAGTCGAAGAAGCCTGATAATATTGTTTGGGACGAAGACAATCAAAAGTATAATGCATCAATATTACCTTACTCGACCAATGTAAGTGGTCCTGTCATTAAATTAGATGACGTAGGTGCATTCAAAGAGAGAGGTGTTAACAGAGTTCAGAAGACATTTAGTGCGAAGTACAAAGAGTTAGTTGATGAGTATAATCACTTAATCGATGAGGTTGAGTTAAACAATATGATTTACAACTCCAACTATTCTTTTGAACCTGTTATTGGTGAAATTTATCACCTGTACATTAGAAATAATGGAAAATATTTCTTATCTTTGATTGGTCCACAAGAGTGGAACATGGAACATATAACTTCAGTAAGACTTAATTCAGAACATAAATGGGTTTCAACAAAAGATTCATAACAAAAGAAAGTATCCTCAGAACATCTAACGAAAAGCTAGAACAACTATTCAATGCGGATGGATTGATTATGGATATGTGGTCTTCAAAGTTTTATGAGAAGTT
>Ga0255772_10006830_pt1 | contig 10317 bp, 6 predicted proteins | sample 071ome_34_FD_179970 | JGI IMG/M metagenome (GOLD analysis project Ga0255772, IMG submission 179970) | Coastal salt marsh microbial communities from the Groves Creek Marsh, Skidaway Island, Georgia - 071411BT metaG (version 2) | ecosystem: Environmental > Aquatic > Marine > Intertidal zone > Salt... | reverse complement strand
TATAGTAAAGTTTGATGGAATAACAACTTTATTTGTCAGGTATGTTCCACTGGGAATAGTCAGACCATTTGTTCCCGTGGCAACAGCATCAGCAATTGCGTTTGTGAAAGCATTTGTATTATCGTGAACTACCTTAACAGCATTTGTAGTTCCTATCCCAGTGTTTGTATTATAAGCATTTTCGACAATAATATAGTTTTCACCAACTTCATAAACTTCATCGATTGCCCATCCTCTTCTCTGTGCGGCAACTGCTATATTTGGAAAATGAATCTGCTCATCTCCAAATTCATTCTTAACTGTTTTTTCTGACCAACCAGTTTTCTCATATGGACCATAGTCTTTCCAAGAGTTTGTTGTAAAGTCACCAAGCTCTCTTGGTCCAAGGATTGCTACTAACTTTGCCTCATTAATGTTTGAAGTTCCAGGACTACCAGTTTCCTGACGATAGACAAGAACACCGTGGTCCAGGTCAGTTCTTTCAATCGTCAATGAAATGTGATTAACATCATTGAAATCACCAATTGCTGCCATTCCTATACCAGCAGTTGGTGTGATTTGATTTGCTGCTCCTACCTTACCATTTCTTAAATTATATTGTGCTAACCAATAGCGATATACCGAAACCGTTGCTGAAGTTCCAACTTTGTTTATACTGGATCCAGCAACTACAATGTCACTTACAGTTGCGGTATCTGATATTGGTGTAACACCAAATATCTTTACTTTTTCTCCTGCCAGAAATCTTCCAGTGGAGACTCCAGTGACTCTAAGTCTACTACTTACATTCTCTCCCAATCCAGTATGAACAGATCCATCCGAACTCAATCCATAACTACTCAGGTTGCCTGTGATAACAACATTACTATCAACCAGTTCATATCCTGTTCCGTCAGGTTTTACTCTTAGAATACGATTTGGTGCGAATGTTGGTTCTTGACTCGTAGTCTTTGGTAAAGCACTGAAGACGAAGTTTTTGTATGTTGAAGCATAGATTGAATCAACAACTAAGTCTTTTATATCTGCATTTCCACTAACATTGATGTCTTTAAAGTTTACAAGATTGGTAAAATCAGCGACGCCACCGATGTTTACATTATCAAAGAAAGTTACCTTCTCATTAAAGTTAACTTCTTCGTTAAAATTATTCAGACCATCAAGATTTTCTGGATCAAATGCCATTAGAGTAATCCACCAGTAAGAGATTTGCCGACCTTAGCAATCGCAGCGTCCTCAACATAAGTTTCAGCAAAGCATTTACCCATAAATGCGTCTTTGGGTGGAGCAAGATTGCCTTCCTTTGCGTCCATATTGGCAACACTTGCTTTGATACTTAATTTATTCTTTGCCTCAATATTGATATTGTTTCCTGCTTTGAGTGTCAAATTTTCATCGGCATCAACAACAATATTTGCTCCACGGATTCTCACCTGACCATTCTTCATGGCAGTAATCCAGATATCACCATTTTTACCAGTAATCTTAATATCTACACCAGTTTCTTCAGACTTTTGTCCACCAACAATTTCAATACATCTATCATTATAGATGTGTAAAATTCCACCTTCGGTCATTCCAATAAGAGAAACGTCACCTTCTTCACTGGTAGCATAAAAATCATAAACCTCAGAACCATTGTAACCCATCGAAGGATTACCAGTGTCAATCCTAAAATTAGGACTGAACGTTTCGCACTGCCTTTTTTGCCAATTCTGTGCTGCCATATTGCTTTTTGATTATTTATTCTATACAGTCAATAACCTGCTTGACCTCACCTTGTGGTTCAATTGGTCTTACTCTAAACTTAGGTTTGAGACGTGCACCAAATCCTGTCGTTGTTTCAATATCAAATTCGACAGTATCTGTGATTGAATTGAATACATTATTTTCAGATGGAACCAATTTAACTATTCTTCCATCCTCATCAGTTTCAATAGAATAATCATTACCATTGTTATCTGTTACCGTATCACTATCAGAATCGTATCCAATGCCTGGGTCAATAATATCTGGTACATCACCAATGTAATCATCTTGGTCATTGCTTACAGTATAACCTTCGCCTTCAGACACGATGTAGATATTAGTAATTTGTCCAGTGTTATAGTCGATTTCACTTCTAGCAATAGCACCATATCCACTCTTACATTCATCTACAATCTCAACGAATGGTGGGAAGGTGTATCCTCCACCACCATTCACCAAATCAACTCCAATCACGCTTCCTGTAATGCCTCTTCCACCATCGGCAACTGCTTTGATTGCTCCAATGATAGCATTTGCTGTTCCACCACTACCAAATCCACCAAAGATTTTGACTTTTGTTCCACCACATCCACCAAGTTGTGGTGGTCCAGCATAACACTTACCAAGTTGACTTGTAAATCCAGGAATAGAAACACTTGGGTTCATAAAGTCAAAGACCCCAAGAGATCCTGCCAAGTCTGAAAGATCTTGACCAGCATTGATAATGTCGGCAGCAAGACTATCTGCCTTATTTGCTGCTTCTAAGATTTCATTGATGGGAACACCAGTATTATCACTTGGTCCCTTTCCAATCACCCATTCATTTGTTGATGAACTGTATTCTGGTGCTACTTCCTCGCAGGATAGGGAATTTGCTAGACCAATAATTGCTTCTGCTGTCGATCTTAAGAAATTGAGTGGACTGAATCCCATCAAAATCTTTTCGATTCCACCAAGAAGGGGTTGAATAAACTTTGTGATACCACCGATGATATGATTCATCAGAGCACCGATAACTTGGTCTCCAATACAAGAAACAAAGTTTGTAATATTTTCTGCTACATTTGACAGAATACCCTTGATTATATTGGCGAGACCACCGATGATTGAGTTTGCTATACAAGGTAAAGCATCAGCAATTTTTTTGACGGGTTCAATCATTGCTGCCTGTGCCGCAACACCAGCCTTATGTGCGATGATTGAACTACCAGTGGCAGCAAGAACTAAGGCATATACAGTTCTATACAGCAGTTTCAAACCCTGATTTATAATGGGTTCCATTGCTGTGTATAGATTTCTCACCATATCATTGACCATACCAGAAGTTACCTTCTGTATCTTTGCTGTTATTTTACCAATCTCAGCATCAATAAATTTCTTCGCTTTACCAATGGCACCTGTTACTTTGTCTGTAATTGAACGAATTTTATTGACAAAGTTCTCTATCTCCACCTTTATCTTAGTGATGGTAGATGTACCAGAAGCAGAAGCAGCAACTACCTTATCACCAATAGCATCATAAGCAGAACGTTCACCTTTATCTGGTGCCTGCCCATCTGTGCTTAATCTCTTTGCATCTTGTGGAGAAACTAACTTTGGAGACTTTTGTGCCTGAGTGTTCTGCTCGTTTGATTCATTCTTTATGATATTCTTTCCATCATTCTTAATTTTACCAGTGTATCCAGTGAAAGGAACGAAAGGACTCTTAAATGTAGACGATGGTACGGAACTTGTCCTACCAAATACTCCAAGAATTACTGGAATTTGAGCATTATCACCATCCAAGAAGAATCCAAATACAGTATCACTTGGAGATAATTTTATACTTTTACTCCTGTTTGCTGCTCCAGAACCATCGGATGGTGACAGAAGAACTTGTGCCCAAGGCAAATCTTCATTTGGAAGTTCTGCTGTACTGTAAGGATGGTAACCTAGAATACGAACCTTAGCCCTATTTCCCCATCCACCACCATCATTCTGAGCACCTTGTGCTTCATCAGGAGCTACCTGCCCAATCCACCAACGGAATCCGTCTCTTCCGATAAAATTAGTTTTAAGTAAAGACTCTTCTAACATTATCCTTCTTTGTTATTTTTTCCGTATTTGCCGAATGTATCTCTTATTAACTTCATTGAAGTATAAGAACCCTCCGTATCAAAGTGATGACACAGTTCTTTAATCATATATAGACCACTTTGGTCCTGGTCATATTCCTTCTTTTCTGAAGTTGTTGTTTTGGGGAACAAGCATTCGATAATATCACCTGCCTTCAAATTTGTGTTGGATGGTACAGTCATAGTGATAGACTGTGTGAATAACACATTATATCTCATCAGTGCTTGAGACTGATATTTAAGTGGATTAGCATTCTCATCGACTGACACATCTTTTTCAAGAGTGCCAAGATCTATAATACCAGTAATCATTCTTGTAGGAATATCTCCAAGAGTCTGTTCAGAATCTTGAGTAATCTTTGGTAGGGTGATTTTGGAACCAAGATTCTTAGACTTTCCAGCATAGTCATCTATCTTGAAAAGTCCTTTTTCTGGATCAGTAAACTCAAAGTTCAATGGATTGAAGAACATTCTTTGACTTGCAAAAGCACCAAGTCTTAACTTCTCTACCATATTTTGATTTTTGGTAGTAACATAAGAAAGAATTTGAAAGTCTTGCTTTTCAGAGTTTGGGTTTACAATATCAGTAGCATTATATGTTGCTAAAGATTCCTGAGTAATTAACTTATCCAATGCTCTAAAATTGTATCCATCTTGATTTTCGTAAAAGACATATCCAGCAGTTGCATCACCTTTACTATCAGGAACGCCTTTTGATGCCAACCAGGTCAATACAGTAAATGGTTTTCTCATATTACCAATAAATCCATACTTATTGGAAGATGGATCAACCTTTACATCTTTTTTCGTCTGTAAGTATGATTTGATAATATCTTCAGCAGAAGCAGAAATTGGTGATGAAGTAGGATACTTCTTCGCAACTCTAGCAGTTTCATTTGTAATTGCTTCCCTAGAGCACAAGTTCAATACAAATGTCTCAACTTGATTGCCACTGATTACATTTGAAATACTAGAGACATAAAGATAAGAATCCTTGGATGAGAAATTTAGTCCAGGATTTTTGGAAGTATTACCAGCAATCTTTATTGATACTCTCTCACCACCTCTTAATGGCAATCCTTGATAAATTGATTGCCCATCAATAGAGTTACCAGTGTTAGTTACAACTATCTTAGCAGTAATCGTTGGTGAAAAAATATCTTCATAGTAATCAATCGACTGTACACCAGTTCTTAAATCTATAGTTTTAGACTGGTCATTAGATTCAATTAGAACCTCATCATATTTCGAACTATCTACCGCTGGCATTAGGTATACTCCAATTCTCTAAGGAGTGTTATCGTTACAAATCTATTTAACGCATTACCGCCACCACCGGATGATGGACCTCCAGGTGTTGCCATTTGTTCCTGTTGTGCTGCCTCTCCTCCTGGTGCTGATGGTATTGGAACAGGAATGGTCAATCCCTTTTTCTCCTGCGTAACACTTTTGGCAACATCAGTGCTCTTTTCTGGCGCTGATACTTCTGCTTTTGAGGGGGCAGCAGAAATTTTAGGAACTTGATACTGTACACCACTAATTTCAGTCTTTGTCAAACTAATCAATGCAACATATGGATTTGGTGAAGTATTACCACCATACCCAGAATTTCCTTTTCTAGTATCTGCTTCAAGGTGAATATGTGGTCCAGTTGACCTTCCTGTTGACCCTGTTACGGCAAATGAAGTTCCAGCAGGAATCTTACCTGATGTAATCAAAATACGACTGTTGTGACCAAATCTCAATTGAATTCCAAGAGAGGGAATCCAAATATCAATAACTTTACCATATCCTTTAGGTTGATTAGCAACTGCTACTACTTCAGCATCAACACCCCTAAGAGCAATATACAGTCCCGATGAACATCCAATATCAAGACCTCCGTGTGGTCTGCTTCTGAAACTTTCAAAAGAACCTTTTAGTGATGTAACCGTAGCAGGAGCACCAACAACAGATGATATATCTTGACCTTTTCTGTATTTAACTCCAGGATCTACCTTTGGAGCAGGTCCTGGTGGTGCTGATTTAGGTTGACTCTTTACTTGCTCATATGCTGATTTTGCTTTTCCAAGGTGTGTTTTGTAAGCACCACTCTTATAAACACTCCAAGCACTCAAACCTTGACTCTTTAAGACAGCAAGTGCTGCCTTTGCGTTCTTTCTAGGGTCTTTTAGTTCCTCATTCGATTTTAATCCATACTCTTTTCTTCTAGCAGGACCTAAATTACCAATCATATTGATTTGCCATAATCCATAAGAGTCATCTGGTGGTACTGGATTGTGAGCATCAGTTTTTCCAGCAGATTCTGCTAGAGCAATAGCAACCATTGTTGGAATTTTATCCTCAGGCATTCCAACACTTCTAGCAAGTTGTGTTAGTTTTTTAGCATCATAAACACCACTTGGATAAGACCCTGGTTTCTCCTCTTCCCCAGGACTCGTAGTTCCACCAAGACCTTGCTCTCCTGGTGGTTTCGAAGCATCTGGTTCATCATCAGATTTAAATCCAAGTTCTTTAAACAAATCAAAATCCAAGAATCTTGTAATCATATTTTCCATATCTCTGACTATATTATCACTACCCTTTTCCATTTTCTTGGTATTCTTTTCAAGATCTTTAACATCACTATTAAAATCAAATCCAGACAGATTTGATAGGACTGATTCCAACTCTGTTGTAAACCCACTGAAGAAGTTTCCAATACCATCCGTCCAAGAAGTTAAAACACTAATTAGATTTTGAACTCTCTCCGTTAACTCCTTTGCCATCTTAATGATTCTTGGCAGGTTATTTACCAACCATCCAAGCATCAAAGTTCCAACAAAATCCATAATTCTTCCAAGGAAACCTTTCGTGCTTCCACCAATAACCTTAGAAGATCTTCTATATGCTGTAGATAAAGAATCGACCTTACCTGCTTCAATTACATCCTCTCTTTCCCTCTTCTGTACTGCGTCTCTTCTCTTCTGAAACAGTTCTCTCTGTTTCACCATCGCACTTCTCTTATCTCTATTTCCTGCGTAAAGGTCTTTGATGATGCTAGAAGATGTTGAATTGGCAGCTCTCAAACTCTTACCAAAAGAATTCAGAGAACCCTGAATCGTTTGAATACTAGTACCACTTTTTAGGAGAGAATTTTGTGCTTCTGCCATTAGACTGGGAGTACGTTAAAGTTAGAGTAAGCGCCAAGAGTATAAATGTTATCACTATTACTCGTTGCGAAAAACGGCACATTATTAATTGATCCAGTTGCTGCTGGTTTTTGTTGTGGTGCTTTTGAGGTTTCGTCAGAAGTTTGAATTGGAACAACATTCACCGCTGGCTCTGGTGCTGGACCGACCTTTTGGGCAAGATCAGCATCTTTTTTGGTCGGAGTAAGCATATCAGGTGTAAGCACTCCAGTTTTTCCAATATATTTCTCAGAATCAACAAATGAGTCAACCTCAGATGTAATAAATCCCATTTCAACAAGGGACTTGCTTCCTTCTTTCAGTTGAGTATCTTTAGTTCCCTTAGATGGATCACCCTCAACAGATTCTCCATCAGTTGCTGCTAAAGTTGTTGTTCCATATTCTGGTGGTTTTGAAGTATCAACTTCAGCACCCTCTTTCGATTCTGATGGTTTGCCCATCATTGTTTCTTGTGGTTGGGCAGTTACTTGTGCCTTAGTTTTTTCCGATTTAAGAGCTTCAATTTCTGATGTTAGTCTTTCCTTCTCTTCCTGATATTCCTCTTTACTAATTCTATTCAACATATAATCCTGTTTAACGCCACCAAGTTCACCTTGTAATTCTTCTAACTTTGGATTAACCTTTTCTCCCATCATTGTCTCAGTTGGAGATGCCAATGATGGACCACCCATTCCAGTGGTTTCAGGATTATTTGTTTGTTCTTCTGGTGTTTTTGAAGGATCAGGTTCTGGTTCTCCTCCAAGTAAATTCTTTACTGGATTTGCTATTTGCTCTACTAAATTTTTTCCCGCACTAATGACATATTCAATCAGTTGTTTGGCAGGATTCACAAACAGTCCCGCAGCAGCAACAGCAAGAAGTCTACTGCCAATTCTAAAGAAGTTAGCAGATAATGCTCTCAATCCAAATCTAACACCAATATAACTACCAGCAATTAGAGTTAGTGTGCCAATAACACTATTCTTAATTTCATTCAGTTTATCTTTATTGTCATCCCCAAGTGCTTTGAGAGTCTCTACACCTTTGACCAATAACCAACCACCCAAAAGACTCATAAAGAAACTATTGAGTCTTGTTAGTGTAAACTGTGCAGTAGAAGAAATCTTTTGTGCTGGAGCAATTGCTGCTGTTTGTATCTTCTTCTCAATTACACTTTCTTTACCTTCTCTCAGTTTCTCCTGAGCGAGTTTAGATTGTAATGCCTGCTCTTGTGCTTCTCTCTGTCTATCTAATGATTGAGATGTTGCTAAGTTACTACTGATGACTTGTAATGAACCAGCAAGAGAATTCATCTGGGCAGTCATTCCCTGTATCTGGTTTGATACGACTGCCAGTTGTAGTGAATTCTTACTAATTAAACCAGTGGTTACTGGATCTGGTTGAGCAGGAGCAGTCGCTCTACCTGTAAAGGCAGCAGCAGATACCCTAGATGTTCTACCAATAAGTGGAGATGCTTCAACCATTCATTTGTTGTGCTTTTAGGTTTTCTTCTTCAATATACTGTTGGAGGAAAGCAAGGTATACCTCTTTCTCCCAAGGTATCATATTTTCTAACTCTGTCAAGCTATATTTATGGTGTTGCATCAAGGCAAAATTAATCCTGAAGTATGACTCAAGGTCGGTATGAGCCATACCTACGCGAAAAAACTTGCTAGTCCCTCCAGAACAACTTCATTCTCAACTTCAGTATTTGGATTTACAACTTTAATTGTATGAGAAAGTTTTGGCATTGTAGCAAAAAAGTTCTCAACTTCTTTGAATTGCTTCGAACTCAACTGCTCAACAAACTCACGAAGTTCTTTCTTTGTACAATCTTTTGCTGACCAAGACTCTTCTTCATTATAAACTTGTTCAATACAAGAAGTGACAACATCAAATGTATCATCAACACTTACATCACCAAGAACAAAGTTACTCTTAACAAATTCCTCCATTGAGGGATACTTCATTCTCAAGACAAGATTCTCATCCAGTTTGATGTCCTTAGAATGCTTTTCATCAACCTCAACTTGAATTTCATCCAAGTTAATCATTACAGGAACTTTAGTAACACCGTCATCGGGACAAGTAATAAGAACTTCTACTTCTTCTCCAACAGACTTACCACGAATGTTCAAGAACAAGAACTCGATGTCAAAGGTAGAAAGTTCATTGACTTTCACACCTCTTGTCAAGATACAAGAAGAGATAACATCTTTGACTGCGCTAGCAATCTGAGATGTATCTTCGCTTTCCATAGCGATGATAAGAATCTTTTCTTCCTTGACTAAGAATGGTCTGTATTTAATCTTCTTCCCAGACGAAGGAATAACCAACTCATAAGTTGGCGTAGAAATTTTTGGTAAAGGCATTACAATCCTTACAAATCAGTAAAATTATTTAGTGGAGCACTCAGATGATTCTTTCTCCAACGAAAGAGCGAGTGACTATATCGTTATTTAAAATTCCAAAGTTTCTACTTGTATCAAAGAGTCTTGAATAGTTTCCAGCAGAAGAACCTCCTGGTGCCGATATTCCAAGATCTAAATCTAGTTTACCTGAGAAAGCATCAATGGATGCCCGCTCGTAAATACTTCTTGAGGTTTGATCACCCTGACTATTTGGAGTTGTTTTGTTATTATCTTCTTTACGGAACTGATCGTAAGAATATGACTTTCCAGAAACGTATCTATCATAATGGAAAGTAGCAGATGCTTTTAAAATCTGAGAACCTTCGTAAGATACTGTGGTGGCATTTAAAGATACTGGGAACAACCCAAAGAATCTATATTCAATATATCTCTTATAATCTCTTTCGAATTTTACAATTCTAGTTTCATCACACTTATATTCTATAGGATACTTCATTCTATAATAGTACCCATCTCGGAGAGGACTAACACCATCACCACCAGTGGTTGTTGTACTTCCACTTGAAATGAAGTCCATCCAATGCTCTAAGAACTTTAGAGACTTATATTCGTTATCAACATAAAACTCTAAGTCCATTTGGACAAAGGTTCTGGTATGTGCGAATTTTTCGGCAATACCAATATAGTTTCCAACAACATCTGCCGTGGCAAATCCACTACCAGGAAGTGCTGCTCTACTACATAACAATCCAATAGACTCTGTAATATAACGAGAGTCCATCCCTCTTAGCCTTAAATGCTCTCTAAGGTTGGCACTCAGACCACCAAACTCAATCAGATAATGAGATGTTTGTGCCAGATTTGTGAGTGTTGGTTTAATCTGAGATATTTTTTTCGGGAATGGTCTAGGCACTC
>Ga0255772_10006828_pt1 | contig 10318 bp, 8 predicted proteins | sample 071ome_34_FD_179970 | JGI IMG/M metagenome (GOLD analysis project Ga0255772, IMG submission 179970) | Coastal salt marsh microbial communities from the Groves Creek Marsh, Skidaway Island, Georgia - 071411BT metaG (version 2) | ecosystem: Environmental > Aquatic > Marine > Intertidal zone > Salt... | reverse complement strand
AAGACGCTAACGTTGGTATCGACACCGGTATTCATCGAAGAGGAAATGAAGGAACGATATGCCCTTGGCTATGCTTCTCGGATCGAAGCCATGGAAAAACTTGGAATCCGCAAGTGGGTTTCGGAAACTACCAAAATCACTCGCTTGCCCGCTGATGAAAATCCCGGTCTGTATGAATGGTATGTCGACGAATTCTCAAAAGGCGATCCAGACCTCCAGATCCGAATGTCACGCATCGTCAACCAAGCTAATGTTACGGATATTCTGAAAGACGTAAAAGTCCCTGTCCTGGGCCTCTACCCGGGAGAGGGTCAGATCACGTCAAAATCTCAAGAAAGGCTTTTGCAAAACAGCCTCTCCGATTTCTCGATGCGGAAACTCCCGACCAACTATCACATGGTCCAATTGCTATTTCCCGCGGTCTGCTGCGAGCAGCTGATGGACTTCTGCTTGGGACATGACGGCCTCAAGAAGGCAGATGCCTGAGAACGAGAAGGTCCCAGAGGTCATTGATAAGTTGGTTGCATTTTGACAAATTTGATATCCTCAGCGATCGCGGTTTTAACTAACCGCTCTCTACCTATCGTCTTACCGCACCTACTTTATCTAACAATGCTTCTAAGGTTTCATAAGGTTGAGCGCCAACAACTCCGTAGCCGCTCGCTACAAATGTAGGTACGCCAGTTACCCCATATTGTTTTGATTTATTCCAGTCAGCATCAACAACTTCTTTAAAGCTGCGAGCTTCAAGAGTTTTTTTTGCATCTCCAACGTCTAGGCCAGCCTCCGCAACAAGATCTATTAATACGTTGATGTCACCAATATTTTTTGAATCAACGAAATAAGCTCTATAGAGGAGGTCATGCAGTTTTTCGCCGTCAACTTGTGTGTCAGCCCAAGCGCCTAATTCTTGGGCTAGCCTGCTATTGTAGGTGTGAGTGCGCTTGCCGTAGGGGAGGCCCTCCTGATCCATACGTACTTTCATTTGCTGGTACATTTTCTCTGGATCGTAATCACGACCGGCAAAAAGGTCTTTTAATGAACGGCCTTCCATCGGTGTTTCAGGGTGGAGGGGGAAATGTACCCACTTCACTTGAATGTCAAAGGTCTCTTTGAGTTTTTCAACACGCCCGGTGCTGAGATAACACCACGGTCAAACATAGTCCGTGAAGATTTCAAGAGTTAACGGATCTGCCACACTGGACTCCTTAAATACTGATAGAAGAGCTTTGCATTGAAAATAAGTCTCATCAAGGCGCCTCCGCTATTGCGGCACCCGACATAAATAGATTTTTGATATCACTTTGATCCAAACCAGCCTCGGTAAGAACTTCTGCTGTTTGCTCTCCAAGCAGAGGAGTGGGTTTACCAGCTGTAAGACTCGTCTGACTGAACTGTATATAATTCCAAGCAGTTTGCATCTTGCCGACTTTGGGATGGATGCGTTCACACACAAAATTATTGTCATGAGAATTTTGGTCTTGAAGAAAATATTGGCTGTCACCTGGCTGTGCTTCTGCAGCAGGTATGCCCGCTTTTTTTAGACTTTGAAGAGCTAAATTTGTGGTCATAGTTTTAAATTGTACTGAAGCGGCCTCAGCAAATGGTGAACGTGCTGGGTGCTGTGATCCTTGATCATCTGAATTCACAAGATCCAGGAATTTTTTCAATGCAATGCGCTGTTCTTCAGTATCAGCCGCAGTATATATCCATCCATCACTTGTCTTGTAGAGACGATGATATGCATTAAGACCAAATTGTTGTTGATCGGCTAAAGGTCTTTTAGGTTTGTCTCGATAGCGACTAAACCATGCGGATGATAGCACAACGCCCCCGTTCAGAAGATTGCTTTCAATCCTCTGTGGTTCCCCAGTTCGCTTTAAGTGATAGAGCGCTGTGACCATGCCAAAGGCACCAAGAGCTCCAGTAGTATAGTCTGTGGGAGCAAGTTGAGCAGGAAAAGACGGTGGGTTATCGGGGCCACCTTGAGCGCGTTGAAGCCCCATCAGTGCCTGAGCCAAAGGATCGATACCAGGTCGTTTTGAATATGGGCCTGTCCATCCGTAGCCTGTAATATGCATTTCTATTAACTTTGGGTTTACGCTTGGACCTAAGCCCATGCGCTCGGTGGCGCCTGGTCTGAGATTTGCGAGCACGGCATCACATGTAGCTGCAATTTTTTGGATTGCTGCCTTTGCTCCAGGTTTTGAAGCATCAAAGCAAATAGAACGTTTGTTAAAATTAACGTTATAGAAATATGTTCGCCCTATTGGTCTAGATATATCACCCCCAGGAGGCTCTAACTTTATCACATCAGCGCCAAGGTCAGCTAATAATCTACCGCAAGTTGGTCCAGCTATTAGATTTGTGATCTCCAGAATGCGAAATCCTTGAAGGGGAGGGGGGTCTACAGTCTCGGATGTAATCACACTATTTGTGGTTCTTTTTGCATTAGGAGCTTCTGAAATATGGGCTGCCCTGGGTCCTTGGGGGGATACAGCGGTCTTGGTAAATATAATTGGAGTCCCCATCTGCACTACGGAGCCTTGGTCAGGATCCTCGAGCGTTTTTACCATGCCGTTGTGAATGACCTGTGGGTCCTCTAGTCCTTCTTCCGCGTGTCTCGCTGGAGCAAAAGGAACATCAGCCTCCTCCAGGGCAGCAGCCCACTCATCTGCTTTTCGAGTTTTCATTATTTCTGTCAGGCAGTCTCGCATTTCCTGCTCATCTTCAGGAGTAGCTCCGCCTCGACCCTGAAGGAAGCGGGGCTCCTTCACATAATCGGAAATCCCCATGAGGTGAGCACAGCGAGCTATGAAGCCTTCATGGACACAGCCGAGTTGGATGTAATTTCCATCTTGGCACTCGTAAACACTGTAGAAAGGTGCAGATCCTGATGGGTGGGTTTGGAATACATGCTTTGCTATGCCTTCGCCTTCAACCTTGGGGTGATAGAGAAGCGCGCCCGCCAGTAATGAGGTCTCAACCATTCTCCCACGGCCAGTTTCTTCGCGTGCAAGTAGACTGGCTGCAACACCAATACATGCAAAAATAGCAGCTCCAACACTTGGGAGAGGGTGTACGGTGTGGATTGGCGCTTCTCGAAAACCAGGCATCCCTCCCAGTACGCCAGAGCGAGCCAGAATAAGATCATCTATAGGCAAGTCGTCCTTTAATGGACCATGACGACCGTAAGCAGTGATGGCACAGGCCACTATGCGTGGATTCAGAGCCTTTATCCTCTCCCGATCCACTAATAATTGGCGTTGAGATGAAGGGGCAAAGTCTTCGATTAAAACATCTACCTCAGCAAGCAATGCTTCGATCTTTTCTTTGGCGCCAGGAGCATCAATGTCTAGATCAATTGCTTCTTTGCCACGATCCCAAATTACAAACCCGCCATCCCTAAAAAGGGGATTGGCCTTACCAACAGCTCGTAAAACTCTCGCGCCGCAATCAGATAGGAGCATTGTGGCGAATGCTCCGGCATTACCAGTAGACAGATCAAGAATGGTGATACCTTCAAGTGGACGGGTCATAGTTGCCAACAGCTCCTAGTGTTATTCTATTAAAGAGCTTAACGATGGAAACTCGTACGTGAAGACCCTGTATTTTCAAATTATATTTCTAATCTTCAGATCATAAGGAGATATTGTCATGGCTGATTTGAATATGTTCGGGTTAGACGTGGGTATCTATGGACCATTAGCAGATCCAGAAACGGTGATGGGTCTGGCTCATTTTGCTGAAGATGTTGGTTTTGACTCTATTTGGCTGGCTGATCATGTAGCTTTTCCAGCCTCATTTGAGTCGAAATATCCTTTTAGTGCTACGGGTAATTTTCCAGCGCCAACCAACGACCCTCTCTTCGAACCATTGGCTGTTATGGGGATTCTTGTTGGAGCCACCTCCAAGATAAAATTGGGAACAGCAGTTCTGATTATTCCCTATCGGAACCCAGTACTAACCGCTCGCATGCTTATTACGCTGGATCAATTTTCTGGTGGAAGGATTGTGTTAGGAGCTGGTGTAGGCTGGCTGCGAGAAGAATTTGAAGCCCTTCAGACTCCTGATTTTAAGCTACGAGGTAAGGCTACAGATGAGTATTTAGATATATTCAAGGCTATGTGCGAAGGAGGAAAGATTGGTTTTGAAGGGCAGACCTATCGATTTGATCCAGTTCAGTCGGTTCCTGGTTCCTTCCAAAAACCACATCCTCCAATCCTCATAGGAGGAGTTTCAGATCCAGCGCTCAGGCGGATAGTTAGGCGTGGGGATGGCTGGCTTGCGACGGCACTCGGACGTGAGGAAATGCCTGAAAGGCTTGCAGCTTTGAGAAGTATTTCTGAGGCCGAAGGTAGAAATTTCAGTGATATTCAACTCGTCTACAAGCTTTTCTTAAGCCCTGGGGAAGCAAAGCAGGGACCCTTTGGAGGTCGTGATATGGGTTCTGGGTCTGAAGCAGATATCATTGATGATCTTAAATCAGTCATAGATGCGGGGTTTGAGAAAATTATAATCCGATACAGAGGCGCTGATGCGGAAGAGCAAACTCGTAATCTGGCGCGTTTTGCGGAAATAATTGCTCCTGCTCTTTAGAAAATATTCTATTAACCCGAGCCAAATGGGCCAAGATTTTAACTTGAAGCTGGGTGCTTGGACGGTTAGATAAATACCAGCGAAATCCCCTCGGCTCATGATGCCGAGGGGTTTTACATATCCAACATTGAGGGCAATCAGTAGCCTTTAAAGTCTCCTGGGCGTTTCTCACGCCAAGCAGAAATTGCCTCAACATGATCTTCAGACATACGAGCTAAGGTCATGTGCGACGAAACCATGTCTAAGCTTGAGCGAAGATCCATGTTTTGATTTTGATACACCAACCTCTTTATCAAGCGCACAGATATTGGTGCGCCAGCTGCGATGCCAGAAGCAATCTCCAATACTCGATCGAGAAGCTGATCATCGTCGAAAACGTCTAGGACAAGACCAATATTTTTAGCTTCTTCGGCATCAACAAATTTTGAAGTCCAAAGAAGTTCTAAAGCTTTTTGGACGCCGATAATTCGAGGTAAAAACCAACATGCCCCATTTCCTGGGACTAGACCCATCCTGACATAGGTCTCAGCAAAGCGTGCACTTTTTGCGGCATATCGAATATCGCAGTGTAGGGCCATATCCATTCCAGCTCCTACTGCAACACCGTTCACTGCAGCTAGAACTGGTTTATCGAGGTTTTGTATCTCTTGTGAGATTTTTTGAATTCTATCCCAAAGACCAGACTTAACCGCTGTTACTGTAGTCTGTGCACCACCCATTCCGCCGGTATCCCCACCAGAGCAAAAGCCTCGGCCCTCGCCCGTAATAACTACGCAGCGGATGTCATCCCGATCGCCACACTCCCGTAGCCGATCAATATATGCTTCCAGCATTTCAATTGAGAATGCATTTAATTTTTCTGGATTATTAAAAGTAATCACAGCAACCTTATCGTCTCGGACTTCAAATTTTAGTTTCTCTGTCATTGATTTCTGAGTCTCCTTTTGTGGATTAGATGACCTGCTGCTTTCGTTATTCTCTGAGATGCGTTGCAGGATGGGTTGGCGGATTCCATTTATGCTGTCAGTAATTGCTTATCGGCGAGATGGGGTTATTCTGCTGAACTTTGATGCAGTAAGACAAGAGAATGTTTTGAAATACCTAATTTTGTTTATGACTTTATTTTGTATTTCGCCTGCTTTTGCAGAGGCGCCAATTTGGAATGTCAATTTTGGTGCTAGCCGAATTGGCTTCACTACGTATTGGCAGAACTCTCCAGTTGAAGGCCTCTTTAAGAGATGGAATGCAACAATTAGTTTTGACGAGACGGATCTTAGCGCGAGTTCAGTTCGTGTAGATATTGAAACGGGAAGCGTCGATACAAACTATAAAGAAAGAGACGTCGAAATTCGAAAAGGCGATTGGCTGTCGGTCGATGTATTCCCTCAAGCGACTTTCGTGGCTGATTCGTTTCGGCACCTAGAAGAGGACCGTTATGTTGCCAATGGAACATTGGAAATAAAAGGCATCAAAACTCAGTTGGAGCTTCCTTTTACATTATCAATTTCCGGCTCGGACGCTCATATGAAGGGGGAAGTTGTTCTTTCCCGTCTAGCGTTCAATGTAGGAGATGGACAATGGCGTTCTACGGATTTCATCAAAGATGATGTTATTGTCCGAATAGACGTTGTGGCAAAAAAATCTCTATAGAAATACTTGTGGCGCCAGTTTTTAATGACGAAATAATTTTAGGCTTGTCTAAAAATGAAGGGTGAGGGCCAGCGGTTTTGATGCGCTGGCCCTTGCCGATTAGTTCTTGCTTTTATCTATAATTGCGTTTTCGGCAATCCAAGGCATCATGCCGCGTAGGCGTTCACCAATAACTTCTAACTCGTGCTCTGCACCAATTCGACGCTTTGCGAGGAATGAAGGCTGGCCAGCCTTGTTCTCAAGGACAAACTCTCGCGCAAATTCACCGCGTTGGATTTCGCCAAGGATTTCTTTCATACGCTCCTTAACAGAGGCGTCGATTACGCGAGGGCCCCTTGTGTAGTCTCCATACTCAGCTGTGTTGGAGACTGAGTAACGCATACCAGCTAGGCCATTTTCATAAATGAGATCGACGATAAGCTTTACCTCGTGGACGCATTCAAAATACGCCATTTCTGGAGCGTAACCAGCCTCAGTAAGGGTTTCGAAGCCTGCTTGGATAAGGGCAGAGAGACCGCCGCAGAGTACGACTTGTTCGCCGAATAAATCGGTTTCACATTCTTCTTTCATTGTGGTTTCGATAATTCCCGCGCGGCCACCGCCGTTCGCGCAAGAATATGACAGGCCAATATCATGAGCATTGCCTGTTGCATCCTGATGGATTGCTAACAGGCTGGGTACGCCGGCTCCGCGAACGTACTCGGTGCGGACTAAGTGCCCTGGGCCTTTAGGGGCGACCATGAACACGTCGAGATCATCTCGAGGCTTAACCAGATTGAAGTGCAGCGACAAGCCATGGGCAACTGCCAAAGCGGCACCCTGTTTCATGTTATCACGTAAATGCTGTTCCCAAAGGTCGGCGTGACCTTCATCTGGGGTTAGGATCATTACAACGTCAGCCCATTGTGCAGCGTCTGCTGGGCTCATCACTTTGAAGCCGGCTCCTTCTGCTTTGGCTGCTGAACCAGATCCGGGACGCAGGGCAACAACTACATCTTTGACACCAGAGTCACGCAAATTGTTGGCGTGTGCATGCCCTTGGCTTCCATAGCCAACAATAGCAACTTTCTTGGTCTTTATCAGATTTACATCGGCATCCCGATCATAATAGACGCGCATGGGCGTTCTCCTCATTTATAGAATTTGTTTGTTGTTAACTTAGTTAGACGGGCGTCAGATTAGTTTGCGAACGCGGGTTCTAAAGCGCGTTGGCGCCTCGCGCAATGGCCACAACACCAGTGCGTGCTACATCCACTAATCCCAAGGGTTTCATCAAATCGATAAATGCATCAACTTTTTCGCTAGATCCAGTGATTTCAAATACAAAGCTATCAGTGGTGCTGTCTACTGCACGTGCCCGAAATATATCTGCAGTTCTGAGTGCTTCAACCCTGTGTTCGCCTTTTCCCGCGACTTTTACCAGAGCCAGTTCTCTCTCCACATGTGGGCCTTCGGACGTGAGATCAGCAACGTCATGTACAGGTACAAGTCGACCTAAATGTGCTTTGATTTGCTCAATAATCAAGGGTGTTCCGGCAGTCACAACGGTGATACGCGATAGCCCAGCCATATGGTCAGTTTCAGCAACCGTTAAGCTGTCAATATTGTAACCGCGCCCTGAGAAAAGGCCTGCGACGCGCGCGAGAATACCTGGTTCATTGTCCACAAGGATAGCAAGTGTATGCCGCTCTGTTGGGTCAACGCGAGACTGCGTTTCATACACTGAAGTTGAATTCGCCACGATGATAAATTCCTTAAACCAGAGCCTTACCGGCGTCACTAACTTCGGCTGCTTGCGCGGCACTGGGGCCCATTAGCATTTCGTTGTGAGCAGCTCCTGATGGTATCATTGGAAAACAGTTTTCTTTTTGATCTACGCGGATATCAGCAATCACAGGACCATCAGTTTCAATCATGCGACTGATCACATCTTCAAGTTCCCCTGGCTCATTGGCAACAAGGCCGGTCCAACCGAAAGCCTCAGCAAGTTTAATGAAGTCTGGAAGACTGTCCGTATAACTTTCCGAGTATCTGCTTCCGTGCAGTAACTCTTGCCACTGCCGAACCATGCCCATCCATTGATTGTTCAAAATAAAGAGCTTGATTGGTAGTTTGTACTGCGAAATTGTGGACATTTCCTGCATATTCATGAGGAATGAGGCCTCGCCTGATACATCCACTACAAGCGCATCTGGATGAGCTACCTGAACGCCTGTCGCTGCTGGTAGTCCATATCCCATAGTTCCGAGGCCACCGGATGTCATCCATCGGTTGGGATCTCTGAATTGAAGGAATTGAGCTGCCCACATTTGATGCTGGCCAACTTCCGTCGTTACGAAATACTGTTTGCCAGATTTCTCCATTGCCATTTGGAGTTGCTCTAGTGCTAGTTGTGGTTTGATAATCTTGGAGGATTTGTCGTAGGCAAGGCAATCACGTTCCCGCCATTTGTCTATCACACGCCACCAAAGGTCGATTGCTTTTGCATTGGTCTTTAAGTTCTTTGACCTCCAGCCCTTAAGCAAAAGTGATAATGTGCGGCCTGCATCGGCAATGATTGGAAGGTCAACACGAACGTTTTTATTGATGGAAGATGCATCAATATCAACGTGAATTTTCTTGGAGTTAGGCGAGAAAGCATCAATCCTGCCTGTCACGCGATCGTCAAAGCGAGCGCCAATGGCTATCATAAGATCACAGTCATGCATCGCCATATTGCTCTCGTAGAGCCCATGCATTCCAACCATTCCAAGCGATTGTTTGTCATCCGTTGGAAATGCCCCCAACCCCATCAAGGTTTGAGTAATAGGGAATCCAGTGGAACGTACCAGACTTCGGAGATCGTCCGATGCCTGTGGTCCAGCATTGATTACGCCTCCGCCGATATAGAATAACGGCCGTTTGGCCTTTGCCATAAGCTCGAGGGCCTCTTCGATGGCAGCTGGTTCTGGCTCGATTTTTGGACGGTAAGACCGATGTTCGAATTCTTGGGGCTGGTTGTAGCTACCTTCTGCGAACTGAACATCTTTAGGTAAGTCAATGACAACGGGACCAGGTCGCCCTGAGCGAGCTACATGAAAGGCTTCGTGCATAACACGAGGTAAGTCATTGACGTCTTTCACAAGGTAATTGTGTTTCGTGCAAGGCCTTGTGATTCCGGTAGTGTCAGCTTCTTGAAAAGCGTCACTCCCTATAAGATGTGTCGGAACTTGCCCGGTTAGGCAAATGATTGGAATAGAATCCATAAGAGCATCTGTTAGTCCCGTAACGGCGTTGGTTGCACCAGGTCCTGATGTGACGAGCACAACACCAATTTTACCAGTAGAGCGGGCATAACCTTCAGCAGCATGAACCGCCCCACCTTCCTGGCGCACTAAATAGTGCTTCAGGCGGTTTTGCTTGAAAATTTCGTCATAAATGGGGAGCACTGCCCCGCCTGGATAACCAAATACCGTTTCGACACCCTGATCTATCAATGCGCGGACTATCATGGCCGCGCCGGTCATTTTTTCTTCGCTCACCAGAAACTCCAGTTGCACCAAATGTAAATTGAAATAAAATTACGATTAATTATTTTTTCGGCGCGGAAGATAATTCTATCAACATATTAGGTCAATATATTTTCATATAATTTTATTATAAAATTACTATTTATTTTAGTTTTTTCTTCCATTTTTAAAACGAAATCCGAGTTCAGTCGCTGTTTGTTCCAGGTGATTTGGCGTTTTGCGTAGCGTCTGGTAGCCTGCGATGTAGCATCAATTGCATTTTGTAATAAAATTTCATTTTTTTTAACTGAGGCAAATTCTTTCACCCCAATCGCCCTCATTGCTGGTAACTCGGGATTTAGATTGCGGGCAAGAAAGGCTGTTGCTTCATCAACTGCACCAAGGTTAGCCATGATATTGGTTCGAGAGTTGATACGAGCATAAAGTTGATCTCGTTCTGGCATTATTGTTGTTACGTTGAAAACCAAATCTTTAGGAGGTGCTGGTGGAGTATCGAGTACCTCCGAGGGAATTTTTCCTGTCGTCCTCCAAATCTCTAGTGCACGGGATAAACGTTGCGG
>Ga0255772_10006823_pt1 | contig 10323 bp, 27 predicted proteins | sample 071ome_34_FD_179970 | JGI IMG/M metagenome (GOLD analysis project Ga0255772, IMG submission 179970) | Coastal salt marsh microbial communities from the Groves Creek Marsh, Skidaway Island, Georgia - 071411BT metaG (version 2) | ecosystem: Environmental > Aquatic > Marine > Intertidal zone >... | reverse complement strand
AGGTAATGATCCTGTAGCTGATATTGAAGTACATATAGATAGTAAAAAGTATCTTATTACAATGGAGGAACTATGAACACTTGGACATTTGATAGTGTAAAAATATATCTTACAAATCCAGATGGTAATGAAGTTATATTAACTAGTAATGATATATCTGATTATACAATGGATGAAATTATAGATGATATTAATAGTTATGTTAATGAAAAAGGAGGTGAGCTAGAATGAACGAAGAAGATGTATTAAGTAAATTAGCTAAAAAAAATAATCCAAATAGTCCTACTGCTAAATATGGTGTGTTTGGTTGTTCATTAGGTATTCATTTATATGAGCAACTTACAAATTATTGTAGAATAAACAATATATCAAAAGCAGCATTAATTAGAACTTTAATTAAAAACTATTTAGATAATGTTAAATCTAAGGATCATATATGAATATGAATATATTTATAAAACATTGGAATAAAGAAGCTAAAGATGGTCTTGTAGGTAGAAAGATTACAAAAATTTCTAGATATACAGGGCCAGATGCTGATTTTACCAATCAATTAGTTATTCATCTTGATGATGGTCAGCAAATATATGCTAGTCGTGATGAAGAAGGTAATGGTATGGGAGTAATATTCACTAACAAAGGAAAGGGAATGTATGTATAATGTAATAATATGGAAAGATAACAACAATGAAGATATTCATGTGTTTAAAAATAAACCAACATTTAAAGAATTATATCCATTATTAGATTGTGATATGATTGAAATACAACAAGGATATGATCCTGAAGTTCAAAAAAGAACTTTTGATATGTATTGTGATGAAGAAGCAAAATTAAAAAACACTACATATCCAAATGAACGTGCAACAAAAGCATGGTATGCTTGGCAACAAAAAACTAAAAGACAATGTTTGCCTGGAGATTACATAGCAGGATCTGTTGCAATAATTAAAAAAGTTGATATAAAGCTGAAGGAGGCAGCATGATTAACAAAACGTTAAAAGATGTACTTGGTGATTGCCATAATCTTGTGGCTCAGCTAAGAGAAAAACTTAAAAAAAAATGTGATGATGTTTTAAGTTTGCGTAAAGAAATAGATCGTTTAAACGAAGAACTTCAATTATGCGAATTAAGATATTCAACAATTAAAAATAAAATAGATGAATATGTAAAAGATCCATTAAATAGGAGGATAGATGACGATACAAGATGAAACTATACAACATGTAATAAGTACTAATAAAGCTAAAAAGTTTAATAAAGAAAAAATTCAGAATGAATTAGATGATTGTTTAGAATGTCTTACAATTTTAGACAATGCTATTGAATCTACTTATTTTGATGATAAACATTCTTTGATTATGCAATCTTGGTGTAAAGAATATAAAACCAGATTAAATAATTTAAGAGAACAATTAAAGGATAATAATGGATAATTCAATACAATTAAAAATGATGTTAGCTTCTAAGCAATTAGAAATTGATAAACTAAAACAAAAGATAAAGGAGATGGAAAATGATCCAAGCAGACAGCGAGATACTGAGACTAGAAAAACGTCAAAGAGGTCTACAAAGAGTAGCAACAGCGATTAATGATCTTACCATTTATGGTATATATCCAACTAATTTTCCAAGATTAGTTAAAGCTGCTGAACATTTTAAAGATCATTTGAAAGCAGAAATATCTGCAACTAAAAAACGTATCATTGAATTAGGTGGTTCTGGTATAGAAGAAGTATTTACAGATCCATTAAAAAGTGAAGCTCAGAAAGAGCAAGATAAAGTTAATGATATGTATACTACAAAAGGTATTTAAAGTTTTACTGGTTAGGAATTAAGCCTTATTGAGGATCCAGGAAACCCTATTAAATTATTCCTGGTAAGTGAGTAACACTTTATAAACAAAGCCAGTTAAAAAATTCTACTTGAGTACATGATGCATCCCTAGCTATAAGGAATATCTGGATATAGCCTCATGTAGATACACCCATCAGGGAGACTTGGTGGGTGGCTAAATTAGAGAAGCTGTAAAGGAAAGTTAGATAAGAAGCGAGTATTAGATTAGCTATCTATGAGTTACTGAGATCGGCTCTAACACTAATTTAGTTAATTAAATTTCTGTAATTTTAACTACCCAAGATTTAGGTATCATAGTACGATCACCAAAAGTTAATGTACCATCATCTTCTTTATCATATGATGCAAACATTTTAATTGATGTACGATCTTTAGAGAAGATCCATCCTTCATTAACTGGATTAGCCAGTTTCATATTTTTAAATTCTTTTTCAGATGCCCAAGCACTATCAGATACACAATCTACCCATTCAACTCTATATTTAATATAAGGTATATCGTTAGAGTCTTTATCTTTTATAGATTTCTTTTTTTTAGTGTAACGTTTCTTTGTCATGAGCTGCCCAAATATAATCTTTATATTCTTCTATATCTTGATTTATGTTTTCTTCATCAAAAACTAATTGAAGATAAGTGCTATAAATTATAGCAAGAGCCATAGCATCTGCAGCTTTAATAGATAAATGTGGATTTTGTTCTTTTAAAAAATCACCAATAATTTCTGGTTTAACACCAGTAAGAAATTTATCTGAATATGGTTGTTTTACCTTCGGAAATTTATATATTTTTGTCATAAGAACATACCTCTAGCGAGGATAACTATATCTATTAATTGGGTTGCAGTAAAAATTCAATGTTATTTTGTATCTTAGGTACAAGTTTATTATAAACATCTATCCATAGTTTAGAGTCATCATAAAAAAAATTCTTATTTTTCCACATATTTTGATGATGATCATAGAATATCTGACATATTGGTAAAGGATCTATATCAATTTTAGCCCAAAAATCACGTTCTGACATACCACAATTATGCAATTGATGATGATGTTTTACACATAAAGGTATGGTAAATTGATCACCTACCTTTTGGGATATACCACGAAATTGAGCATAAGTAATATGGTGTGCATTACACCCATATTGTTGACATATTAGACAAGGATTAGAAGCTACCCATTTAAGATATTTCTTATCTTTTATTTTTAGTTCCTTGTCCTTTAATAGTGTTTCGCACTTTCGTGTACCCATAATAAATACTTAATCTTGATAATCCTTCATGGACTCTATTTGATGCTTTGCGTTCTGTCAAACTTAAATGATTAGCTATTTCAATTATACCAAAATTATGCCAGCAAAATAGCTTCATACATTCTGCGTGTATTGGTCCTATTTCTTCATCACAATCTTTTACTGAAAGAGCTGCACCAAGAGATGATGTAATAAAATCTGTATTTTTACCATCTACACGTTCTTGTAGATAATTGCCTGAGCTTCCACCCATAAGCTCACAGGCTATTCTGTATCTAGATCCAGCTTCATATTCTTCAACAGATATAAGTTTTCTATGAAACATATACATTAGACGAGATTCTCTAATGTTTAACCAGATTTTTTTCTTATCTCTAATAGTAGAAATAAGTTCTGGTTTTTCAATTTTTCTCATAATTAGTTTTATAATCTTTTAAGTATTTATCAACAAAAGATTTAAAATTATTATTTTTAAAGTAAAATTTATTGAGTCGATATACTCTGTTTTTAGAACATTGATGATGTCGAGCAATAAGGCTTTTACACCCATACACTTTTGTAGGGTGCAATAGCCAACATAAGATTATAGATAAATTATATATCTTATATTCGTTACTGCATTTTATAGTTCTTTTACCTTTTAATATATCTAAAGATATGTTACAGGTAGAACTTAAATATTTTTGTATATTAATAACCATAAGGAGATGTCTATGAAAATCGAGTATCGTCATTCTGCTTCAAAAACTAATACGTTTATTGATAGTCCTGCGTTTTGGATTATCAATGAGTTATATGATTTTGAATCTAGCCCAAATGCTAGAATGATAATGGGCTTAGCAGCAGAAGATGCAGCTATCACGCACTACAAAACCAAATCACCGATGAAGATTCTATCACAAATTTTGCTAAAACAAAATATTTAGAACATAGTCGTGATGAGATGGATGACTTATTACCAACAGAACATGTTGATGATGAATATGAATGGTCAGCTATTATTGCTAATAAGTTTGTTAAAGAACTACCACAGTTTGGTGAAGTAGTATCTTGGCAAAATGAACTTCAAATTCCAGGCAAAAAGTATGGATTGAAGTATGATGTAATAGCTAAAACTGACTTTGAGTTTAAAGATGTTATTGTAGATACTAAAGCTACAGCATATATCAGAAGGCTTAAATCAGGTAATGTTGATGCTAAATGGTATCCAAAAGAAGCTGATGTAAGACAACAATGCTTATATAGAGATATGTTTGGTAAAGAAACCATGTTATTATATTGTTCTCCAAAAGATCAATATTGTGTAGATATGGTAGGTCGTGATAATTTAACAGAAATTATACATGCTATGAAACATATAGAACACATTATAAACATAGCCAAAACTAAAGAAGATATTGTCAGAATGTTTCCTTTAACATTAGACAACTTTAGATGGAAAGGTTCTGAAGGATCTGTGGATTTTGCAAAAAAACTTTGGACAGAATGTTTACAATAATGTATAAAAACTAATGCAAAAATTAGGAAATATAGTAAAACAAATAAATAGGAGACATATGGAAACAGAAACATTTGAATGCTCATTTAGAAAAGCATTTGAGAAAGATAATGGTGGGGTAACAGTTTACGTCACCAAAGATGATGGAACAGATATGACAGTTTATGGTGAAGCCATTGGAACTAGTCGTTGGCAAAAAGGAGCTAGATTAAAAATTGAGGCTTTGCCTATAAGAACTAGTAAAACTGGTAAGCAATATCAAACAGCTAATTCAATAGAATTAATTGATGGTGAAACAACTACTGATAATACAGTAAGTCAATCTCGTACTAAATCAGTACCAGATAATTCTTCTCAATGGAAAGAAAAGTATAGACTTACTATGAGTAATTTATTATCAGCTTGGTTAAGTTCTGGTAAAGAAGTAACACCAGAAATACATAAAAACCTAGATCTGATTGTTAGAGATATTTTAGATTCTAAAATGGATACTAAAGATGATCTAGAAGATGCACCATTTTAAACAGAACACGTCATCTCCCTTTCTGTTAGTTAACGTGTGGGTAGGGTCGAAAGGCCCTATCCTTTTTTTTATTATGTATTATTTATTATTTAAATTAGAATTAGAGTTGATGGGTTTAAATACTTTTGGTAAAGATAAACAAATAAGATTATTATTTAAAAAAAAATTGGAGAACAAAGATGATTACAGAGAAACGATTAGAAGACGCATTGAAGTATCTTGCAGAAACAGATGTTCAAAATGCTGAAGCTAATGCTAAAGTTAAGTATTTGGATAGGCTTCTTAAAAGAAAGAAAGCTCTCCACATCACTGGTAATAGCAACGATAAAAGCATATCTGCCAAAGAACAAGCATACTATGCAAGCGAAACTTATGAGAATGCTATTCAAGAATTATTTGATGCTGAGGTTGAAGCAAGCACAATTGAAAATAAAAGAGATAAAGAAGGAATTATAATAGATTTATTCAGAACTTTAGAAGCTAGTAGACGTAAAAATACTATATGATTTATAAATTTAGAATGAAATATTATTACCCAGTAACTACTGAAGTATTTATTAGTGCTGAGTCAGATGAACAAGCATTAAAAGCTATTAATGAGCTTAACTTGTCTACTCTGGATTGGAAAGAAGATCCAATAAGACAAGATCAAATGACTTATGAGGTAGTTAAAGATGGAACGAAGTCCTGAACAAAAGTTGTTTTTAACAGTTATTGTTCAAGCTACACATGATGCTGCTTATACTGGTCATAATAAATATTTAATTATGCATAAAAGAGACGCAATAAATTGGCTTACTGGTAACTCCAAAGACTTTCAAATAGTTTGCAAACTTGCAAAAATAGATCCATATTATGCTACACATAAATTTGTTAAAGCTATGAAGTTAAATGTATATTCTTTAAAAGATTCACAATTTAAAGTAATAAACAAAAAAAAACCAGACCAGTTAAAGAACCGATCTGGTAAATTTAAATTAGTATTTTAATGACAGATAAAACGATATTTAAAGATATGACTTACAATACATTAAATAAACAAGTAGATGGAGATCATTATAAATCTATGAAGATTGAACCTGCATATTTTATTAATGAAAATAATTTACCATATGCCGAAGGCAATGCCATTAAGTACATATGTCGTCATAAAAAGAAGGGTAAAAAGAAGGATATAGAAAAAGCTATACATTACTTGGAGATGATTTTAGAAAGAGATTACAGTTAATTTTTTGATTGTATAATTTTTTTAATTGTTTCACTACCATCTATATTAACTTCTATTTCAGCTTGTACTTCACCACACATGAATTGTTTATTATTCATACTCATATTTCTTGTAGCTTCTCGTTTCATTTTTAAACAAGTAGATAAGCTGTCTTGTATTCTATGTTCTATAAGCTCACCATTTATAAATAAACATAATGCAAATACTAATTTAGTGATTGCCATTTAGCTTACCCAAATTAGCTCTTACAGAATCTTTTAGTTTTTCAACGTCAATTCTAAGTCTTTCAACATCAGTTTGAAGTCTATCAATATTTACTTTATTGTTCATCATGTCATCAACTCTTTCTGTTAATTTTTCTAACTGTTCTGCCATGTGTTCAAGCAACATAAATTGTTCTTGGTCAATAGGCTTCTGAGCTGATGCTTCTAATAGATCTTGTTCTTGTAATTTATCAGCAGTTTCTAATAATGTTATTCTTTCAATAATGCCAAAATAAGCCCAAACACCTATTGCTACTGCTGCTACAATCGCAAGTAAATTTCTTATCGGTAAAGATACCGAAGTATTTTCTGATATTTTCATTTAGCAATTTTACCTTTATTAATACCTTTTTTAATAACATAATCTCTAGTTCCATTAGCATTAGTCTCAACTTCTTTTTTAAGAAGTCGAAATATATTCATTTCTTTAGATTTACGTTCAGCTGCTTTTGTGTATTGCTCTAATATTTTTGTGTCTCTCATAGCTTTGTATAGGTAATGATGCACCAGATTGATAAAAGCATTTAATGCACCATCTTTTATCATCTATTTGTGCATATCTTTTGTTAAGATTTTTTTTACAAATATAACATTTAGAGTGTTTCATTTACGTTTCATAATATCAGCACCTTTAAGACCATATATAGCTGATACTACACCAATAAATATAGCTTGGTACCAGTAAGGTAAATTCTTAAAGTATTCAAAAAACAAATCTAATTTATTACGAATTTCAGGATCGTCAGAAAAGATAGAGTAAACCAATACAAGAACAGGAATAGAAACGAGTATAAGGACAAATTCGTCTTTCCAACCATTATCATTGCTCTCAATAATTTTCGCTTTATATTCAAGTTCACCTTTCGCCATACGTTCAGCATGTACTCGCTGAGCATCTGACATTAATCTTTTAGTTTGTTGTTTGTTTTGATATATATGAGAGGCAGTTTTAACTCCCATGCTCAATAAATTCAACCACATATTATTTTTTCTTTCGTTTTTTTTTAATAAATTGTTTATCAACCCATTCAAACCATGAGTCTATATAACTAAAAAAAGAATAAAAAATTCTATCTATCATTTTTACGTTGTTTATATCGTTTGATAAAAAGACGATTGACACGTCTGTGCCAAGCCCAAACCTTAACTTTAATTGCAATACCCTCTATGATGCTGAGGATCCTGTCGGATAACCTTCCCATGCCTTATACATCCCTTCCACAATAAGTTCATCATCATAAGGCTGCATACCATTTTCCATTTGAATAATAGCTTTTACCAAAGGTAAATAATGTTCAATGCTATTATCTAGTTTGTCTAGTGGTTTAATACCCATACGATCACAAACAAAGTTAATATATGCTTCAGTATCATTTTCAGATGGTGGAGCCCATCTGTTAATAATATCATCAACGTTAGTTTTTTTATGTATAAATCTATAAGCTAGTAGTATTCTCATTAATGCACGAATACCCATTACAGCTTCACTAAATACACAGAATACAGGATCTGTTTGCTCATCAGCTAAACCATCCCAATCTGTACCAAGTTTTATATTTCCTGGATTTTTATTTCTAATTCCTCTAGGTAATTTTTCTATTCCATCTGCCATGTTTGTCTAATACCATTGGGATTAACTTAGGCAATCCATCAATGATAACTCCTGTTCCTATAACTGGTCTAGACTTTTGTAATTTATTATATTCAAAAGCTAAACTTTTCATATTAATTAAACACCCAACTTGCATACCCCAAAGTAGTTCATTTGGATTACTCCAATAATCTATTTTGAAAGATGTATGATAATGTCCTTGAACAGTACACATACCATATTGTTGAGCAACTTTTAAAACATCTTTATATTTACCATGACAGAAGTAAATTTTTTGACCATTAGATGCAGTTACAATCAAATCCTCGTGCCATGACCAACCTTTACCCACACCAAGCATATTGTTATATGATTTAAATACCTCATGAGGCAAACCATATTTTGTTGCTTTTCTAAATACTAAACTTCCATGATTGGAATCTAGTAATAACATTTTAGGAAAGAGCTTTTCTAATTTAACAAAAAACTCTTTAGCAACTTTTAACTCATGACTAGGCGAGTATAATCCTGGATGATGATCATGAAATGATATTGAATGCCAATCCAATTCATCACCCATATTGACCACAAGGTCAGGTTTATATATTTTCTTTAACGCAGCTAAAAAGTCAAGAGTGTCTATATGATGATAAGGTGCGTGTTGATCACTTATACAAAGTATTGATTTCCTTAACATAACTCATGGTTATACAATTATTTGGTGAATAAGTCTATTAAAAAGGTACAACTTTATGCAGGCTTTTTAGGTGGTATTAATATTGAAATAGATCTGCATTCAAATTTGATAGCTAATCTATTATCATTAATAATTTTTGCATCCATATTTTCCATGACTTTACTTGCCATGTCATAACCAGCAATAGCACAATTATAGTGACTATTGAACTCCTGATTTATATGTAATCCATTATTACATTGTTGTGTAATCATTGAACACATATACAATATTAATACAAATTTCGTCATAGAACTTTATTTAAAAGTATAAACAATTCTCCTAGAACAGCAATACCTACAGCTCCTAAAATGTATAATATTCTATCTACATCTTTTTGGATATGAGCTAAGTGATTGTTTTCTAGAGTATCTAATCTTTGATTTATAAGATCAATAGAACCATTTACTTTTAAAAGTTCTTCTTTATTTTCAGTATGTCTACTCATTAGAATAATGTCTTATAAGGATCTCTTATAAGCCCTTTTGTTTTATATTGTGTGTATCTAGGCCCTTGATAACGTGGGTGTCCTAGTTGACCCAACACAAAGTCTACTGCAGTATCAGATGCTTCATCTAATGACAGACCATCACTTTGCAATTTTTCAGCAATATCTCTAGATGCTGATTGTAACCATATAGGTAGAAATCTCATACCTACATGACCTCCAATTTTTAAACCTTTTTCAATAGCTTCATCATCTTTAGATGTAATGTTTGGACTCCATTTGGTAGTCAAGTATTGTTTATTAGTCAATACTTCTATTGTAGTTCTAGGTAAAGATCCTATTTTTTTAAGAGCTGTAGATTGTGGATCTGTGATCCAATGAAAAGGCTCCATTAATTGTTTAGAGAATGTAAGAACTTGTCCATCACCTAAATCAATTCTTGTAGGATCTGTGTTTTCTAATAATGAATGACCACTAAATGCGTAGTTTAAAGCACTACCAGCAGTAGCATAAATAAGAGCAGCTCTTGCAAAGTAGTATTGATACATTCTTCTTAATGCAGGATCTGATTCAAATGCTGGTAAAGACTTAGCTATAATTCTAACATTAGATATAGTCCAATCAGGTGCAAACATTAACAATTGCATATAACCTCTAGAGCCTGGAGCAAATGTTGTTTGCGTTAATCTTTTAAGAGTACTGTTTTGTATTCTATTAGCTAACATATCCCAGTTTTGTCCACCAAAAGCATCATTAGTAAATTGAGATGCTTTAGTAGCTTTGGCATATATTTGAGCTACAGTATCACCAGCTTTAATTTGTAAAGCATTAGGTCTACCCATAAGAGTAGGTTTATCTAATACAGTAAGAAATGTATTTAATTTAGCAGCAGTAAATACTCTATCCCAAGTAATTCTATCAAACCATT
>Ga0255772_10006822_pt1 | contig 10325 bp, 5 predicted proteins | sample 071ome_34_FD_179970 | JGI IMG/M metagenome (GOLD analysis project Ga0255772, IMG submission 179970) | Coastal salt marsh microbial communities from the Groves Creek Marsh, Skidaway Island, Georgia - 071411BT metaG (version 2) | ecosystem: Environmental > Aquatic > Marine > Intertidal zone > Salt... | reverse complement strand
TTTAGGAAATCGATGCAAAAAGAATCAGAAAAACGTGGCGTGAAACTCACCTTGCTTGCATTTCTGATGAAGGCATGTGTCAATGCATTAAGAAATTACCCTATTTTCAATAGCTCATTATCACCCGATGGTGAGACATTGATTATGAAAAATTACTACCACATTGGTTTTGCCTGTGATACGCCAGATGGTCTTGTGGTACCGGTGGTCAAAGATGTATTCAAAAAAGATGTACTCGATATTGCGCATGACTTAGGTGAACTCTCTAAAAAAGCGAGGGAAAGAAAACTTAAGATGGAAGATATGCAAGGAGGCTGTTTTACCATTTCAAGTTTAGGAGGTATTGGTGGTACGAAATTTACCCCCATCATCAATTGCCCTGAGGTGGCAATCTTGGGTGTATCGAAATCATCCATGCAACCCGTTTATAATCCTGACAGCAAAAACTTTGAAGCAAGACTCATTCTTCCGTTATCACTATCTTATGATCATCGTGTCATTGATGGTGCAGATGGTGCTCGTTTTACAAGTCATCTAGGGGCAATGCTCTCTGATGTAAGAAGACTCCTTCTCTAAGTATGGCTGAATCAAAAAAAATCCTACTCCCAGACATTGGAGATTTTCAAAACGTTGATGTGATTGACGTTCTTGTTAAGGTCGGTGATCAAATTAAAAAAGATGATTCCTTAATCACTTTGGAATCTGATAAGGCTTCCATGGACATTCCCTCTCCTGAGGTAGGCGTGGTTGAAAAAGTCTTCATAAAAGTAGGTGATAAAGTTAATAAAGGAGATGAGATTTTATCTATAACTACTTCAAATATAAAAGAAAATATTGATAATAAAGAACAAAATAAAAAACCTGACGAGCCCAAAAAAACACCTTCCATTGAAGCCTCAAAAGAGACCATAACAACCGATCATGCCTGTGAAGTTGTCGTTTTAGGTTCAGGTCCTGGAGGTTATACGGCTGCATTTAGGGCTGCCGATCTAGGTAAAAAAGTCATTCTGATTGAACGTTATTCAACCATCGGTGGGGTCTGTTTGAATGTTGGTTGTATTCCATCAAAAGCGCTTTTACATTCAGCAAAAGTGATCACAGATGCTGAAGAAACTTCACAACACGGAATTAGTTTTAACAAACCAGAGATTGATCTAGAAAAAATAAGGCAATGGAAATCAAAAGATGTGGTCGGTAAATTAACCATGGGTTTAGCCCATATGGCTAAACAAAGGGAGGTCACCATCCTTCAAGGTTATGGTGAATTTATTAATCCAAATCAGATTGAAGTGACCCAAGAGGACGGCAAAAAAGTAGGTGTACAATTCGAGAACTGCATTATTGCTGCAGGATCTCAGTCTATTAAGATGCCCGGTGCCCCTGAGGATCCAAGAATAATGGACTCAACAGGAGCTCTAGAGTTACAAGATATTCCTAAACGTATGCTCATCATCGGTGGTGGCATTATTGGTCTTGAGATGGGTACTGTATACGATGCCTTAGGTAGCCAAGTCTCTGTGGTTGAACTCACAGACGGTCTGATCCAAGGTTGTGATCGAGATATCGTACGCCCTCTTCAAAAGCGTATGGATAAACGTTTTGAAGCCATTATGCTCAATACCAAAGTCACCAAAGTTGAAGCTAAAAAAGAAGGTATTGTTGTTTCTTTTGAAGGTGAAAAAGCCCCTGAGCCTCAAATGTATGATCGCGTTCTAGTATCCGTAGGTAGAAAACCTAACGGTCAACTGATTAAAGCTGAAAAAGCCGGCGTTCATGTCGATGAAAAAGGTTTTATTGCCGTGGATAAGCAAATGCGAACCAACGTCAATCACATTTTTGCCATCGGTGATATTGTAGGTCAGCCTATGCTCGCCCATAAAGCAACGCATGAAGGTAAGGTGGCTGCTGAAGTTATCGCCGGCGAAAAGGTTGAATTTCAAGCTTTAACAATCCCATCGGTTGCTTATACTGACCCAGAAATTGCATGGGCAGGTGTAACCGAGGATGAAGCCAAGGCTCAAGGTATTGATTATGAAAAAGCCGTCTTTCCGTGGGCTGCAAGTGGTCGAGCCCTATCAACTTCTCGCTCTGAGGGTATGACAAAGCTTATTTTTGATAAAACCAATCATCGAATCATAGGTGCATCCATTGTGGGTATCAATGCGGGTGAACTCATTGCTGAAACCGTGCTTGCTATCGAAATGGGTGCAGACGCACATGATATTGGTCTTTCAATTCATCCACATCCAACCTTATCAGAATCGGTTGCCATGGCTGCTGAAGTTAAAGAAGGTACGATTACTGACTTATACATTAAGAAAAAATCTTAAATATATGCACGCATTCCATCAAAGAGTAAATTTTCCTTTAATTTAATCCTGGATCGCCAATCCTTATCCGCATGCTTATAGATCCAATCAGCCCCGCCCCCAGTTAAAAGAATAGGTATGTCTGGTTTACGTGTGCGACACACAAGATTCACAGCTCCCATAATGGAATATAAAATACCCGTTGTCACCGAGTCATCCGTGTTAGAGGCTGGATAATCTGATTTTCCCAAGAGTGCATTGATATTTTTTGTAGAATGATTGAGTGCCGACAAGCTCAAATGAATGCCTGGTAATATCATACCGCCTTGATATACAAATTTATCTGAGCTAACTTCCTCTAAAAAATCAATCGTAATTGCAGTGCCAGCAGAAATTACAATAGAGGATTTATTTTCATTGATCCAGGCTCCAACAATATGAAGCCACCGATCAGAGCCTAACCTTTCTAAATCATCATATTGGTTATCGATGTAAGGATGTGTTTTTTGGGTAATAATATTTACCGTTACACCTTGGTCCTGATAAAAAGAGGTGACTTCCTTTAAGCATGAGTCATCATTGACATTGGTAATAAAAACGCTTGAAATACCCTCTTTAAATGGTAATAATTGACTTAAATTTGTATCAATAAATAATTGATTTTTAATAGTATATTTTTTATTTTCTAAAAAAGTATATTTTAGATTGGTATTCCCAATTTCAATCAAAAGATCCATTAATTATTCCAATCCTTATTCAATACAACCTCTCCTGATGAGAAATTTTGTTGCCCCTGATTTGTCTGCAATATCAGTGATCCCTCATCAGAAATGTCAATCACTTTGCCAATCACATTTTGCCCATCACCCTTGGTGAGTGAAATCACTTTTTCATGGAACGCATGGCTCGTCACCCACTCCTCCTTTAAGCTTGAAAAACCATTTAATTCAAACTCTGATAATACTCTCGCCAATTCTTTGATGGTTAATGCTATCAAATTATTCGGATTCATGCTCTCCTGGGTGATTGTTTGAAGGTCAATGGCTGGCTGATCTATTTTTTTGATTTGTTTTTTGGATATATTCAAATTAATGCCAATACCAATGACGGCAAGGCTTTGGCCATCCATATCGCCTTGTAATTCAATTAAAATACCAGCTAACTTTTTATAGGCCTTCTCATGAAAAATAAGCACATCATTGGGCCATTTTAATAATGCATGGTTAATTCCCAATTGCTTGAATGTCCTAATTAAAGCAATGCCCACGACTAAACTTAGGCCTGAGAGCATGGCTGCGCCCTGATTAAAACGCCATAAAAATGAGAATGTTAAATTCTCTCCTAGTTCTGAAACCCACTTTCGCCCTCTTCTTCCTTTACCTGCTGTTTGAATGTTCGTAGCTATGCATGAGGCATGAGGTAAGCCCTCACTAGCTCTCTGCATCATGACGCTATTCGTTGAGGTTGTGGTATCCATGACCTCGATATTAAAGAAATTAGCTTGCTCGCCGATCGCCCTTTTTATGCTGGATTCATCTAAAAGTTCAACAGCATGAGTTAGCTTATACCCCTTACCCCTTACTGAATGAATTTCAATACCAAATTGCTCAGCCTCAGAAATCGCATTCCAAATCGATACACGCGAAACTTTAAATTGATTGGCTAAAATCTCCCCTGAATGGAACTTACCATCTGCCAGAACGTCGATGATTTTAAAGAGTAAGTTAGACATATTAATTACGTATTATTTTGATAGATCATACCACGGTATTTTTAGACATAAATTAATCTCAAACAGTGTAAAATGGCGCCTATGTCAAACCATGAACAAGCACAAGATTTACCCTCGAATTTTATTCGAACCATCATTGATAAAAATTTAAAAGAAAATTTATATCAAAACAAACGATGGGCTGGTAGCCCAGGGGATGCTTCACATCAAAACCAGGGTCATCAAGACGAAGCTAAAATTAGAACCCGATTTCCACCCGAACCGAATGGTTATTTGCATATAGGCCATGCCAAGAGTATTTTTTTAAATTTTGGTCTAGCCCATGATTATGGCGGTGCTTGTCATCTAAGATTTGATGATACCAATCCTGAAAAAGAAGACGAAGAATACGTTAATAGCATCATCGATAACGTCAAATGGTTAGGTTTTAACTGGCAATTCAATAATGAGGATAACCAATATTTTGCCAGCAGCTACTTTGATTTTATGTTTGAAGCAGCCCAATCGCTTATCAAGTCAGGTGATGCTTATGTAGATAATCAAAGCGCTGATGAAATCAGAGAAAACCGTGGCACACTGACAGAGCCAGGTAAAGATTCCCCTTTTCGTGATCGAAGTGTTGAAGAAAATTTAGGTCTCTTTAATGAAATGCGCGAGGGTCAACATGCTGATGGTGCCATGATCTTAAGGGCTAAGATTGATATGGCTTCACCTAACATCAATATGCGTGACCCTGCGATCTATCGTATCAAGCACGCTGAACATCATCGAACAGGTAATGCATGGTGTATCTACCCTATGTACACCTTTGCGCACCCTATTGAGGATGCCTTAGAAGGCATCACACACTCAATATGTACGCTTGAATTCGAAGATCAAAGACCATTTTATGATTGGCTTTTAGATAAATTAAAAAACAATGGCCTACTTAACGACCCCCTCCCCAAACAATATGAGTTTGCAAGGCTGAATTTAACCTATGTGGTTTTATCCAAGCGAAGATTGATTGAGTTGGTTGAAAAAAATTATGTGCATGGTTGGGATGACCCTCGTATGCCAACTTTAGTGGGCGCTAAAAGAAGGGGTTATACGCCTGAAGGCTTCAAGTTGTTTACAGACCGCATTGGTGTAGCCAAAGCTGATTCATGGATCGACTATTCGATTCTTGAAGATTCCATGCGTGAAGTTTTGAATAATACTTGTGATAGAAGAATTGCTGTACTTGATCCCATAAAACTTGTCATCACCAACTATCCAGATGATCAAGATGAAAAATGTTTTGCGCCAAACCACCCTCAAGATGACAGCAAAGGTAAGCGTGTTGTAAAACTAACAAAAGAGTTATGGATTGAACGAGATGACTTTATGATTGAACCAGTCAAAAAATATTTCCGCCTCTTTCCAGGCAATCAAGTAAGGCTTCGTTACGGTTATGTAGTGACATGCACAGGCTATGATACTGATAAAGATGGCTCCGTGACCACCGTTTACTGTGAATATTTACCTGACACAAAATCAGGCACACCAGGTTCAGAGAGCGTCAAAGTTAAGGGGAATATCCACTGGGTCTCTAGTAAACATGCGCTTGATGCCCAAGTTAATCTTTATGATCGTTTATTCAAAACAGAACACCCAGGTGCCGAATCTGAATCGTATTTAGATGACCTTAATGAAAATTCGCTAAAAACGATTGATATTAAAGTGGAGGAAAATCTTGCTCAAGTAAAACCCGCTGAACAATTTCAATTTGAAAGGCATGGTTATTTTATTTGTGACTTAGATTCCAATAAAGACTCAGTTGTATTTAATCGTACAGTGACGCTCAGAGATACTTGGAAATAGCTTTTTAATTTAAAGCAAAGCTTACCGGCACATAGATATTAACTTCATCACCGGCTAAAATATCAGGGGGTTTAGGTAGGGGTTTAGCTCTCTCAATCATCTTCATTGCCTCATTATCAAGCACCTCATAGCCACTGCTTTTCTCAATCGATAAAGATTGAATGTTACCGTTGTCCAGCATCACCATTTTTACTAACACCATACCCTGCCAATTGCGACGCATGGCAATTCTAGGGTATTTTTTAAATTTAGAAATATGGAAAGCTAAATTATTAGTAAAAAGCTCTACCGCATCCATCTTGCGTTGCTGTAATTGTTTTTTTTCTCGCTCAATCTTTTCTTGATCAACCCTAGGTGTCACTTCTTGAACAGGTTCTTGAATGGGTTCTTCGTAAATAGGTACGGCATCTTCCTTAGGAATAACATCCTGTGGGATAGGTTCTTCAATTTTTTCTGGTATGGGCTCTATGACCGGAGGTGGTTCAATCGGCTTTGGTTTTTCAATCACCGGGGGTGGTGGTGGCTCAATGGGTTTAGGTTTTTCAATCACCGGGGGTGGTGGTGGCTCAATGGGTTTAGGTTTTTCAATCACCGGGGGTGGTTCAGGTTTAGGGTCCGGGAGCAATTTAACTTCAATTTTTAAATTTTCTAAAGGATTTTTATTAACTTTTACAAATTCATTAAAGACAACAATAGCATGCAATACCAAAGAGGCAATGAGTGCTGTTCTGATATCAAATTTTAAAAAGTTATTATTTAAAAACATAAACTTATACATTTATTATAATGTTAAATATTAATATATTTTATCCCTTAAATTTGCTATTTTAACTTGTTATACTTTTTTAATCATTAGGAAAAAATCATTTTTTAATCAACTTCACAATCAGCACCTTCCACCTCAGGACCATCTAATGCGCAGAGCATAGTTTTACCTTCCTCCTCTTCATCATCATCATTCGAGGTTGATCCCATATTAAAGTTAAAATTAATTGCTTCATCAACTATAGCTTGTCCAACCTCAACACTAGGTTGTCCTAAACCAGTTACATTCTCTCTGTTATCAGCTACAAATTGAACAAATGATTGAACCACATCTAAACTAGATGAAGTTGATAATGATCCACCATTTACATTAGATGACGATGAAGATGATGAAACTACGTCGCCTGCAAATGTCGTTACAGTTTGTGATGAACTATAACTTAAACCATTATAAGTAATTGATTGACCATCTATAGATACCCCTGTTCTTATTGTCTCAAAGACGGATGTTGTATCTTGTACGCCAATATTCATAATTAAATCATCCAGTGGTGTGGTTGCTCCCACATCCCCTTCAAATGTAATGGTGGGTATCTGTTCACTGTCAGCAGATAATGCAAGCGCACTCACAACAAGAGTATGTAAATTAGCTTGAGAATCATCCACGGTATGATTAAAGGTGATTGATGGATCCATCGAGAATACCGTTCTCGTATAGCCATTAGTTCCATTATTACCCACAATCACAGGTCCTGAGTATTCTTGTGTCTCAAATGTCATCACATCTGCATTTAAGTAAATACTGTTACCTGTGACATCCAAGCTGTAGAAGTTATCATTCTCTAAACTAGTGTAATTTAAATTTTTAAATGCATAGCCCACATTATCATTAAAGGTCACGCTACCCGCATTAAGGTAACCATTACCCTCTTTATAGGGGTAATTAATTCTAAGCGATCTTAGTGCAGCTTTCGATCCTGTACCTGCTTTGAGTGTGCCACTAAATAGAATATTGCCACCTGATGAATAGATATCTAATGGACTTGCTAATGTACCAGCACTGACCACCACATTACCTGTATAAGTCTGATTACCTGATGTATTCACATCGGCACCTAAATCAGAGGTGGAGGAAACTAATACAGATGCAGCACTTTCAATATCAGCATTCAAATCAAGCGTACCAGTGATGGTGATCGCGCCCACACCTTGAGTGCCTCCAACCACACCATCAAACTGAGCTTCGGTTGCGGTAATAGACAGTGCATTCGTCTCATCTGTCTCAGAATTGACCGTGCTGCTGAATGTAATAAGATCACTTGCACTTAATGTCACGTCATCAGAAATTGTTGTCGCACCTGTAAAGGTCTGTTTGGCTGTGGTTGTGATATCCGCACCTAAATCAGAGATGGAGGAGACTGATATCGATGCAGCACTTTCAATATCAGCATTCAAATCAAGCGTACCAGTGATGGTGATCGCGCCCACACCTTGAGTGCCTCCAACCACACCATCAAACTGAGCTTCGGTTGCGGTAATAGACAGTGCATTCGTCTCATCTGTCTCAGAATTGACCGTGCTGCTGAAAGTCACCACATCGCTTGAGCTAAGGGTCGTATCAGAAGTTAACGTTGTTGCTCCACTAAAGGTTTGTTGCCCTGTGGTTGTTAAGGTGCCACCTAGTTGAGAAATACCTGTCACCACGATATTTTTTGAGGCAACAGAAGCGCTATTACTGATCGTGCCATCCAAATCTAGGCTCGCAAAAGTCTGTGTTACCTGCATATCAAAGGTTGCACCTGAAGCCACAATAAGATCCGTCGTATCTGCTAAGCTGCCTGTTAATTTAAGCGTACCCACTGAGACAGTGGTATCACCGGTGTAGGTGTTGGCACCCGAGAGTGTGAACGTACCGGAACCTGATTTAAGCACATCACCTGTGCCCGCTATCACATTACTCATAGTAAAGCTATCAGCAGTATTGAGCGTAATGGATCCATTATTAGTAATAGCACTAGTTGTTGATCCAAAACTATCCGCGTCATAAACCGTGTCATAACTCGATCCAATAATGATTGTGCCTACATTCGATTGATCAGGTATCGCGGCCCCTGCCCAGTTTGCAGATTCAGACCAATTCGCAGTATCTGCCGAACCTACCCAAGCGACTGAATCCAATTGAGTAATGGTTCCAATAGCACCTGTGATTCTATTGTCACCCGTAATGGTGTAATTGTTACTATCATCACCCGACAAAGATACATCCACCGTGATGGTTTTATCAGTGCCCACATGTCGAGTATCATACACACCGGAGCCTGTAATAACTAATAAATCACCTGAATAAACATTTGTATCATCTTGATTATATGTAATATTTTGTGAAGTAATAATATTATCACCATCATATTCTTTCGATACCGAAGTGAAGGTTAAATTATCTGGATCAATTGATTTTTTGTTCACAGTAAGTGAACCAGTCACAGTAAGTGAGTTAAAGTTTTCACCTGTTTTACTGTAATTGGTGTAGCTTAAATTATAGGCATCAACATTAGTTTTCAATGCACTGCTTAAACAGTTAACTACTAAACAAGAGCCGCTTGTATTTGATTTTAGTACATCAAAGTTAACAATCGTACCTGCCCCGTCATTAATAAGGAAGCTGTCATTAGTGATGACAGGCTCTAAGGTTGTAATCTCAGATCTTGTATCAGCATCCCAATAAGCCACCTCAACACTGTCATAACTTAGTGTCGCTCCGTAAGTGATTGTATTATCTCCAAGCCTTACAAGAAGTGCATCTGCAGGCACAATCGTTAGATCAGCTGATGTGTAACTAAACGCATAATTAGTATCACTAAATCCTGTAGGTGTTAACACGTCCTCATAGGTACCTGCTCCTTCACTATCATTACTTCTAGCAACACTTCCTACCACATCTAAATCATCGGCTGAATCAGAACCTTTAAAGCCTGAATACGTAAATGTATAAGTTGGGTCAGCAGCTGTCGCAAATTTTGCACTATCTACTGCGACTACGGTTAAGGTCGCTTGTGTAATAACCCCGTTAGCAGTAGTTTGAGGCGAAATTGTGTAGTTTGAAGCTAGGCCAGTCGAACCGTCTTGCAATGTATAGCTAATAGTAATATCTTTTCCAGTACCGACGTTTTTATTATCATAAGAGCCTGATCCAATCGCTGTAACATCTTCATCACCCACTAAACCGACTAAGGCAGCATTTGTAACTTCGGCCGTAGCATTTCCGTCATAAACCTTAGTCGCAGAGGTTAATTCACTGTTAACAGTTAGCGTTTTTGCAGTAATGTCAGCGGTGGTGGTATTGCCAGTAGCAATGCTGTAGTTAGCCGCTAAGCCACCATTGTCACCATTACCTAGAGTAATGCTGTCTACGGTTACCGTCTTATCGGTACCGACGTTCTTATCACTGAAGGTTGAACTGTTAGTTTCTGTTAATGTTTCATCATCAATCATGCCTGATAGAGTTAATGTGACTGTCGCATCAGTACCACCGTCATAAGTTTTATTCGAAGCCGATACGGTGTAAGTCAAGGCTTTGGCTGTGACATTCGCGGTGGTCGTACCTTGGGCGGTAATGGAGTAGTTATTCACATCATCACCGGCATTGGTTTCCGTTAAGGTCACAGTTTTACCAGTAC
>Ga0255772_10006815_pt1 | contig 10340 bp, 1 predicted proteins | sample 071ome_34_FD_179970 | JGI IMG/M metagenome (GOLD analysis project Ga0255772, IMG submission 179970) | Coastal salt marsh microbial communities from the Groves Creek Marsh, Skidaway Island, Georgia - 071411BT metaG (version 2) | ecosystem: Environmental > Aquatic > Marine > Intertidal zone > Salt... | reverse complement strand
ATATACAGTTTAGTGATACATATGATAGAGAATATATACCAGTTCTTTCTGGAAATGCACTCAATGAAAAGGGTGGTTATTTGCCAGATACTGAGATTTTAACAAGAGATTATGGATGGGTACGATTTAAGAATTTAAAAATAGGAACACATGTTGCCCGAGTGAAAGCCGATGGTACCGTAGATTGGGTAATACCTAGAGAAATTGTTAAGACACAATATTCTGGTGATCTATATCAGTTCACAGATAATGACAAGATTTCAATCACTGTTGCACCTTATCAAGAATTAGTAACATCAGATGAGAATGATAATCTTTCAAAAATAAAATCTCAAAAATTAAACATAGGAAGAACGCCTAATTATTTCTATGGAGCAAATAAAGATAACGCATATACAAATAACAGTGTGTTATCCGATAAGATACGTATTAAAAACAATATTAAAAAATATAAACTTAACTATACAGGAAATTTATATTGTGTACTTATAGATGAATTTGAATATGAAGTGAAAATGCCTTCTAAATTTGGAGAATCTGATTTAGATTTAGTGCATATGGTATCTGCGATTAATAATGAATATACAATACCAAAATTAAAAACCATAGAAGAAGTTTTGCATAATGATGATTTTCTAGAAGGTATAAAATTAGATTTCTCGTTTATGCAAACCATACAACCTCCTTCAAATACAATTATATTTGACTTCAATAGCAACACAAATGTAATCAATCCATATCCGGAGGTGGCACCGACCGAAGTTTTTTTTTTCAGTTCACTAGCACGGAAGGCGGACAGCCTTCCCTTCGACCAAGAGCCATCGATAGTGGTGGACCTAGCGAGAATCAACCCCCTAGTCCTTGAACATCTAGTTATTGCAAAACCTGAAATTGGAGTTGACTTCACTCAACAAGAATATTTTTCTTTTGGTGACTATGGTCAATATTTTCAATTTCTAGATGCACAACGTCCACAAAATATAACACATTTAAAAGTAGACCTCAGAGATTATCAAAAAGATGAAGTTAGAAATGCTTTAATTCTTGAGCTTATTGGAATGGTGACTCCAGAAGTAATTTATGATGTGCCTTTACACACTGTGATAAATGCAGATTTTAAACCAATGACTATAACTGTTCCAACTTCTGAAGAATTCGGTGAAACACAAATTGGAAAAATTATAAATGAAGACAAAGATACTTGTGATTTTAGAATAGAAAGATTTGCAGATGCTCCGAGAAATAAAGTATCTACACTTTCATTTTCAAATGCAATATCATCATTAAAAGAGGGTGAAAAACCAAAAACGCAATCACAGATTCAATTGTTGAGAATCACTCTTGATATGACTGTTTCAAACGACATTGCAGAAATAAGCACTGTTCTTTGTCCAGACCATCAATTTGAACCAAAAGGAATAGTAACTGTTTTAAACAAATTTGAAGATAAACAAAAAAATAAAGTTGGTTCTTTAATTTCGGCAGCGAGTGCATTTGCATATCAAGATGATGAAAATCTAGGAGTTTTATTAGAGCAAGGTGATATTATAAATTGGGATCATATTACAGAATTAATACCAAAAGACGCAGATGTCAGATATGTAATCTCTAGATTAAATCAAGTAGATCAAAGTGTTGGTACACCTGTATTTGCAAATATTCTAAAAGATGAAGAAAGTGTATATGGCTATGGTCTTAAAAAGTTTTCAAATTTTGATAGTTTTGAGAGTTCATTTGATAACACAGATATATTTTTTGATCATAACAATGTTTACAAATATCGCAGAAATACTATATTTGATAGAACCGTATTCAATGCTAAATTAGAAATTCCAGCCGTTCTAAATCATGCGAAAATAGATAATTTCATTCTTAAAAAGTTAAATGAAAATCATGAACTTGAATATGAAAATTATATAACTTCACCTTTTCAGGTAAGGTCTACGGAAGAGGACACGATTGTTCCAAGACAAATTCCTAGATTTGATAATAAAAATTATTTTATATTGAAAAGATATGATGATAACAGCACATTTGATACCACAATAGAACATCCATTTGATTCAGATTTTTTATTTGATAAAACAAATACAGTAGTTGAATATGATATAACATTTGATTCTACACATGAGAATTTCTTTGATAATGATTTTTCAGAAAAATTCAATTACATAGACAAAAGAGGATTTAATGTTATTGCACATTATGATTTAGATACTAAAGAGACATTTAAAACACAAGCGTTTAACACTACACCATATCTTTTACATATAGACCTAAGTTATACATCATCACTTGATGGGGCAGATGCATTATCTACATTGACATCTGGCGGTGATGATTCAATTTTAGCTTCAAATTTACAAGCATTAGAAACTGATACCTTTCAACGTTCTCACGTACCTATTTTAGATAGATATTTATTTTTTGATTACAATGAAAGAATTCGTGATTGGTATAATATATATTTCTTACCTTACATAAAAGCAGTTCAACGTGATTGGATGGGTGACTTACTACCTTCAGTAAAAGGGTTTTCAGAACCTTATGTATATTTGGAACCGGTGAAAAAAAGAATGCCATTATTGAATTATGTTGACACTATTGTTTATTTTCCAAATACAGTTTTTTTAGATTCATCTTCTGTTATTGCCGAATATCATGATAAAATTCAATATAAATTTGATGTTGAATCTAGAAAAAAATATATTGACCTTGGTGACATCATAAAACCTTGGGTGGATATACGAATTAAAGATCATTTTAAAGTGAAAACTACAGATTATGATGGTGATACAATGCCATTCATGAAAATAAATTCGTATATAGACATAGAAACTATACGTACTGATTATGTAAATCCAAGTGTAATTATAGATTCAACTGTATATTATCCGAATACAACTTATCTAAGTGCAGAAAGTGTAGTTGAAGATTTTGAAGCTAAAATTGTACAAGATCATTTTATAATGGATAGAAATAAAATATTTTCTTTGGATCAAGGTGTAGTAGCTAAAATATTAGATACTGAGTTAGAAGAAACATATTTTAAGAAATTATTGAGATTTTATGATGGAGATACGATTCCTTCTGTAACAATAGCGGGTGATACTGATATAGAAATGTACAGAACAATTCTTGGTAGTACTCCAGTGTTCGCCAAACCAGATAATACAGTATATTATCCGAATACTACTTATTTAAGTGCCGAAAGTGTAGTTGAAGATTATGAGGCTAAAATTGTACAAGATTTATCATTAACAGATAGAAATTCTATTTTCAATTTATACGATAGAGAAATTTCTTCTAAAATTTTAGATTTCTATATTCCTAACTCATACTATAAAAGAATATTAAAAGAAAATAAATTTGGAACTATTCCAAGAGTAAGTATTGATAGTATGACGGATGTAGAAACATATCGCTCAACAGAAGACCAGACACTGACACATTTGTTTTATGATACAATCATATACTTCCCAAATACTACATTCTTAGATGCAACATCAGAAACTTATGAAATAAATGAATTAGAATATGATTCTATAATACCTGATAGAAATAAAATATTTTCATTGAATAATATTATAGCAAAGTGGTATTACAGAGAAATGAAAAAGCACATCACCAAGCAAAGATTGTTAGATTGGGATAAAAATGGAATGCCATCTCCTGTTTTAAAATTGGAGCCAGAATACACTCATAAAATTAATTTAGACCTAAGTTCTGGTGTTGAAAACCATACAACAGTATATTTCCCTAACACTACATTCTTAGATGCAAGTGCATCAATAGAAGAATGGTCTGAAGACATTAATTTTGAAAATCAGAATTTTATTCTTGATAAAAACACTGTCATACCTTTGCAAGATAAACCATTTGGCACAAAATGGTATTACAAGCAAATTGATCCTAAAGAGTTTGGATTTAAAATTTCTGATTACAATAAAAATTATATACCTTCTGTTTCAGTACATAGTGAACCTAATTATGTATTAAAAGGACAAACATATACCGTTGCAAACCATGATACGTATACAACAGTTACATTTCCAAATACTACATTCCTAGATGCTACGGCTGCTATTGGTCAAGATAGTGAATTTGTGGAATTTGAAAATTTAAATGAATTCTTAGATAAAAATAAAATTATTGGTCTAAACGATAAAATATATCGATATCGTGATATTGATAGTGTGGCACTAAACACTCCTATCATTCCATCATCTAGAGAATTTATACCGTCAGTGTCTGTTGACATCATACCACATTATATACACAAGATAAAATTAGATTCTACAATTAATGTTGATTATAGAATGAATATAGAATTTGATAGACAAGCTGATGCATCTGCAAGTAAAGAAACATACACATTTACTGGATTTGAATATGATAGAAAATTCTTGAATAAAGATACAGTGATTGGTTTAAATGATAAAATTTTTGCATATAACATGTTAGATGATAAGGTTTTGAATAAACCAATTATAGTTTCAAGTAAAGATTATATTCCATCTGTATCTGTGCATTTTGAACCGAATTATATTCACAAAGCTCAAGTACATTCTTATGTCGGATATGATAGTGAGAGTAATTATATTTTTGCAAATACTACATTCTTAGATGCCACAACGGCTATTGGTCAAGATAGTGAATTTGTGGAATTTGAAAATTTAAATGAATTCTTAGATAAACATACTGTCATAGGATTAAATGATAAAATATATGGACTCAAAAAACTTGATGATGTGTTGGACAAACCAATTGTAGTTTCAAGTAAAAAATACATTCCGTCTGTATCCGCACATTTTGAACCGAATTATATTCACAAAGCTCAAGTACATTCTTATGTCGGATATGATAGTGAGAGTAATTATATTTTTGCAAATACTACATTCTTAGATGCTACCTCATCACCACAGGAACAATTTACAGAATTTTCTTTTGAAAGAGATTTTAAATCAGACTATAAGAAAATTTCAAAAGATATGCTTTTTGTTAAAAAATACAATGAAAAAATATCAGACTTTTTGAATCACAGAATTATTGACAATTTCGATAACATCAACAAAATCGCTTCGATTCATAGTGAACCAAATTACATTCATAAAACACAAGTAGATTCTACAACAAATTCAGATACATTCACAAATATTATTTTTGGAAACACTACATTTTTAGATTCTACATCTTCAGTTTCTGATATAGAAAATAAATTAACAAGAATAAACATATCGTACACGGATGATAATGCTTTAAGTAAATTTGATGTTATCACTAAAGAATTTGAAAACATGGTTATAGAAGACCGACTATTGACTAGAATTGTAGATAGTGATATTAACATTAGACCTGCGCTAAAAGCAGAACTTGAATATACGATGTCTCATATATCTGATGATGTAGATACGGAAATATTGAAACCTGAAGTCTTCATGGAAACTTCTTATGATAATATTTCAAATGATTATGCTGGATTATCTACTGAGATTTCACATCATGAAAAAGTAGAAAAAATATTTAATGAAGTTCTTAATAGAAATTTATATTTTGAGACTGATAAAATAATTCAAGATTTTATTATAAATCAAATATTTGAATTAGAAGAATTTAAATTATCAGATTATCTAGGTGAAACAATACCATCAGTGCAAGTCGATACATTAAGTCATTTTATTTTTGAACCTATATATAATATACGTGAGTTTGAAAGAAATGGTAAATTAATAAAAACAGAGTTTGCACTTACCAACACCACTGTAAATTATGAAGACACTCATTTAACTGTAAATTCAACATTTGGAGTCGCAAACACAACTGGTTATGTGAATACAGCAAATAATATAGTAGATGGTTATGGATTTGAAATAAACAGTATAAATAATGGAATAACAATACAAGAGTTTCTTTTAAATAACTATCTTGAGAATTATTTAAATGAAACAATAAAATATTATAATTATAGACAGGTTAAGAGAAGAAATAATTATAGAAGATATAATCATTCTAGTTTAAAAATGAATTATGTAAAAAGCGAGTCTTATACTTGGGATATTAGTGCGCTAAATACTGGAGAAAATACATTATCATATTTTACAAATAATTATAATGACCCAAATATAAATAGACCTGATTTTATTGACAATGTAAGAGTAGAGATTTAAATTTAATTACTAAGGAGAAAAAATATGCCAGCACTAGTGCATACCAGTTTTCGTGTAAGTAACGCTAAACAATTTAGAGAAAGTTTTCTTGAAAGAACAGAACATGGTGTCGGTGGATACATTCCTCTAGAAAATATGGCAGTTGATTCAATAACAGGTGAATTAAGCGTAACCAGCGCACCTAATTTAACCGCTTTGAATAAAATACCATATTATGCAATGGATGATCAAATGTATTTATTCATTGGTAGAGTAACTGCATGGGGTCCGACAGACACACCAGATGGTAGTATCGATCCAAACATTAATGAAAACAATCCTCCCAATCCGGTTGATAGTGTAAAAGATGCGCACTTCAATCATTGGGATGATATGATTGCTGCAAAAAAAGTATCTTCAAATGAAGTATCTCATGTTGTTAAACGAGAAAGAGCAGATGAGATTAACGCAGGTGTTAGAAATTGGAGACTTGGTTTAAAGTATGATGGATATGATGACAGAGCAGACACTCAATTTGATGATGATGTTTTAATTCATACTGTAAATAATCGATTCCGTGTTTATAAAGCTATTAAACAAGGAGTTGGTCGTTTTGTTAATGCTGATATTGATGGGACAACTCAATATATTTGGGATTACTCATCATATCGTGAGCCATTAAACTTTGTGATGGAAGGTGGTGTAAGTGAAGATTTCATGGTTGTTGATAATGTAGGAGAAGGTCAATTTAATGATGGATATCAATGGAAATATTATTATACAATTGATGCTGGTGAGGCTCTTAAATTCGTAACTACTTCTTACATTCCAGTAAGAACAATACGTAAAGAAAACGGGTCAAGAACTAATGACTTCTCAGATCAGTATAATGTAGAAGGTGTTTCTATTCCTGGTGGAATTTTAAACACATTGGTACTAAAAACACCAGTTGAGTCTCTAGATGGTACATTATATGGATATGAGCCGTCTGGTGGTGATGGTTATTATCAAATGGGATTCAGCGAAAGTGCTGTAGATTTTCAAGGTGGAGCCGCAAACACACTTGAATTCACAGTGGACATCGCTAATATCACTGCTTGTGATTGGCCAGATGTTAACGTAGCAGTAACACATGCTAATGCAGATGTAACAAAGCCATATCCATATAATATTTTTGATTTCACTACTGGAAAAGCTGGAGAAGCAGTAGATGCATCACACATTAATGAAGTCTTCACTGATTATGGTGTTGTTATTAAATCATCAAATAATACCAATTTGGAAACATTTAAAAAATATGTGTTCCCTATATCAAGTGTTCAACGTAATATAAACACTTTAGTGTTCACAATTGATGCAAATGTTGTGCCTCAATTAATAGGAACCTCTACCTCTGGAGTAACAGGACTACCAAATTCAGTAGTGACTGCTACCACCGATAGCACTATTATAGAAGTTCATCCTAGAATTCATATTGAGCCAAATCATCAAAGCACAAACATCACAGATCCTATTGATGGATTTTATGCTTATGCAATTGTTGAGCCATTGTTTGACTCTACAACAAGAAATTATCTAGCAAATTCATCTGGTAGAATTATTGACACAAGAGTAACAAATCCTGGTAGATATAATTATCGAATTGATAGTACTAAAGTAATGCCAGATGTTAGTGCGGCTGGATATGCACCAACTGGACCGTTGAATGGACCAGCAAATGCCGCTAAAGTTCATGCATGTATTCCTCCCGTTGGTGGTCATGGATTTGACCCTGTATCAGAATTAGGTGGATTCAATGTTATGATTAATGCTAGATTTGAAGGTACAGAATCTGATGAATTTACTGTTGGTAACGAATTTAGAAAGATTGGAATTCTAAAGAATCCACTTTCATATGATTCTAAATCAGATTTAAATGAATTATGGTTAAGTCAACCCGGTGTAACTACTACTTATAATGAATGGTTTAGAGAATATAAAACAGATCAGTGCTACAGAATCAATTTAGCAAATGATTCTGCTCAAAGTAGTAATACTGCAAATGAAATTTTCTTTGAGCCAGATATGATTGTTGCATTTTATGCCAACAGCGGAAATATTAATTCAGTAACTACTTCTAGAGTATATGCTCCGGGTGAAATGATTGCAACTGCTAAATTAGTAGACCATGACACTGTTGCACAAAGAATACGTGTAATCAAGCCAAGAAAAGACTTCTTGACTGTATTAAATGGTGGTGATATGAAAGTAGAATCACTAACATTACACTCTGTTCAAAGTGACAATGTATTTGCTTATACAACAAGCTCAAATACAGCAACTACTCCAGGCATGATGCCGGGTTCTGGACAGATTCTTTATGTAGAAAACAGAAGTATGGTTTCTCGTTCACAAAACCAAACTGAAGACTTGAAGATCAGTATTCAGTTCTAATAAGGAGAATTCCATGTGTAATAATCCAAACTGTAAATGTGAGGATTGTAAATGTGGAGAATGTAATTGTGAAGATTGCACAAGTGATACTTGTCAATGTAAGTAAATAAAAAAGCCGAGGTGTAAAAACCTCGGCTTTTTTTGTTTGTTTTTTTCAGAAGATATTATCTCACCAAGACAGTAGCATACCAATTGTTGTTCAAATAAACCGCTTTCACATCAAAAGTATTCAATGCATTTGGAGTGGTATTTGCTCCAGATGACGTAAGTTGTACCGCATTGTTTCCATTAATATTTAAAGTAGTAATATCATATGCTACGGTGTTTTGTAGTACATGCGCAACAATGTCTAAAGAAATACCTTCCGCATCAGTAACATTATCAACTAACAAAGTTATATTTCCAGTTGGATTTTTCAATATAACTTTATTGGATTCTTTATAATCTACTAAAACTAAGTTGCTATCTTGATTTACGGTATCAGCAATTGTTCCAGCAGTTGTTTGATATAGTATCTCTGAATAATCTGATTCATTATAATATACTGAACCTTCTGCAGGAAATAAATCATAAAGAGTAGCAGTTTGATAATTATTAAATGTTTTAAGATAACTCAGTAAATCATTAGAGGTTAATTCAGATAATGTAGTTTTTGCTGGATTGTAATTAAATGTAGTATTTACATGAGATATTGCATTTGCAGAATCTCCACCTAAAAGATTAATTATATTTGGTAAAACATTTGTATCACGTTTTTTAAATTTTGCAGTACCTGATGAAGTGTCGAGCTTAATCTCATCTCCCAACCAAATAGATGATGATGAAAGATATATGTCTCTAAATCTATTGTTTGCACTACCAAGATCGTAAGTCACATCAGCAGTAGGTGTGAGATGACCACTTATTAAAGTATCAGTGAGTGTTTTATTTGATAGTGTTTGTGTAGATGTTGTACCAACAATTTCTTGATTTGAGCCAGCTGGCAATGTAAGAATATTTGTTACACCAGCAGAGTGAGGTTGAGGTACTATTGTTTGACCGTGTGTGTTTACCTCACAGTGTAAAACTAATTGTCCAGTTGAAGTTGTATTTCCTGTGAGTGTTGCGACATGTGCATCACTAGTGGTACTACTTATATTTCCTGTAGTTACAAAATCATTATCATATGCATTTAGTGTGCCATCATTTTGTATGTGTAATCTAAGCACACCATCTGTATACAATCCTAATGAGTCTGCAGGTACTGTACCACCAGTTGTAGTTGTTGCATTTGGACTTAATAGAATACCAGAACTTGAAATCTCACCTCTTCTATCATAAGATTCAATTGCTGCGGTATAAAGGTAAGGACTTACAAAATTTCCTATGTTATTTAAACTAGAAAAGCCTTGACTCACAGACTGTCCAAATGGTAAATTACCTACACTTCCTTGATATGTGTAAAGGTCATTTGTTTCGACAAGGCTCACTCTGATAGTTCCAGTTCCATTTGTAATCGCATCACTGATGGCTTGTGTAGTTCCTAGTGTGTGATGATTGATTGCACTTCCAGAAATAGTTGTAGATATCGCATTTACAGTGATACCATTTGTGAGTTCAATTGAATCAAAATCAACTGCTAATGAAACTTGACCGTCTGTTAGTAAATTGTAAACTGCATTTGCAGTGACTAAACTATTATCGTTTACAGTAGAGAAATTTGTAGCTATAGAATTTACTGTTGTATTTCCAGCACCGTTTGGAAATGAAAATGAATTTGCA
>Ga0255772_10006803_pt1 | contig 10352 bp, 11 predicted proteins | sample 071ome_34_FD_179970 | JGI IMG/M metagenome (GOLD analysis project Ga0255772, IMG submission 179970) | Coastal salt marsh microbial communities from the Groves Creek Marsh, Skidaway Island, Georgia - 071411BT metaG (version 2) | ecosystem: Environmental > Aquatic > Marine > Intertidal zone >... | reverse complement strand
ATGGGTACAGCACAACCGCCCAACTACGGTAGCGATGTATAGTGACTGCGAACTCACCACAGGGTTCAAGTCGGTTCGGCTAGAAATAGCCGAATTGTGACTGCTCATCTACCACAGGCGACGCATAGATGCGTCATTAAGTTTTACAACTGCGTAAGTTAAAAAACAAACGAGCGTAAGCGAAGTTTCAGATGGCGTAAGCCGGCTGTTGAATCTCCTTAAGTATTATCACAATGCAGATGATGTTCGACCACACCTTCGGAAAACAGGAACAGCAGGACCTAGTGGTGGCCAAACCCATGTGCATATTCGAGCGCGAAGAGGAGCAGGGCGCGATAGACCACGGGTGGCTGGCGCTGGACGAGCCGGTGCACGGCCGGGAGGTGTTCTACCAGTCACGCAGTACCAGGATCAACATGAGGAAGTGGCGTCCACGTTTCCGAGAGCACAAACTGAACGGCAAACACATAGAGTACAAGATCATAGACGCCTCAGACATGGTGCGGCTGTTGGGACTGCCACACATCTACGAGCAGTACATGAAGAGGAAAAAATTTGGCGCGGACTACACGCCGTTCCGACACCACCACAACCGCGACCGTTTCATGGTGTTCTACACCGGCCGCGCGGACAACATAGTGGGGTTCACCAAGCAGAAACTGTACGCCACCGAGGAGAACCACTACGAGCAGATCGGAGACCCCTACTTCGAGTACTCCGGCGTGGAGAGTTGCATACACGCCAACACCGCGCCCATAGGTGCGCTGACCTTGGACCTGGAACTGAAGTGGGCCAGGGACAACCACGTGCCGTTCTACTACCTGGGATCGGGCTACGAGCAGTCCTCGGAATACAAGTGCAGTTGGCGGGGGTTCGAGTGGTGGACGGGAGTTGAGTGGACCAGCAATCGCAGGCTCTACAAGAGGCTGTGCCGGCGTGATTCCAAACTGACTACTTTTTCCGAGCTCGGAAACCTTTCACTGATTCCAGATAAGCCTTAGACCAATTACGATAGTAGGGGCCTGACTCCAGCATCTTGGAGAAGCGTTCCAGTTTGCTCAGTCGCTGTGCCAGGAACAGGGTGTAGTGGCCGTTGTTGAGACGTACCGATTTGACTTTTTCCTCTATGTCCGGATGGTCCTCCAGGATCACCACGTCTCGCGGCATGAACCTGTGGTTCAGTTCCTCTGCCATGGCCACGGTCTGCTCGGCCGTGAACTGCCGGGGGTCCGCTATGATGCACAGCACGTCCCTGCGGTCGAAGTCGGTGTTCCAGATCAGTTGGTATATGGTCTTCCAGTCCGCCGTGCGGTTCAGTTCCACGAACTCCACCTTGTCATCCACGATGGCCTTCTGTGCGAACGGGCACGGTGGCAGGTTGCCGAACACGGGATTTGGCTTCGTCACGAAGTCCTTAATCCAGTTCTTTATCGTCTGTGTCGGGGTGTGTTTCTTGCGTTGAGTCATCTGTCAGTGACTTGATCCTTTCCAGTGCTTCTTCCAGCAGTCGTTCCTTGGTGTCCAGTTTGGCCTCCAGGTCCGCTATGTGTTTGTTCTGCTCGCCTATCTTGTGTCCAATGCTCTGCACGTCTCCTGTGGCGTGCTCCAGTTTGATCATCACCTGCTTGAGTCGGCTCTCCTTGGTGAGGACCTTGGCCAAGGCTTCATCACGGTCCTTGGTTAAGTCCTTGATTGTTTCCTTGAGTTCTCGAACTAGATCTCGTTCTGACATAATGTCCTGTAATTATCTGCTGTTTCAAACACCATTATAGTATACTATATTCTAGAAGAAAGGTTGACCGCTTTTCTTGGTGGTCTCTAGGTTGTCTTTTACCAGGTTTGCTATGATCTCACGCTCGGTGGGACTCAGTGCGTTGGCCTCAGAATATGACAGTCCACCCCTCATGTACCAAGATATCTTTACCAGCTCGTGACGTAGTTCCTTCTGCTGTGATTCCATGTCCTTCAAAGTCTTGATTATTTCAGAATCCGTTTGTGAAAGTAATGTTATACGAAAAAATTTGCATTGTCAAAAGTCACCGGTACCTGGTACGTGGCAGGTGCTCCCTTCTTGATCTGTTCCTCTGTTGCCTTGAGGCTCAGCGGCTTGACCGCCCCCTGTGACCTCAGTTCCATCACTTGGTTCTCCATGTCCTTGATCAGTTTGGCGTTGGCATTGTCCACGAACTCCTTGATCTGTGCCGGGTCAGTGACTTCCGTGCCGTCTGGCATGGTTATGCTCTGTATGTTCTTCAACAGTATGCCGGCGTTGATCTCTGTCAACTTGGTGAACGCATCGTTGAAACGTTTTGTCTTCTCCTCGTCACTCATCTGGCTGTCCTGTACCGCCGCGTACATCTTCTGTTGCTGGAACGTCTGAAGCGATGTGGCCGTCATGTCCTTGTAGGTCAAAGGTCTGACCTTTATCTTGAGTCCATCTTGCAATACCACGGTGTCTTTGATTTCTGTGCCCTTGATCTGCTCCAACAGTGCCGGCAGGTTCACCGAATGGCTCACGGTCTCGTTGGCGCCTGGAACGACAAAATTCATGTCCATCGTCTCGCCGTAAGTGGCTATCCTGATTGCGATCAGCACGGTGTCCAGGTCGTAACTCTTGATCTGCCATGCGTCCTTGATCTCCGGACAGCAACTCTGGATGACATCAACAACTCCCTGGCCGTTCATCAGTGCATCTGGTGTCTTGAAGCGTATCTCGTCCTTCGCGGTCATTGGCATCACTGCCAACTCACCGGTCTGTGACTGTGCCACCACGTGTGGTGGGTAGTTTGTGCCCGACGGCAACGACACGTACAGTGCTGGTTGCCTGAAGTACTTGTTAAGTGGATTGCTATTTTCTGTCATTTTTTAATTCTATAAATATACACTAACAGCGTATAAGTGTCAATATTTATATGCGTACAAAAAGGTGCGAAATTAAGTCAAATGGCAACACTTGAGCAGATCATAAAGGATCTACAGGAAATAGCAGACAGCGGTCAGACCGGTGGTAATTCTTCTGGTAGGAGGAAAGCGGCCGAGGAATCTAAGAGACTGTTGGAACTGGCCAAAAAAATCAAAAAGTCAGACGATGAATCATTAAGGCAGAAACAGAGATTGTTGGAACAGGCGAGGAACCAATTCAAGATTGGTGAGAAGCAGTACGATCAAATAGACAAACAGGTCAAAGGCACCGAAAAATTAATTGAGACAAACAAAAATTACAACGAGACACTCAAAAAAGTTGGTAATTCATTCATGGGTCTGGGCAAGGCCGCGTTCGAAGGATCAGGATCCATCAGTGCATTCACTGACAACGTCAAAGGCCTAGGGCTTCTTGGAAATAGGTTAGACGTAAACATCGAGACATTCAGGCAACTGTCACAGACGGGTGCCAACTTTGGACAGAGCATCGTGGCACTGAGGACTGCGGCGGCAGAAGCGGCACTGCCATTGGATGACTTTGCCTCATTAGTTGCCAATAATTCCAATAACCTAGCGGCACTGTTTGGTTCGACCACGCAAGGTGCCAGGGGAATAGCCGAACTGGGCAGGATTACAAGAGAAGTAGGTATAGATAGGCTCGCACCTTTGGGATTCACAGTCGATGAAATAAATGAAACTCTTCTCTTGAACTTGGACAATCAAAGAAGGTCAGGAATGTTGGAGGGAATGACAACCAGCCAACGTATCAACAGTTCTATTGCGTTCGCGGAACAGTTAGACAGATTGGCCAAACTCACAGGACAACAGCGAGATGAACTAAGGGCATCAATAGAATCACAGAGAGCAAACGAAAGATTCCAGGCATTCCTACAAGGGCAGACTGTGGAGACTGGAAACAGGTTGAGGGCATTCGCGGGCACGGTAGAAGGCATATCACCTGACCTAGCAGAAGGCTTCCAGGATCTAATAGCCAACGCAGGTGTGCCTGTAACCGAATCAGCACTGGCACTGGTACAGAACATTCCGGGTGCTAGGGGAGTTATCAATGACCTGATATCGGGAGTTATTTCAAGTGAAGAAGCCTTGGTGAGGATCAGAGATGTGTCCGCAGGAAGTATCGACAGGTTCAGACAGGCCACAGTCACAGGACAGGTAGAATTTTTAAGACTGCAAGGTGGAATAATCGAACTGGGTAGAAGAGTCACAGACACAGGATCAGTATTGGATGAACAGAACAGTGCGGTCGGAAGCCTCACACAGAATTTGACTACATTCGAACAAGCATCTAAGGTCCTATCTAGCCAGTTCCAACAAATAGAAACAGGACTTTTGAGATCATTCGGTCCAGCACTGGGCGGATTTGTTAATGGTCTACAAGGACTGATGGGACTATTTGGAGGAATAGCAACTACACTTGCGAAATCCCCGGCACTGACAGCCACAGCAATAGGCGGAATACTGGCCGGAAAATATCTATTCAGCAGAGGCGAACAGGTTGCCATTACAACACTAGGTGTAAGAGCAGGTACGGCTCACCTACAAGGGGGTCTTGGTGGCATGATGGGCGGCTTAGGCAAGGCAGGTAGATTTGGATTGACAAGAGTGTTGCCCGGTTTGGGCGCCGCCGTTGGTGTTGGTTCAAGTTTATCAATGCTGGGCAATGAAGAAACCAGAGGGCAAGGAATTGCAGGACTAGGTGGAGCAGGTTTAGGTGCTCTGCTAGGAACAATGATAGCACCAGGAGTGGGAACGCTGGTAGGAGCAGGTCTAGGTTCAATGGTTGGACAGATGTTTGGCGGTGGTAAACAGTTTGGTGGTGGAATGGACGCAGGCAAGATGTACCTCACAGGTGAGCGTGGTCCTGAAATGGTGACAGCAGGCACGAGCAGTGCCGTGACAGCCAACAATGACCTGGCAAAAATATTCAACACGGAAGCATTAGAAAACAAAATGACCAGTATGGTAAACGCTCTGAACAGCACCAATCAAAGCATTGCGAATATGGCCAATGGCGTAAATACGCTTGTTGCGGTGGAATCTAGGGCATTGAAAGCCGTAGAAACCACAGCAAGGAAAGATCGTAATCAAGTTGGCCTAGTTTAGGTTGCTTAAATGAGGAAAAGATTGTAATATAAAGTATGGCTTGGAAAAAATATTTCAAAGACGCTAACATGTCTCCTATATCGGGCGAGAAAGTGCCTAATTTCGCAAAGAGAAATTACAGTTCTTACCTGCCTGACGTTTACACAGGACACCCAAACAGGATACAGAGGTACTTCCAGTATGACCAAATGGATTCGGACTCGGAGATCAATGCGGCACTGGACATCCTCGCAGAATTTTCAACACAGAAGAACACAGAGAACGAGACACCGTTTGATCTTGTGTTCAAAGATGAAACAACCGAACACGAAGTGAAACTTTTGAAGAAAGCACTTCAACAGTGGACCAAATCCAACAAGTTCAACAAAAGGATCTTCAGGATATTCAGGAACGCACTGAAATACGGAGACTGTTTCTTTGTCAGAGATCCAGAGACCATGAAATGGCTTTACATAGACAACGCAAAAGTTGACAGAATCGTAGTAAACGAATCTGAAGGAAAGAAACCTGAACAATATGTGATCAGAGACATCAATCCAAACTTACAAAGATTATCAGCAACACAGATCACACCAAACCAAACATACGGCGGCGGCGGAACTACAGGAGGAGGCACAGCGGCGTACGGATCAAGTTACGCAAACGCAGGTGCCACAAACAATATGTCTGGTTTCGCAGGCGGAAATTCCGGCGGAAGATTCTACAAGACGATGAATGCCTACAACATCAACGCAGAACACGTGATTCATATGTCAATGTCAGACGGACTAGACAACTTGTTCCCTTTTGGACAGTCAGTTCTGGAACAAGTGTTCAAAGTTTACAAGCAAAAAGAATTATTAGAGGACGCAATCATTATCTACAGGGTACAGAGAGCACCTGAGAGAAGGGTGTTCTATATTGACGTGGGTAACATGCCAACACACTTGGCGATGCAGTTCGTTGAGAGAGTTAAAAACGAAATCAACCAAAGAAGAATTCCAAGTGCATCGGGTGGAGCAAACTTTATCGATGCAACATACAACCCAATGAGTATAAACGAGGATTACTTCTTCCCACAGACAGCGGAGGGTAGAGGATCTAAAGTTGACACGCTTCCAGGAGGTACTAACCTTGGAGAGATAGATGACTTGAGATTCTTCACCAACAAACTGTTCAGAGGACTGAGGATTCCAAGTTCATATCTGCCAACAGGAGCAGAAGACGGACAGCAACAGTACAATGACGGTAGGGTAGGTACTGCGTACATCCAAGAATTAAGATTTAACAAATATTGTGCGAGATTGCAAAGTATGTTAGCAGAAACTTTCGATGAGGAGTTCAAATTATGGATAAAATCCAAAGGTTACAACATCGACAACGGCATGTTCGAAGTGAAATTGAATCCACCACAGAACTTCGCGCAGTACAGACAGACGGAGATGGACCAAGCGAGGGTGGGCACATTCACACAGGTAGCGGAACTGCCTTACATGTCAAAAAGATTTGCATTGAAGAGGTATCTTGGACTGTCTGAAGAAGAAATGGCAAGGAACGCAGAACTATGGGCTGAAGAAAACAACGTGCCACAGAAGAAACAAACTAAAAATTCTCAATTACGTGCAGGAGGCGTAACTCAATCAGGCATCACTAGTGATCTAGACCAGTTCGAAGATCCAACAGCCGACGCAGAAGCACCAGGACCGGACTCACCACAACCAGGACAGCCGGGCCAGACACCGGGAGGACAGGGTGGTGGCGGCACTACACCAGGTGGCACAGGCAGTGGCGGACAGGTATAAAGGGTTAAATACGCAAAATGAAACTATTTGAATTCTTCACATATGGCGCAGACGGGTTTGAGCAGGACAAGACCTACGAACCTGAGAATGACATATCAATATTAGACGACGAGGACACAAGGAAGACCAGACTTTCATTAAAAGATATCAACTCTATGAGACTGGCGTCAGAGGCACACGACGCACAGCAGAAGGAAGAAGCCGTATTTGTTCAAAAGATGTACGGCACACCGGCACAAGACGATAACTTAGAGTTATAATGTCAGACATAGCATTCGTATTAGGTAACGGAGAATCCCGAAGGGGAATAGATATTAACGATCTCAAGGAGAAAGGCACAGTTTTTGCCTGCAACGCCGTTTACAGAACACACAGACCACACTATCTAGTGGCAGTTGACCCCAAGATGATATTAGAAATTGCCGAAACTGATTACATGATACACAATAAAGTATGGAGCAATTTCAACGCACAGTACAACAAGAATCAAAAAATACTAGATCATGTGCAATGGTTCAAACCCAGCCTGGGTTGGTCAAGCGGTCCCACAGCACTGAGAATGGCGTGTGACAAAGGATTCAAGGACATATACATACTGGGTTTCGACTATCAAGGACACAAAGACGGAAACAGGTTCACACTGAACAACTTGTTTGGTGATTCCAGAAACTACAAAAGGAAAAAAGACGAGGCCACCTTCTACGGCAACTGGATGAACCAGACCAAGCGTTGCCTACAGGACTTCAAGGACGTTAAATTCCATCGCGTGATACCCACAGGCTGGTTCAAACCCAAGGATCTAGAGTGGAACAAGAACATAGATCATCCCACCACAGAGGAATTCCTAGCAAAGTTCGACCTACAATTAAAAATATAGCAAAAAGACGCCTTTTAGCACCAATTACACCACCGTTTTTACGCATTATTCTTAAATACAAACACTTATAAGTACAAATCGACTATAATACAAAGGAGCACGTGTAAAATGTCAAATAATAAATTTGAGAGTTTATTAGAGTTACTGATAAACGAAGAAAACGATAAAGCAGAGGCTTTATTCCACGAAATCGTAGTTGAAAAATCTAGAGATATCTACGAGAACCTAGCAGACGAAGAAGTAACTGCTGAATCAAAAGACGAAGAAGTTAAAGAAACTGAAGCATCTGAGGAAGCAAAAGTAGAAGAAACTACTGAAGAGAAAGTAGAAGAAACTACAGAAGAAGCAAAAGATGACAAAGTTGAAGAAACTTCTGATGAGTCTAAAGACGAACAAGTTGATGAAGTTGTTGAGTTAGAAGACGAAGCAAAAGAATCAGAAACAACTGAAGAAGAATCAATCGAAGAAGTAGGCGGTGACGCAACTGACGAATTGGTTAAAGACATCTCTTCTGAAGAAGAAGGCGAAATGGATGCAGACAACGGTGAAGAAATGCCAGCAGACATGGACGCTGACAAAGGCGAAGAAGACATGGAAGACAGAGTTGTTGACTTGGAAGACGCTTTAGATGAATTAAAAGCAGAATTCGAAGCAATGATGGGCAAGAAAGACGGTGAAGAAGAGAAAGAAGACGAATCTCTAGCACCAGAAGTTGCACCAGAGTTAACTCCAGAAGTTGAAATGGAAAGCAAAGAAGCGACTAAGGAAACTGTAAAAGAATACAAAATCCAAAAGTCTGCTGACAACGCCGACCACGCTGACTCAAAATCATCTCCAGTAAAAGATGCAGGAAGCAAAATGCCAAAAGGTGGTGACAACATCGCTAAAGGCGGAGCAGAAGAAAAAGGAAGACCGGCTCCAACTGCACAAAAAATGGCAGGTGACTTTGAAAACACAGGCGGAAAAGACAAGTCTACTTCAATGAAAAAAGAAGTTAAGGCTGACAACGCCGACAAGTCAGACAAATCAGCAAAATCACCAGTTGCTTCTAAGTAATTGTTGATTTAAGAAGGAGGTCATTGGATGAGTTCACTATACCTAAGGGAAAATCTAACTTTTGATCAGGCCAGGGTACAGGTCTTACACGAGGGAAAAGACGGTAAGGATTTGTACATGAAGGGCATCTGTATCCAAGGTGGGATCAAGAACGCTAATCAGAGGATCTACCCAGTGCAAGAAATCGCGAAAGCGACAAAAACACTGAATGATCAGATCAGTTCTGGATATTCCGTTTTAGGTGAAGTAGATCACCCAGATGATTTAAAGATTAATTTGGACCGTGTGTCTCACATGATCACAGAAATGTGGATGGACGGACCAAATGGATATGGTAAGATGAAAATCCTACCAACACCGATGGGCCAACTTGTCAAAACTATGTTGGAATCAGGTGTGAAACTAGGCGTTTCAAGTAGAGGTTCTGGAAACATGAACGAATACGGAAGCGGCGAAGTTTCAGACTTCGAGATCATCACAGTAGATGTTGTGGCCCAACCTTCGGCACCAGGTGCTTACCCAACGCCAATATATGAACACCTAATGAATACAAGAGGTGGAAACATGGCGAAAGGTTTGGCGGCTGAAGTTAGAAATGACCCAAAAGCACAGAAGTATCTGAAAGATGCTTTAACAAACATAATAAAGGACCTGAAATAAAATGATAGATGCAATATCAAAACTAGTTGAATCGGGCGCAATCTCAGAAGATGTAAGGAACAGCATCCAAGAGGCTTGGGACAACAAAATCAAAGAGAACAAAGAGCAAGTGGGTGCTGAGTTAAGAGAAGAGTTCGCGAAAAGATACGAACACGACAAGGCAAACATGATCGAAGCGATCGACAAGATGATGTCTGAGAAATTATCTGAAGAGATCACCAAGTTCGTGGAAGACAGAAAAGCACTTGCACAAGAAAAAATCGCCTACAAAGAAAACGTGGGCAAACACTCTGCTAAATTAGAAAACTTTATACTTTCTAAATTATCAGAAGAGTTAAAAGAACTACACAGCGACAGGAAAGGTGTTCATGAAAACTTCAAGAAAATGGAAGAGTTCGTAGTAAACGCTCTTGCAAAAGAAATCAAAGAGTTCCATGAAGACAAAAAAGGTGTCGTTGAAACGAAAGTCAAACTAGTAGCCGAAGCCAAGAAACAAATGGCCAAGATGAAAGAGGCTTTCATTACAAGATCTGCTAAAGTTGTAGAGTCTGCTGTAAACAAGAAACTTGCTGAAGAGTTGAAATCTCTGAAGGAAGACATCACAGCGGCCAGAGAAGTCAACTTCGGCAAGAAAATATTCGAGGCGTTCGCTTCAGAGTACCAGAATTCTTACTTAAATGAGAAATCTGAAACTTCGAAGTTAATGAAAGTTGTGGATGAAACCACACTTAAATTAAAAGACGCTGAGAAAGTCATCGAAGAGAAACAAGCGGTGATTGAGTCCAAAGAGGCGGAAGCCAGAAGACAAGCGGACTTGATGGAACGCAAGGAGAAGATGGCTGAGATGCTCAAACCATTGGGCAAAGACAAGAGTGAAGTTATGAGTCAACTGTTGGAATCAGTTTCAACAGCGAAACTTGAGGCTTCGTTCA
>Ga0255772_10006801_pt1 | contig 10353 bp, 15 predicted proteins | sample 071ome_34_FD_179970 | JGI IMG/M metagenome (GOLD analysis project Ga0255772, IMG submission 179970) | Coastal salt marsh microbial communities from the Groves Creek Marsh, Skidaway Island, Georgia - 071411BT metaG (version 2) | ecosystem: Environmental > Aquatic > Marine > Intertidal zone >... | reverse complement strand
TAGATCTTGCTTAATTAAGGAGAAAAAAATGGCAAAAGTAATCGGCATTGATCTCGGTACCACTAATAGTTGTGTTGCCGTATTAGAGAACAAACAACAAAAAATCATCGAAAACGCAGACGGTGGAAGAACAACCCCGAGCATTGTGGCATACAAGGACGATGAAATCCTAGTCGGAACAAGTGCAAAACGACAGGCAGTCACTAATCCAAAAAACACCCTATTTGCTGTTAAGCGATTGATAGGCAGGAAACACAGTGACAGAGAAATACAAAAAGACATTAAAAAATTACCTTACGAAGTTGTTGCATCTGCAAATGGAGATGCATGGGTACGTGCCAATGGAAACGACCTTGCTCCACAGCAAGTATCGGCAGAAATTCTTAGAAAAATTAAAGAATATGCCGAAAACTATTTAGGTGAAACAGTTACACAAGCTGTAATTACAGTGCCTGCATACTTTAACGACAGTCAACGACAAGCTACAAAAGATGCCGGCAAAATTGCCGGATTAGAAGTATTACGCATTATTAACGAGCCTACTGCTGCTGCTCTTGCCTACGGAGTTGATAAAAAAACTGTAAGCCATGACCAAGGCGGGTCTAAAGATGTTGCAAGAGATAAAAAGATAGCCGTTTATGATTTAGGAGGTGGCACATTTGATATTTCTATTATTGAAATGGCTGATGTAGATGGAGAACAGCAATTTGAAGTACTAAGCACAAATGGTGATACATTCTTAGGAGGTGAAGATTTTGACCAAGCTATCCTAGATTACCTTGTGGCAGAATTTAAAAAATCAGATGGTGTAGATCTCAGCACAGATAAAATGGCACTACAGAGATTAAAAGAATCAGCAGAAAAGGCAAAAATTGAACTTTCTACTACTACACAAACAGAAGTAAATCTACCATTTATTACCGCAACAGCAGACGGTCCTAAACACTTGATTGTGAAATTAACAAGGGCTAATTACGAAGCAATGGTGAAAAATTTAATTACAAGATCAATTAATCCTTGCAAAACCGCATTAGAAGATGCTAAACTAAAAGCTAGTGATATTGATGAAATTATCCTTGTTGGTGGTCAGACACGTATGCCAGCAGTACAAGCAGCAGTAGAAAAATTCTTTGGCAAAACTCCACGCAAAGATGTAAATCCAGACGAAGCAGTTGCAGTAGGTGCGGCTATCCAAGGCAGTGTATTAGCTGGCGAAACAACAGATGTATTATTGCTAGATGTAACACCACTAAGCTTAGGTATTGAAACAATGGGCGGCGTAATGACAAAGCTGATTGAAAAGAATACTACTATTCCAAGCAAAAAATCACAGATTTTCTCAACAGCAGAAGATAATCAACCTGCTGTGACTATTGTAGTGGCACAAGGAGAACGTGAGTTTGTACGTGACAACAAAATGCTAGGGACTTTTAACTTAGATGGTATTGCACCAGCTCGCAGAGGTATACCTCAAATTGAAGTTACATTCGATATAGACGCCAATGGTATTTTAAATGTTAGTGCCGCAGATAAAGCTACTGGAAAAGAACAAGCAATTACTATTAAAGATTCTAGTGGTTTGTCCGACGATGAAATTGAAAAGATGGTTAAAGATGCTGAAGAAAATGCAGAGAAAGATAAAGCACAAAGAGATCTTGTTGATGCACGTAATTCTGCAGAAGCTGCAGCTCACTCTTATCAACAAGACTTTGACGAGGTTAAAGATGAATTAACTGAAGAAGAAAGAACTAATTTTGAAAATGCAGTAAATTCAGTAAAAGAAGCAGCAAAAGGTGAAGACAAGGAAGAAATTTCTAATAAAATTACAGAATTACATCAAGCTGTAACACCTATTTTTGCAGCAAAACAGAAAAAAACAGAATCTAGCACAAATAACTCTCCAGATAATGATGATATTATTGAAGGAGAAGTAACGGAAGCTGCATAAATAAATATGTAGTTAACACAGTGGATGCCGATTGTCGGGTCCACTATTAATCTTGCTTATTTAAGGAGACAACAATGACAAGACTAACAACAGTTGATTTACCCTCATACTATAAAGCCACAATAGGTTTTGATAAAATATTTGATGAATTAGAAAGAACTTTTGCAAACAGTCAATCTAATTCTTATCCACCATATAATATTGCAAAAATAGATGATAATGAATTTATCATCAGTTTGGCTGTAGCAGGGTTTTCAATGGACGATCTTGAAATTACAAAAGAGAGAAATGTACTTAGAGTAGAAGGATCATCACCTAAAGTTGAAGAAAATGTAAATTATTTACATAAAGGAATTGGTTCAAGGAATTTCAAACGAGAATTTGCACTTGCAGACCACGTTGAAGTTTTAGAAGCTAATCTTTCTGTTGGAATGCTAAATATTCGTTTGAAACGAGAAATTCCACTTGAACTTCAACCTAAGAAGATACAAATTAATTCAGGTGAAGACTTAACAATTAAGTATGAATAATTAACAACCTGGGGAGGACTTTTCCTCCCTACATTACAAGGATTTTATGTCAGTTGATGTAGACGTTACTAAGGATACAAAAAGTTTAACCGATGTAGTTTACCCTAGCAAGTACCATGTAATTTTAATAAATGATGATTACACTCCGATGGAATTTGTTATTACAATTTTAGGCGAAATTTTTAATCATACCGAACAGAAAGCTAATGAACTTACTTTAGAAATACACAACAAAGGGCAAGCAGTTGTTGGAACTTATACTTACGAGATAGCCGAGCAAAAAGCAGCAGAAACCATGCAACGTTCGAGACAGCAAAGCTTTCCCCTAACTGCACAAATAGAAAAAGCGTAAAATGTTTAAATTATTAGAGCATGTTAGAGACACAGAAAATCCACAAACCTATTGGCAACATTGTAGATTTGCCCTGATAAATAGTGCTCTTGTAACTTTTGCAGGGATTCAAGGTATGATACACGCATTTTGTCCTTGGTGGTTTAAATTTGCGACTAGTACTGCAGTTATTAAAAGTTTTAAAAAATTAGTAGATAGTAGAAGACACCTAAAAGAATTAAATGAAATAATGCCTAAAGGCTATCTAACCAAAAAACATCTAAATTAAAATATGAGTTTAAAAGAATTAACTTGGGAGCATCATAAAAATGCAGAAAGACAAGATTTTGTCAAAATAATGATGAGTGGTAATATTCATCCTAAGTTTTATGCAACATTTTTATACAATTTACATCCAAGATACGATTTGCTCGAAGCAATGGGAAGAGTGCATGGTTTGTTTGACGGTATACCAAGTGTTCAAAGGCATAAGGCAATTATTGATGATTTTAATCACTTATGGAAAGAGAAAGAACCGCCACAAACTTTACCATCTACAAATGAGTACATTGCACATATGAAAAGTTGTATGAATGATCCAGAAAAATTAATGGCACATATTTACACATTCCATATGGGCGATCTAAGTGGCGGTCAAATGATAGCTCGAAAAGTTCCTGGTTTAAAATCGATGTTTGAATTTGGTGTTGACGTTGATATTTTAAAAAATAAAATTAGAGAAAAACTAAATGACGATATGGCAGAAGAGGCACGCTACGCATTTGATTCTGCAACCAAACTTTTTAAAGAAATGATGGAACTAGACTGTGAGCATTATCTGGAACAAACTGATAACATGTCAGAATGACATTATAAAGATTTTTGAAGACACCTGCAGTGAATATGAAGAACCCGGACTTGATGCTTTTAATCAGCCTGATAGTGGTTGGGTTAATCGTGTTTTTGCTAATAAATCTGTACGTAGAGCACATATTGATGTAGTTGATGCACGTGATACAAAGGGTTTATGGATGATGCATGTTTGTGTTTTTCCTATCCTTACAAATCCCAGTCCTATATACGGGTTTGATGTAATTGCAGGAAAGAACAAAATGACTGGGGCATTCCACGACTTTTCGCCAAGTGCTTATCGTATACATCCTATGCTGAATTTATATTTTGACAGTGTAAGAGATTTTGTGCCTAACAAGCAGAGAGAGTTGCCAGATTGGGCTAAACGTATTTTTACTGACAAGATGTTAGCAGCAGGTAATGTTAATACAGATGAAGAAGCGCAACAGATCATTGACATTGCAGTTGCTAACCTCCGCATGTATATGGAAGAGGTAGGAAAATACGACAATTACTTAGAAGGTGATGGTGTTAAAGTTGCTCAAAATCATTACTGTAACCATCAAAAACAAAATCCGCATACACCTAAAGTAATGAAGAGTTTAGGATTAGATGAAGCGATGGTTGATACATTCTGTAAGGATATGTTATTCCCTAATATTGAATAAATATCTAAAAGGAATTGGTAATGCGATTTAGAGAATTTAAAAGCGTAGAATATAATTTTTTAAAAGAAGCAAAAGGTATATTCGGTAGAGAAGCAGGAGATAAATTTGTACATGGAGATGGTAGAGAGTATGCAATTGTAGAAGTTGTTGCTTTTCCTGATGCCCAAACAAAAAAGTTTGACAGCCCTGAAGATCGTGATGCTGCTATAAAACAATTCGAGCAAGAACGTGATGGAGAAATTGAATGGGTTAATACTCCTGCAACAAATTTACTTGCTTATGCTGTTGCTGTATTATCAGATCAAGATGGCGGTCACGTATATTGGGGCAAATATTTACAATTTACAAAGCCAAACATGCTTGGTGTATGGGGAAATAAAGAAGTTCCAGCTGGATGGAATTTAGCTAATAAAAACTCGCAAAAGTTACAAGCAGGGTTTGATCCACAAAACCTCATAAAAACAGAGAGAAAGTTTGTTGGAGTTGATAGTATTATTAGGACTGTTGAGAACAATACCCCAGACGCTGTACGTAATACATTTGTTGAAGCATTAAAGGATTTATCCCAAGGTAAAAGTGGATTAGTATTTCCAGGATTAAGTGAACAGCTACCTGCTATACGTGATTATTTTGGCGAAATTATGCAACCAGTTGGATTAATGGGCGGCGTTATACTAGGACAGGCAGAAGAGGCAAGACAACTGCTAGCAGGTGGAGCGAATTGGAGAGACTGCACAGTTTTTTGGCCAATGGCAATGAATGCAGCCTTGTGCGACTCATTTATAATTGCTCCTAACGGGCAAGAGATTGGTATTAGTTCAAAAGGTGGGTCAGGTGCGAAAGCTAGTGCTAAAAATTTATACGATGCATATAAAAAAGCTGAAAAAGAAGGCAACCAAGAGCTAATTGATAATGCACAGTTTACAATTAAAATTTGCTCTATTATTGCCGAAGAATCAGCTAAAAACGGTCCAATTAAAATTTGCGAATATCTGGGTGTAGAAGGTATTGATCAAGAACTACAACAAGAAATTGATCAATATATGGAAACAGGAAAAAGCGATCTAGAAGGAATATCCCCCAAAGCAGCAGCAGCATTACAGCCATATCGGGTACAACTAAGCACGAAAGGATTTAATGCAGGGTTTGCACTGTTATCTGCAGTAGCGAAAACAGCGGCTTCGGCAATTAATGAAAATAAAGAATTTTCAAAAGGTGCTTTATTATTGTTAAATCAAAGCTCAATTATACAGATATATACGAAAATGAACAAAAAAGGCGATGATGCAGTTCTTACTGATTTTAAAGCTGTTTATCCTCCAAACTTTGAAGGCGAATTGAAAGTAGATGGTGGTAAGAATTACTATAGTTCACGAGTTGGCGGGAAAATGGCCTTTTATTTCAGTTGACAGTAACAATTTTTTACTTTATAATAAAGTTTTAACATTAAGAGGAATATGCAATTAGATATTACTGGTTCAGTTGTATTTCGGCATGAGTCCTTTCCGGCTTGTGAAAAATGTGAAGAAGGAGCAGAATTAATGCGTGAACGAGGCATTAAATTTGCAACTGTCACATGCGACAAGTCTATGTTTGGATCTCTGATGAAAGTAACTAAATCTCAAGACGTTCCCCAATTTTTTGTAAAAGGCGAGTTTATTGGAGGATTGTCAGATCTAAAAACTCATCTTGAAACACTTTAACACACACATAAGGAGAAACTAATGATTGTACCTAACAAAACTTTTAAATTCCGTGTTGGACCCGATTGGGATGATAAATCTACTGATGATCTTTTTAAAGGTAAGCGAGTAGTAGTTGTATCATTGCCAGGTGCTTTTACACCAACTTGTAGCAGCAAACAACTGCCTAAGTACGAAGAAATGTATGACCAATTCAAAGCTGCAGGAATTGACGCTGTATATTGTGTATCAGTAAATGATGCTTTTGTAATGAATGCATGGGCGAAAGATCTAGGCGTTGAAAAAGTAGAAATGGTACCAGACGGAGATGGAGTATTTACACGTGGTATGAACATGCTGGTAGACAAACCAGCACAGGGCTTTGGTTTGCGAAGCTGGCGATATGCTATGGTAGTAAACAACAAAAAAGTAGAAAAGATGTTTGTCGAGGAAGGATTGAATAATCTTGGACTTGATGACGATCCTTATACTGAGTCTACTCCAGAAGCAGTGCTTGAATATCTTAAAAATAATTAAAAATGTTTTCTTCCGAATACTACGATTGGAATACATTAATAGATAAAGATGCACGGAATCGGATGACGTGCAATATCCGAGAAGCTATTAAGACAGGTCACTATTGGACAAACAGTCCAAAATACCAAACTAATTATAATGTATTTGGAACTCCGCAGCAAGACTTTGTAAACTTAAAAATGAGCTTTATTTGGTCTTGCTTTGCATTCCTTAACAAAGAAGTTAAAATACATAATATCCAGTCATGGTCATACATGACTAGTTTAAACTATCCTGAAGACAGAGACACCCTTTGGCATCATCACAATCATAATCCTGCAACTAAGACTGTAAGTGGTATATATTACTTGTATTTGCCAGATGATGTAAATAATTTAAAAGAAGCAGGCACTGAAATGGCACCAGATGGTGTTGACAGTAATAATAAATTTTTCCTTGATTGGCGAACTGGACACTGGCTAATTTATCCAGGATCTACATGGCACAGGCCAGGAATATTACAAACAACTAACGATAGATTTATTGTTGCAGCTGACCTGGAATTTTAACGAGCTATATGAAATATTATCGTGCGGAACTTTGGGGCTACGGAGAAAATTCTAAATACATATCAATAGAAAAAATTGCCTACTCTTATTGGTATAGACAAACAATAAATGGTAACCATGATAGTTTAGTTGATCACATGATGGAAGAACCTGTTTATGATTTACCGCCATATGCCAATTTGCATGATGATAAGATAATAGGAGTATCTAACGGTATCTATCTTTCTTGTAGCCAGTTATCAATATATGAAATTGACAATAATGATATTAGTGCGAACATTATAGGCTCAATAATAAAAAATATTGACGTTGATAGTTTCCTTACATCAATAAATTTAACTAATACTCAATTACGTCCAAATGATCCCTACATCGTCCAATATATTGAAGCTCAAAGAGGCATTTTTTGGCAATGTATATTTTCTTCTGAATCATTACCGACTCCTCAAGATTTTAGCTTTGATACTACACAATATTATGACGACGAGAAAATATTGCAATCACTCTATTATAGAGACAATAAGATAGAATCTGTCGTAAATAATGTTATAACAACAGGAAATTTTGTAAAACTATGGAAAACATAAAAAAAACATATAATTATAAAGCAAGTGATATTATTAAATATGACCAAGAAAACCCCGACAAACCATTATTAACTATCCCTCAAGAAATATTACAAGAACAAAATTGGAAAGAAGGCACATTGCTTAAAATACAAATAGGTGACCAGGGCACAATAATTATTGAAGAAGCAGAAAAAAAAGTTGACAAATCTGAATAGTATGCTATAATACTCTTATACGTTAACAACAGCGAGGGCTTATGCACATTGAAATTGTAGGCGGCAGTACAACACAGAAGTTTTATGTTGAAAGCATGATGCGCTTCTGTCACGAGAAACTGTTTCCTCGTATGCGTACATTGTATCTAAATGTACACATTAAGAATTTTGGTGGTGATGATAGCTGTGGTTATTGCGTACCTACCGAACCAGGCTCCCGTCCACGAGAATTTGATATAGAGTTAAATCGCAGTTTACGTCTGCGTACACTGCTTGAAACTGTAGGCCACGAAATGGTACACGTCAAGCAGTATGCACGTGGCGAATTGCGTGAAAACGCTGGTGTGGGCAAGCACCTATGGAAAGGTGCTTGGGTAAGCAGTAATATTGACTATTATGATTTACCGTGGGAAATTGAAGCTCATGGAAGAGAAACTGGATTGTTTATCCGTTACATTCAAAAGCACAATTTATGTGCTAAACCTTGGACGAAGTCCACATATTAACAATTGACAATACGAGGTATATATGTCAGCACGTAAGTCTACCAAAACTGTTAGATCAGTAGCCCCTTTCTGTCCCGTTACAAGTTCAACTAATAAAGTAATTTCTATGAAAGCCGTTGCAGCAATGTTAATGAAACGTGGCTTGAAGAAAAACACAAAAAAATTACTAAACCCAAAAGATATTATAAAATTTGCCTGGGTAGATCCTAATTTAATAGATCTTGATTATGACCGCCAAAGATTTCCAGAACCTGCTCATATTGAAGATATTACAGTAAATTGGGATAGTGAGGTAATGACTCCATTGCAAGCTATTAAAATGTCAGATGGTAGATGGAAAGTAAGTGACGGACAACAGCATGGACTTGCTTATATGATCCTTTTTCCAAATAGTCCTGTTCCTGTATGCTATGTGGAAACTGATGATCCAAACGTAATAACAAGACAGTTACTTGCATTAAACGCTAAGAATAAGCCAGTAGCAAAGTATTTTATCCATATGAATTACTGCAAAACTGGAGACAAAGAAGCAATTGAAATTGAAACTGCTGTATTGAAAGCAGGATGCACTACATCATACAAAGGCAAAACACCAGGTGCTATTACACACATCACTGATTTATATGCTGCAAAAAGAGATTATGGTACACGCAGACTTATTAAAGTATTAAGTCGGCATAGACTAACTTGGCCATTAGAGAAAATTAGCACTTCTACTATGCAGGGTTTTCTTAAAGTAGCAAAAATGTTAGATGACGAGGGTATCTACAGTGATGAATTGCTAGATGATATTTTCTTAGCAGTAGATGTAAACTTTTTGAGTGCAGAAAGAGTCCATCTTGATATCAAAGATGATTTTAAAAGAGCATATCCATCAGGTCATAAAGGCATAAGTCAAACTGAAAAAGTAGCAAGTGGTATAATTGATGTTTATGAACGTGCGAAAGGACAAAAACTTTTAGACAAACCTATTGATATTAGTGTTAATATAATGGTTACGAGCATTCCATGACTATTATCCAAAAAAAATTCGATCCGGATACTTATATTACCCGCGAATTATACATTAAAGTTATTGAAACAGAAGATTTAAGTTATGTATGGGCTCATGTACACGCTCAAAAATGGGGGGTAGATTATGAATCTTACCACAAATTGTGTAAAAAAACTTGCTCTTGCTGTGGAAGTGTGTTAGACTATGGTATTGGTGCTAATAATGTCGGCAAAAAAGACGAAAACACGCCTAGCACCGATCATAAAATACCACGTTCTAAAGGAGGTACAAACGATATTGATAATTTATGGATCATTTGTAATAAATGCAATACTATAAAAAGTAATGCTACGCATGAAGATATTATCAGATTCGAAAATATTGCCAAATATTTAAAAGAATTTCAACTTTTAAACGAGAATGAAAATGTTTAATCGTGTTTCATCTAAAAATACCAAAATGTTTAACACACTAGAAGTTCTTGCTGTAGCTTATGCAGCACATCGCATCAACAAAGGTTACATTAAGTTTGGTAGTTATGATTATCACAAGAATATTGTAATTAACAAAGCTAATAAAGAAATTGTTAAAGACCATTTTTGGAATTATAAAGGCGACGAGGCTCTGATGCACAAGGTTACCGTCACTGATGAAGATCGTGAAAATGCTACTAAAGCTCGAGCTCACTTTAATAAGTATACACTTGGATTACTTGGCAATACATTAAATGAATTCCAGCAGGATTTATTTGCTGCTGTTACTGCAGAGGAAGTATCTAGTTCACAGTTAGGTATTATTGCCTATGTACCCGAAATGGTAAAACGTGAACAAGCAGAATCTGCTCTAAAAAAGACTGTAAAACAAGAATTCCGTGAGAGCAAGCATGTTGGTGCTCGAGGTGAGACATTCGAAGGTATTTGTAGGATACTTTCTAAGCAATGGTTTAGCTCTTTTGAACGCTGGGGTTATACTG
>Ga0255772_10006796_pt1 | contig 10359 bp, 18 predicted proteins | sample 071ome_34_FD_179970 | JGI IMG/M metagenome (GOLD analysis project Ga0255772, IMG submission 179970) | Coastal salt marsh microbial communities from the Groves Creek Marsh, Skidaway Island, Georgia - 071411BT metaG (version 2) | ecosystem: Environmental > Aquatic > Marine > Intertidal zone >... | reverse complement strand
TGTCTTTGTTATTTACGAGTAGTTTAAGGCTCATCCTTAACCTTGTCCTGTGTTAGCAGAGAAACCTTGCTCACCTGGTTGAGGAACTGTTCCTGTACCCATTTGACCGCCACCAGAGCCTGAGGTATCTTGTACCTGAACTCCTGCAGGTGCCCCCTGCTGTGGTCCTTGAGGTTGAGGAACCCCTTGCTGTGGTGCATTAGGGTTAACCTCAGGTGGATTTTCTGCTTGGAATTTCTTTAAGATCTCAGCTTGAATTGCTGCGTCACCCATTGAGTTTGTAAGTTTATCAGGATCAAGATCCATAGACTTAGCAATCTCTCTAATAATATAATCCATTTTAGCAAAAGGTGCAAGTACTGGATTCTGTACAACACCAAGAAATTGCATTAGACGTTGGCTACGTACTTCGTTAGCCATCAAAGACTCAGTACCTTCAGCTTTAACTTCTAAGTCACCTTTGATTTCTGAGTCGTAGTCAAACTGCATATTAAAATGAAAGAAAGACTTAGCTAGTGGGCCTAGCAAGTAATCATCGATGTTCTTTACAACAGTGCGTATAGAACCATTGGCAGCAGACATAAGCATACTAATACCAGATGCCGTACGGCCCACACCTTGAATGCCAGTTTGACCGTGAGCAAAAGAAGGGAACCCAGTGCTTTCATCAGCCAGAACACGAGCCTTATCAAACATTTGCATATTTTCATTTGATACGTTGGGGAACTTGGTGCCAAAGATGGCCTGTCCTGGTGCTCCCCCCATTCTTCTCAGGACTTTACCTGGGTAGATAGAAAGATCTTGACCAGGTGCTAAATTGGTTTCATCTACTTCAATAAGCAGGTTACCCGAAAGTGCAGCATTATCTACACTCATACGCATAAACCCATTCATAAGGCTCTGTGTATCATCCATATTTTCCGCTATACCTACCCCAAAGAATGAGTAAGGGTTAACTTCATACGGTACTGCATAGTACGGAAGTATAGAAGGTGTAAACGGATTCATTACAAGACGTAGAACTTGACCATTACAAATCCAGATATTTACTGAAACTTGGTCTTGATCTTTCAATTCTTTAGGAATGTCTACATCGTGATCTTTTAGAATGTCTGTGTCAACGTAACCCCAGAACTCTAAAACAGAATATCTTTCTGATTTAGTTTCTTGGTCTGCATCCTCCATGACTTGCTCCCACCACTCTTTTGTGTAGGACTCGCCCATTTCAATAGCAGTATCAATAGCATTGCTGCGGAAGAACGGTCTGTTCTTTAAGCTTCTCATTTGAGAACGAGACATCTTGTGACGTTCTACAACATACTCTGCTTCGTCCATGTTGTTAGCATCTGGGTCAGGGTAAAAGTTCCAGATAGAAACAGAAGATGTCTGAGGAACAGTTTTGATAGTAGGAGAATACTCACCGTCTTCTGTCCAGTTAGGGTATTCTTTATCTACTGCAAACGGACCTTTCATAACACCTGTACCAAATAAAGAACATTCAAATGCTGCAGTACGCAACTGCTTCTTAGCATTAGACTCTTCTAGTTGGTCATGAATTTTCTTTTCCATCTTCTTAGCAGAAACCATTGCAGGATGGAAAGTAATCTCTGTTGGTGTTGTACCTGGACCTTCTTCTACTAGGTCAGCTACTGGCTCTAACTTTCTACGTAGACCGCCAAGACGTTCTTGCAAATCAATAATAGTCTCACCTGGCTGTAGTCTCATATCCTCAGGGGCAAGATCTGGTTCGTTAGCTTTTCTGTTTTGTTCGTTAGTTTCAAAGTTTACAGTGTCTGCCACACCCTCTGGAAGAGTAGTAGGATTAACAGAAATAGGAAATTTGTTAGACCCAAAGAGAACATCTACAATCTGACCATACGCAGCTAGAACTTTAGTCTTAGTTACTTTAACAAATACACGAGACTTCTCTGTAGAAGTAAATTGAACATCAGGGCCATAGATTCCTCTGTAGTTCTGATATGATTTAATCCAACGCTGTTCATCAGAGTACCTAGCTTTCTCAGCACGAGAAAACTTTTCTTCTATGAAGGTAACAACAGTCCCTACAGTAGGGTCATCTTGACCCTCTGAATCTTTTTTATCTTCTACAAAAGAAGACTCTGCGTCATCCATGTAGAGTTCTTCTGATTCATAAATGTCATCTTCTTCCATAGGTATTCCTTAATAACCGAATGTTGGGTCTGAAGCTTGAAATCCTGTTCTCTGCGAAGTAGGATCAAAATCAAATATGTTGCTTCTTGGGCGTGTCATTATTCCGTATCTTAGAGCATCATATAGGTGGTCTTCAGAGTTTGTATCTACATCCTCAGGGTTTCTTTTATCTAGAGGAATAGAGGGAAGCTGAGATATAAGATTAGTGCAATTAGAAAATATGACAAGTCTTGGTTCCTCTGTAAACTCGTCTACTTGTAATCTTCTGTGTAGTTCGTTTTTTCCTGCTACACGAGATCCTTTTGATCTGTCTGCAGGTCTCCATCTACACCCTCTAATAATCATTTGTTCAGCAAGGCTAGGGCCAGTATCACCACGATTATGCCAAAGAGAAGAGTCAAGAACTCCATACCTTACCTTCTCATCTCGTTCTATGTCCAGGATCATGTCAGCCAAGTCGGTAGCTATTATCTTAGAAACATATAACTCCCTGTATACTACTAGCTGTTCAGATCCTGGAACAACTGCTAACCAGACTACACCAGTATAAGATCCATACCCATAATCGCAAGCTCTGAAACGAACCCAGTTACTTGGTATATCGAATGGGTCAACAACGTGGATGCGTCTGCTAAACTCTGGGAAAGCTGCTCCTTCGTTAATATCCCAGTCACCTTCAAGCAACTGTCTTCGTTGATGTTCAGGCAAAGATAGAAGGTTGGCTTCATACATTCCATCCTCAGACAGATAAGGGTTGTCGAAGAGGGTGGCTGGTATAAACTTCCTCTTGAATAGTGGCTCACCCTCTCGACTATGGCCTTTGGGCCATTTAATGACCTCTCCATTTTCGTCTGTAGCCCAGAAGGATTTATCTGGTACACTAGGGTCAATAAAATGTTTTTTAACCCATTGGTGACCTGGGCCTCCTGGGTTGGAGGTAGCTCTCATATACAACGGTAAGCCTGAGGCTTTTGTTGAACGAAGACGTGACCTCATGTAGTTCCAAGCGTATGGTGTAGGCCACTGTGTAAGTTCGTCAAACCCAATCCAGTTAAAGGCTTGGCCTTGGTATCTCATAACGTCATCATCTCTATCAAGATATGACATCCATAGTGTGGCACCGTTAGGGGCAACCCAAGTCTTATCTCTTTCCATGAACTTGATACCTGGGATGGCCTGAGGATAAAGCTGCTTACTTACAGAAATAAGTTCTCTAAGCTCTTCTGTAGACCTCCGAACAAGTAGCATTCGTGCATGTGAATTCGCAAAATACCTAACTGGGTCTGCAACCAAACTGTACGACTTACCACCACCTGCTGCTCCACCATAAAGTACCTCTTGTTCTGTAGCTGCTAAGAACCTAGTCTGCGGCCCTGGGTTTGGCTCGAAGATCACCTTTTGTTTGACCGCAGAAGGGGCAACACTCTCCATCTCTGAGTTCGATGTACTCATCGTCTGTGGCGAGAGTTCTGGTGTGCTTTCCACCAAGTCTTTCTTCTTCGATCTTCTGGCTCTTCCTTGCCGCTTCTTTATACTTTTTGGCATACTGGCGGTAGTTGCTGGACGCTCTACGCCTTTTTTCTTCCATTCTGACACGTTTATATAACCCTACATGTGAGATTTCTCTTCCAGACTGATCAGACAACCAACGAGCTACTTGCCTAACACTGTAATCTTGAAGAAACTTCTTTGCTTTTTCTAAAAGTTCTAGTTCTTCGGGGATAGGGATAAGAAGCATTTCGTCTTCTTCATCCTGTTTGTAACCAAATGGTACGTGTCTTCCTACTCTTATAACAGGATACCATTCTCCGTTTTCTCCTTGCAATGGTATCTGCCAGTCTACTTTTGTCGGGTGTGGTGCTGTTGAAGCTCTTTTACTCATCTTCTTTCGCTGGTAGAATAAATAAAGGCTCTGAAGCTTTTACTTCTACTTTATCTGTTTTTGTAAATCCTGCACGATCTAAAATATCTTTAGCTGCTAACATCTTTTCTTTTACACCTAGATCAGTAGGGTCAGCCATAACAGAGAACATAGTATAAGCAGCTTTAGTAGACGATTGTGCTATGAACTTCTTTGTAAGGTCTGCAATCTCATCTGTCAAGGCATTAACAATACCTGAAGTAGAAACACCTTCAGCATATCCTGCTAGTTTCTTAGCTGCTACAGGATCTCCTTTAGCCTCGTCAAAGAGGACATCAAGGAACTTCTGTTGTTTTTCTGTTAAGTTTCTAGCCATTATGTCACCATATATAATATAAATCCAAAAGCACCAAACCCTATTAACAACAACAAACTAGTTACAGTCCAAGTAATTATTGCTTCTTGTAGTTCTGCTTTACGATACTCTTGTTCTTTCTTTTGCTTACGAATCTTAGCCTCGATTGCTACTAGCTCATCCCAAGCTGATGGTCCCATCGTGAAAGATATATAATCCTTCAATTCTTTTCTCATGGCCTCTGCTTTACGCTTCGCAGCGAAAACTTCCAAACTTTCGGCCTCTACAGAGCCACTCAGTGATTTCCACCAAGGAGGGTTCTTAACTTGCTTTTCAGCTTGACCTAAATCAGACATGTGACCTGCCCACTTAGTTAGTTGGCTACCCATGTCTTGTAGATCTTTACCTACAGCAAACCCTTTCTTGAGGGCATTGAAGGCGACTGTCGCACCTGAAATTATTGTAACAGGGTCCATTCGCCTCCTCCCAAAGACTCATTAGACTTTATTTTTTATTGACTACAAACTCGTATAATGTTTCTGCTTGCTTCTTAACTTCTTCAGGTGTGTACATCGTAGGGATGTACTTCTTCCAAGCTTCTAAAGCTAGTTCAGCATTGTCTTTGTACTGCTCCATAGCTGCGTATGCTAGTTGAAGCTGTGTGTCATATGTTTTGTCTAACATCTCTTTTGACATAGCCAAAAGGTCTGTGCGTATTTGATAAGGATTTGAAGTATATTTTTCCATATGTGTGTGTTTCCTTGTGTGTTGTATTTATAGTGTGTCGCCACGAACTATTCTTTTAATGTCACCACGACCAATACCTAGATCGTTAAGTTCTCTGTCTGACATTCTCCAGAGGTGCATCTCAGCAATACGAGCATTTGCTTGGGCTTGTCTTGCTTCAATTAATCTTTCAAAGAATTTTTTCATAGTAGTATCTCCATATTGTTAAGTCAGGTCTTATGACCTTATGGAGATTAGTTATATGTTGTTAGTTATAACACACTACTATAAAAAATGCAACCCCGCTACCCGACTGGTACAAAGGTCTCTGTTAAAGTAACAATAGAATCAATATGCCCTGCTGATGTTGGTGTTAATTGAATCTTGTCACCTGGTTCAAGAACAATGTCAATATTGTTAAACTCTAAGAAGTCACCAGCATTTAAACTTTTGCCCTCAACAAAACCAGAAGCGTAAGTTTCTGAAGAATCATACCACTTAACGCTTACTGAATTTGTGCTACCACCAGAGTTATTCACAATAATATAGGTAACTTCTGCTATGCAGTTAGCAGGGCAAGTGTATACATCCTCTGTTGTGGTGCCAGTGTTATGACCCCAAACAGATTTTCTACGAGCAGGTTTACCTATTGAGTACTGAGTCATTTCTTCTTAGTGACCTTCTTTATAGTTTTAACTACCCAAGCCTCATTTACTTCAGTATCAGGATCATCTGCAATAAAATGACCGTTCTCATCACGAGCACGTTCCATCACCAACTCTTCTTCTACTTTAGCTTTTTTCTTGGGTGCCTTTTTCTTAGGAGCAGATTCTTGCTCTTTAATAAATTCTAAGACTTTAGCTTCTTTAGTGTGCCAAGTACCACGAATCTTTTGAGCAAGAACATCTCCACGAGGACCAAGGACTTTATCACCTTCTAGTCTCATTTTCTAAACAATCCTGTTGTTCTCATGTCAACCATACCACCTGACTTATAGCCTGACTTTTTCTTAGCCATACCGCCTTTAGAATTACCAGACTTATATTTGTCAGGATTTTTAGAAGAATCCTTAGTAATCTTTTTGTCAGCTTTTTTCTGTCTGGTGACAGCAGTTGGGTTTGTTGGACCTTCGCCTGTAAAAGTATTTTTAAGAGCTATAGCTAGAGCACGACCTGGAACACTCTTGTCAGATGGTCTAGCGTCTTGCATCTCTTTCATTAGATTTTTAATACGTTCTTTCTTAGCGTCAGATACATCTGCATCTCTAATAGCACGTCTAGCTGTTGCAATGATTTCAGCGTCTGACATCTTATTAGTAATTCTTTTGTTTGCTGCGTCAACTTCATCTTTTTCAGCTTTGGTCATTACACCATATCCTGCACCTGCAGATTGTGAGCCTGGGCGTAGTTTTGGCTTAGGCGAAGAAGCACGAGCACTGGAGCCACCGCCAATGTCTTTACCCTTAGCATTAGCCCAAGCAGTAAGTGCTGAACCTGTGTACTTACCTTTATTCTTTTTCTTCCAAGCATTCAACTGCTCTTTGGTGACAGCAAGTTTCTTTTTACCGTCTTTACCCATGAAATACATTGATCCTGCTTTTTGAGCAGCAGCAACAGTTTTATAGTCTTTATACGAAGCCATTATTCACATCCTTTAATGCCAGTATCTAGTTTACCAGTAGACCTAGTAAGTCCACCATGTTTATACCCCATAGCTTTAACTGCACCTGGAGCTACTCTACGCAGTGCTGCGATTCCTTTGTTGGGATTCTTTCCAGTATCCCCACCTTTACTCATACCCATATGGTATCCTTTGCCACCACAATGGGAACATCCTGCGCCCTTACATTTTGGGCAAGTCATCTTTTTACCTTTAGCCATTCCACCCTCTGCTGCTCTAAATTTTTTAACTTTTTTTGCTACACCTTTGGGTTGTGCAACAAACTGTTTACCCTTGGCATTGCCTTTTGCTTTTGCTGCATTGGTTGCAGCTTTCTCACTCGCACTCAAAGCATCCCAAGCTTTATCAGGTAAATATCTTTTCTTACCTTTTGATGGCGATCCATCAGAAGTTCTCCACTTCTGCTTAGTCCATTTTTTAAGAGACTTCTGTGGGGCTTTCATGATGTGTAGCCCCCACCCTTAGCTTTGTATTGCTTGGCTACCATTTGAGCTTTTCTAGCAGACCACTGACCAGGTTTACCACCTTTGGATCCTGCTTTAACTTCAGCAACTAGTTTCTTTCTCATGCCAGGTTTGGTGTAGTTACCTGCAGCATTTACAGTGGAGCCACCTTTAGAATATCCAGAGGCTCTGATAGCTTTACCCTGTCTTTCAGCAGCAGCTTTAGTCTTGTAGACCTTACCAGTCTTACCCCAGCGATAACCACCTTTTACTGTTTGTACAGGCATTATGCGCTATCTCCTTCGACTTTATGACAGTGTGGAGTTGCATAGGCACCCCCTTGTCTTATAGTTTCAGCTACTTGACCAGCTTCTTCTAAGCAAGCTTGTTCTGTATAGAACGGTTCTGGTTTTGCTATAATCTTACAGGACAGGGCCATAGGATCAAAGCAGACGAGTAAGATCCCAACCCACATAATATCACCACTTTACTTTGTCTGCCCAATATGCAGCAGACATTTTACCTTTGTTAATGTTTTTTGCGTGGCGAGCTTTAAACGATTTCCTACGGTTTGCATACGAATCAGACTCCCCCTGCTTCTTGGGAGAGCCAGATACACCTTGTTGACCAAATCTGATAAGCTTGTACTTACCACCTTCAGAGGCCATAACAACATGAGATTTAGTTGGGTGCTTAGGCGTTTTCTTAGGTTTGTTAACACCAGAGAGACCCTCCTTTTTCATTATTGCTTTAACTCGTTCAGGTACTGCCATCTTAACCTCTGATTAATTTGTAAGGGGAACGTGGGACGTTCACTATCTTACCCTTACTTATTTTGACCTATACCTGTCGTACTTAGGATTATCTTTACGTCCAAATAATCTTAGAACAAAATTCATGAAACCCCTAGCCATTTCTGTAGGGGTTGGCAACAACCATCCAAGGATTAACAACAAAACAATCCAAGGTGGGATGTTAGTATTAACAATATCTAAGTTTTCCACAGAACCTGTCTCAACTTCTTTTGTTGTTTGAATGACATCTCTACCTGCTGTAATCTCTTCTTCGAAGGTTACTGCAGCTTGTCTGTTTTCTTTGCCTATCTGGGCGTTACTGTTTACTGTTGGTCCGTCTGAGCTGCCTAACAGGGACAGGGGATTCAAACCACAACCAGATAAGAAAAGAGCTAAGACCACCCACCTCATCACACCATCAATTCAAAATGTGGGGCATCGATGAAGGGCCTTCTGGACTGTGATCTTCTTAGATCAATGTAAGCATTCATAGCATCTTCTGCTGTACCTGGGTAAGTTCTGATGTCTCCTTCTGACCAAGCGGCTCCCCACTTGATTGCACACCCGACTTCCCTAGCTGCTTCAGCCATAGCATCACAAATATTATCGTAGACATTTAACTCCCAAGAAATATTAGAACCAAAATACGCTACGAGGTCTACGGCATGACAGTATCCATCACCTTGTATCAAATGCTTAGACTTCATAGTCTGAGATCTACCAGAGGCTACTAGTTCCTTCTGAGCACCTATGGTTCTGACACCATACGTTACACCAAAGTCTACATCAGTCAGTTCAATGGCTCTTTTTACTGTAGCCACCATATCTGGGTGCACACCTTCTAGTTTGTCTAGTGATCTCTGTGAAAGTCTAAAAGCCATCTTATCTCATATCCTTTGACATTGCTACTTTGTTGCCCATTGGCTTACCTGCCATGTATGCTGTAGCACCCATGTAAGCAGCAACAACACCAGTTTGAGCTATATAAAATAAACCTAAGAGGTCAGCTAATGCTGATACTCTTGAGTCTGACATCATGGGAGTAAACAGAAAGATAGTAAAGATAATCATCATTCCCATAGCTACCCAGGCCATAAACTTCTGGGACTCTGCTTTTTCTTCACGTAGCTCTATTTCAAGCATACGTTCTTTCATAGCTACTTCTTCTGCTGTGATCTTACCATCACCATCAATATCAAAATCCACTACCATTATTCCCAGTCTCTTTTTCTGTCAGGATCTAAAACATCTTGTTTTCGGAGGTGACCTTCGAGGTACATAGCTCTTTCCATTCTGTCCAGAGATACCCAATGTCCTGTGTCTTCGTAGTAAGCTCTACGTATATAGAACACATCAGACCTTGGTATGTGTACTCTTTTGATCTTCTTTTCGTTGTTGTCTGCTAGTGCTTGGTAAAACTCTTCAAGAACTGAATCAGACCCAAAGTACTTTATTCTTTTATTCATAATACTTTTTATGTCAGCTAGTTGTACGTAAAGCACCCTAGAAGTCAACATACGTTCTTCAATTTTCTAAAGAAAATAGGACAACAAAACAAAGAATAGGGTACTAATAGTAATACTTATAGTAATTCTAGTATAAGTATAAATATAAAAGTATAAATAAGTAAAAGTATAAGTACTAAAAGTATTACTATAAGTATTATATACTATTAGTTATACACGCTTCAAGTATAAAACAACAGAAATACAGCCGTAGTGACAAGATGTCACACCTTAAAGCCTCCTTTATCTTTGTAATGTTGACAGATCCTCAGAGATGTAGTCACTAAAAGTAGTACACCTTCTTGATTTACAAGATAATACTTATTCTTTTTCTTGAATATCTTCATAATCCCTAGTTATATTCCTGCCTATTTATTGTGCAAGTGTTAACCATAAGTTTAAAAAAGTGGTTAACAGTCCAAAAATACCCCTCTCTGTCATTGGGCATATATACGTACGCTATACCCCCGTATGGCTCCCGCCCCATAAGGATATATAGTTCGATATTAAACTATATTTCGGATAGTTTGTTTAACGTTAAACTATACTTTAGTATAATTTTGTTTAACATTAAACTATTTCTGCATGAAAATCGTTTAGCTTTAAACAATCAATCGTTTAAGGTTAAAGTAAAAGTTTTATGCATACCCCATAGGTCAATTCACACAGTATAAATATATACCCCAGCAAAAAGAACGAATCAGGAACAGGTCCTGTTGCCAGAACAAAAGCAGAACACCTGGATACATTCAATCGATTGAATATGAAAAAAATTATAAGTCATTGATTTTAAACAATTCTTTTTTTGCACAATCTGTTTTTT
>Ga0255772_10006783_pt1 | contig 10375 bp, 19 predicted proteins | sample 071ome_34_FD_179970 | JGI IMG/M metagenome (GOLD analysis project Ga0255772, IMG submission 179970) | Coastal salt marsh microbial communities from the Groves Creek Marsh, Skidaway Island, Georgia - 071411BT metaG (version 2) | ecosystem: Environmental > Aquatic > Marine > Intertidal zone >... | reverse complement strand
AAAGACGGCGCTCTACCAAACTGAGCTACGCCCCGTTGTTGTTTACCTGATAATTATACTACTTCTTATGGTGCTTGTCAAATGGTGCCCAGTGCTGCCAGTTGTATTTGTGGACTGCCCAGATACCCATAATAGGTACGAAGACCATAATGTAACAAATAAATCCAAGAAATAAATCGTTGTTTAATGCTGATGCTGCGAAGTGTCCCATTATTGATCCGATAATATAGAAACTAAAAAAATGAATATACCAAATGAAAGCATTAAAATTAATATTAATCCTTGAGAAAAGTCCATAAATCTACAATTTACTATTGATCTATCCCAAGTTCCCTTAAATAATCGATCCACCACTGAGGATCCTTTTTCATCTTCCACAGGGGAACAGATTGACCCTTCTCAGAGTAATACTCCTCAAGGGCTTTATCGATAGTCTGTGCGACTTCCATATTCCTCTTCCTCCTCATCAACGTCTGCATATGCATTTTCCACATAAGGTCCGTGTGGTTTGAGTGATTCTGCTTTGACATACTTTTGTTCGTCGTTGACTGCCGAAATCCACAAACTAAGTTTCATAATAATCCATATAAGTGCGAGTGGAAAAAAACAAGCAACCAAGATTAATGGTTTCATTCTTCGTCCTCATCGTGATCGTAAGTTAATCTACAGTCCCACCAATCATCCTCTTCATAGAGTGGACATGGTTCTTCAAATAGGTGAGCAATTCTAAGTTGATGAATCCGTTCTCGGAGCCCTATGTAAAACTCCTTTTTTTCTTCCTCGTTCATCTATATCTATAGAGAAATTGATAGTCCTGGAAAAAGTGGTGGGATAACACCGATAAGTCTTAGAAGTCCCTCAGCAAATAAAGCAAGAACCACCCAACCAACGCACATGCTAATGATAGAAGCATTACGGTTGTGTCGTCGTATTGCTGCATCAATCATCTCCTGAACTTCTTCTTTAGTCACTGGGGTAGTCATTTTCCAATTCCGTAAGTCTTTTAGCCCATGTTACTCCGCCATCTTGACCTCTACATGGATTAATACAATCATCGTTACCATGATTATTACAAACTAAACCAGCAAGATCAAGTTCATTTCCTTTCTTGCCAGTTCCAGACCAGTAGTGCTCTCCATTAATCCAGAGAGCCCCACATTTTTGGCATTCCTTTCTTTCCAGGGAAAGATCGGACAGCTCTTTATTGGTCATTCTTGTACTCCTTAAGGAACTTTTCAAACTCGGTTGTGTCCTTAATCAGTTGTCTCTTAAGTTTCCAACCCATTAGTTTCATTTGAACTCTTATACCAGCATATCGAACTTGCAAATCCAAATACTGAATGAGTCGTATAGTTGAATCATACCCAGCATATGCTACTAATGCAACAAATGTCAGCATTAGAAGATAAAAGAGCGTCATTAGTGTATTTCGATATATCTGTATATAGATGATACACTATTTCTTAATTATTGCGTAGTATATCTTAATACTTAACGGAAGGTGGGAGAGTCGAACTCCCAAGGGCTTTAACACCTCAACTGTTTTCAAGACAGGTTCCGTCACCAATCGGATTGACCTTCCAGATAATCCTTTTCATTTTGATAAGGATGTTTTTGTTTAGACCAGATCTCATAACCTTCTACAAGATCTGGAATTAACCACTGATCCACCCGATAGCAATACTTCCAGTTGACAGGTTGAATACAATTCATTACGACAACCTGAAAGAATGCTACTAGATGAATCCAGAAACTAAGCATTAACGAACTTCAAAATCAAGTCTGCGAACTTTACGTCTACGTCTTGATTCTTGGTAAGCAAGTTCTTCTCTAGAGAAGTGACTATTAATCTTCTCTTCTCTGTCATATGATACCATAACAACCTTATCTAAGTCAACAGCTCCAACTTTACTACCTACAAGATTCATTTGATTAGGGCACCCACAAGTCTGTAGTTTATTTGTGCTGGTTAACTCTGTGTTGCATTCTTTACATCTTACGATAATCATGATTCAGATCAATTGGTGTTTTATTTAGTGCTTGAAGAGGGGATCGAACCCCCGACCGCCTCGGTGTAAACGAGATGCTCTACCGCTGAGCTATTCAAGCAAGGCTCCTCCGCCTGGATTCGAACCAGGGACCAATCGATTAACAGTCGATAGCTCTACCGCTGAGCTACAGAGGATTACAGGGGTTTAATACCCTGCTCCTTACAGAGTTTAAAGTAGAGTTTATAATACCTCTTCTTCATCTCATCAAGGATTTTATTGTCCTCTTCAAAACCCAACCTTTTGGTGTGCATATAACACCCCTCAAGTTCACCTATTAATAATAAGATTCTTATTGGGTCCATAACGAAAAAGGACAAGAGCGGAGTATCGGAATCGAACCGACGACATCTAACTTGGAAGGATAGCGTTCTACCGCTGAACTAACTCCGCAGGTCGGGTCTTATATGAGAGAGGAGGTGGTGGTGGTCTCTCTCAACGCCCATAAGACAATCATATCAGGTGGTTGATAGATTGTCAAGCGACTCAGGTTGGGGTCGAACCAACGACCGACTGCTTAGAAGGCAGTTGCTCTATCCACTGAGCTACTGAGTCATGAGACAATCATACTAGATGTAGTAGTGATTGTCAAGTGGGCAGGGAGGGATTTGAACCCCCGTAGGCAGAGCCAGCGGATTTACAGTCCGCCTCCATTAACCACTCGGACACCTACCCGATGAACTAATTATAGAGGTTCTTCCCATTCTTGTAAAGAGCTTAAGTAATACTTATAGCTCCCCTTGGAACCGGACAAGCCAAATTCTACTTATGATTCAGAAGACTGTCAAGCACAAAAAAAGAGGAGTCCTAAGACCCCTCTAGAATGTTCTGTAAGACCCCTCAACCTTCGTCTAGGCAAAGGAGGTCGATGTCTTCGCCTTCTGGTTCAATCCACTCCGCAAACTCCTGGTAGACCGCGTATGCGTCATCTAGACGGCCATCGTCATGATGCTTTTGAGCCACTTCTTCGTGAATCTCACCAACACGCTCAACTGCCCAGTCACGGATGTGGGAAATAACGTCTTCAGTCGTCTTTTCCATAATAATCTTTTCGGTAGTACCTTGAGAGGATGTTCCCATTGTAGTAGCGTGGGGTTCCGTCGTCAAGGGACTCGGTGAGGACATTATTGGTGAAGAGTTGTCTTGTTTCTTCGTAGTTTGTTTTGCCAGCTGTCTTATGTAGAGACAAGATAGTTCGACTAAAATTTTGTCTCCCCAATCGTTCAATTTCTTCTTTAAGTTCCGGACAAGACCCATAATACTTTTTCCAATCAGATTCTTTCTTTACTCTGCGTTTCTTTCCTGGAGGTTTTCGATGCGACCAAAAATACTTTCTCCCAATGTACGCTCGTCCGTTGGTGAGATTGGTAATGAGATAAACAAAGCCGTAGTAGTCCCGAATATCGTCACTAGTAAAAGGTCTCTCACAATAAATCCATGGGTTTTCATAATCAATACCTGTACTCATCAATTATATCAAATACCTTGTTTAGGTATTTATGTGCCAGTCCTCTAGCTTCTGATCCATACTTATGTTCTTCCCAGTAGAGATCATTTTTAAGTCTTTCTAACTTAGTTTTAATTTCTGCTACAGTTATTTCGTTGCGTGGCATAAAAAAAGGGGAGTATTACCTCCCCTATCTAGCATATATTAAAGTTGGAAACCACTGAATGTGTCCTTTTTCACATCTTGTTTAATTCCACCAACTACATATGATTCAACCTCTGTCTCTTGTGGTGCCACCTGGAGTCCCTTAGAGGAGATCCAGTGCTGTGTCCAGGGGAGTGGGTTGTTCTTTGCCGAAATATCGTATTGGGGCTTTAACCCAATTGATTTGAGTCTTCTATTTGCTATCCATTCAACGTATTGCTGAAGAAGTTTGTCGTTGAGTCCGATCATGCTGCCATCTTTGAACAGATAATCTGCCCATCTCTTTTCTTCGTTTACAGCGCGATCGAACATCGCATAAGTCCATTCTTCTTCTTCCTTCATGATACGCTTCATTTCAGGATCGTCACCATCCTTCCACTTGTTCAGGATGTTTTGGGTGATTGCTAAGTGTTGGTTTTCGTCTCTTGCGATAAGAGAGATGATCTTAGCGGATCCTTCCATAAGCTTAAGTTCGCCAAAGGCGAAACTACAAGCAAAACTAACGTAGAACCGAATACCTTCAAGAATGTTAACGTTGGCGACTGCTCTGTAGAGCTTTCGTTTAAGTTCATACCTTGATTCTTGTGCTTGTGGAACTTGTTCTAAAGCATGAATCCAATCACGACCATTATCATACTGATGTGCAGCATTAATAAAATCATCATATGCTTCTGTAACGCTCTTAGAACGCTCCAGAATACGCTCATCGGTCACAATCTTATCGAAGACCTCAGAAGGATCCGAATAGACGTTTTTAATGATATAGGTATATGAGCGACTATGAATCATCTCCATAAATCCCCAGACTTCCATACATGCTTCCAACTCAGGAAGTGAGCAGTATGGAATGAATGCCATACCAGGACCACGGCCTTGGATGGAATCCAGCATGATCTGATACTTCAAATTAGAAGTATAGATATGCTTTTGTTCTGGACGAAGTGTTTGATAATCTCCACGATCCTTCTGAAGAGAAACCTCTTCGGGTCTCCAGAAGTATCCCAACTGCTGAGTTGTCAGTTTATCAAAGACAGGGTACTTGTATGAATCATATCTCTGAACCCCCAGAGGGGATCCAAAAAACATAGGTTGCTTCTTAGTATTAACTTGTTCAGTGTTAAAGACAGTCATGCCTTTAACGCTTGTCTTTGCCTCTTCCACAGAAGATATTTTAAACTGCACAGGATTCACACTCTCCCTCCTCTATGTTTTCTAATTCACTTAACAAATTTTGAAGTTCGGACTTAGTATCTTCAACTACCTCATCATTCTTCATATCGTGAGTGTTTTGGTAGTATGAAGTTTTCCATCCGTACTTATATGTAGTTAAAAAGTCTTGTGCCATGATGGACACTGGAACTTCATTATCTGGATAATTTTCTGGATTGTAACTCCAGTTACCAGAGATTGCCTGGTCAAAGAACTTCTGCATCACAGCAACAATATTAATATAACCACGATTGGACTCCATATCCCAAAGAAGCGTATAATTGTTCTTAAGAGTTCCATATTGAGGGACAATCTGCTTGAGAGGTCCCTTCTTGGATTTCTTAATGGACAAGTAGTCTCTAGGTGGCTCGATTCCATTGGTTGCGTTTGACACAACGGAACTGCTCTCCGAAGGCATCTGTGCGGACAGTGTGCTGTGTCGGAGACCGTGTTCCAAGATAGATGCTCTAAGACCTTCCCAATCATGAATTAATTTGTGAGCGGAAATTTCATCCACATCTTTCTTGTATGTATCAATCGGCAGAATACCATCTGCATACTTAGTGCGACCAAACTGATCGCAGTACCCTTTCTCTTTAGCAAGTTGATTGGATGCTTTCAGTAGGAAGAACTGGAAAGACTCAGCAAGTCCATGGACAGCATTCCATGCTTCTTGAGAATCATAATTATAACCCAACTTTGCAAGATAGTGTGCAAGACCAATGAAACCAATTCCAAGCGACCTACGCGCCTTTGTGGCTCGCTCTGCTGCTGCGACTGGATACCCTTGATAATCAATCAATTCATCAAGAGAACGAACAGAAAGATCACAGAGTTCTTCAAGTTCTTCATCAGACTTGACTTTGCCGACGTTGATTGCAGAAAGAATACACAGAGCAATCTCACCCATAGTATCATCAATATGATTGATGGGATCTGTAGGCAGGGTGATTTCCTGACACAGATTGCTCATATTGACCTTATCCTTGAAGGAAGAGTGACTGTTGCAGTGGTCGATATTCATAATATAAACACGACCAGTCTCAGCACGTTCCTTCAGGAGGTCCAGAATAAGTTTCTGAGCTCCAATAGTCTTTCTTGGAATAGACTGATTTGATTCATAGTCCACATACATCCCGTCAAATCTATCAGTGCCAAAAGCATCATACAGACCAGGAACGTCGTGTGGGCTGAAGAGGGAGATCTCTTCATCTTTAATGAATCGTTCATAGAACAGTTTGCTGATTTGAATACTGTAGTCTAACTTACGAACGCGGTTATCTTCGGTTCCTTTATTATTCTTTAAGACAATAATGTCTTCTATCTCTTGGTGCCAGATAGGAAAGTGAACTGTAGCAGAACCACCTCTGATGCCGTTTTGTGTACAGCATCGGACAGTTGCCTCAAACTTCTTAAGGAAGGGGACCACGCCTGTGTGTTGTACCTCTCCACCTCTGATTTTAGAGTTGATACCACGGATTCTGCCTGCGTTGATGCCGATACCAGCCCTTTGTGCAACGTAGCGGCCAATAGCCATATCGCTGCTAAAGATACTATCGAGGGTGTCATCAACATCAACGAGAACACAAGATGCAAATTGACGAATTGGTGTCCGCACCCCTGCCATGATTGGCGTTGGGATGTTGATGCGGTGCTTGCTGATTGCGTCATAATACCTCTTGACGTAAGAGAGACGTGTTTCTTTGGGATAATTACGGAAGATCGTCAGAGCAATCATGATATACATGAACTGGGGAGTTTCATAAACTTTCCCGCTACTACGATCCTGAACCAGATACTTATCAACTACCTGGCGAAGACCAGCATAGGTAAACAAGAAGTCACGTTCATGATCAATAAAAGATTCAACTTTTTGAATCTCCTCTATAGAGTATTTACTAAAGATATCTTTGTCATAAAGATCTTGATAGGCAAGACTTGTAATATGATCCGAAAGCGTAGGAAGTTCACGCATACGACCAAACAACTGTTTACGAAGAGCAAACAGAAGAAGTCTGGCCGCAACAAACTGATAGTTAGGGTGATCAAGATCAATTAGGTCAGAAGCAGAACGAATCAAAATATCTTGAATCTCTCCAGTGGTAATTCCATCATAAAACTGGATACCAGACTTCATTTCAACTTGACTTGCAGAGACACCTGCAAGACCTTTGGTTGCCTCTTCAACCATCAAATGCATCTTGTCTAGGTCAAGAGGTTCAATTCTTCCATCTCTTTTTTTAACTTTAGTGCCGTTGCTCATATTTTCTTCCAGGTGGTAAACTTAAGTTTTGCTTCTAAACCAGAGTATGTATTCGATTCTATCACAGTTTGAACATCAAGTCCAGACATAACCATATCATTTATATCTTTGTCAATGATGTTTGATGGCCAAATGACTACCGAATCTCCTGTACTGATTGTACGTTCGATGCGGTTGACAATTTCTCGATTGCGTGGTTCGTTATCATAGATCCACACAGGATTGCTAATCCCCCACTTACTAACATCAGCATCAGCTCCGCACATAGCAATCGCATTGCGAACGAACGTGCTGTCGAATGGTCCTTCTGTAACATAGACTGGAGCATCTGTTCTGATGTTATCAAGTCCATAGATTTTTGGTGCATCATCATTAATCATCACAGTGATATATTTAACAGACTTTGGATTTCCAAAATCTAGAGATCTTCCCTGAAGGCCGATCAAATTTTTTTGATAGTACAGAGGTATGATAATCCTAGGTTCATCATACTTCAAGTCATCAAAAGTATGTTTGAGTGAATTTACAAACTTTTTAAATTCTTCAGCATAGTAAAAATCATTTGAGTTAAGTTTTCTAGCAGTTAGATATCCGTCTGACTTTGGATCTACAGATGCTTTTGGAAGATTAATCTTCTGGGAAAACTTAGGAGTTTCAAATTTAAATTCAGGTTCCTCTGCTGAAAAGTTTCTTCCAGTATGTCCTTCCTTAAACTTTTCTAGAGTATATTGTTTATGAAATGTTGGATCTATCTGTTTTAGGAAGTTATTAAAAGACATAGACGCGCCACAATTGTGACACTTAAAGTTAGTGTTTGCCTTTACAGCATACAAATAACCTCTGGTCTTGTTCTTATTCTTCTGCGAGTCGCCACAAATAGGGCATCGAAAATTATAAAGATCTGCTTTGACTCTTTTGAACTTTTCTAAACGTGGAGATAGAAGTCCAATAAATTTCGAATCAACGTGATCCATTCACAAAGGCTATCGCTGGTGCTACTATAACACTTTCTGCGGAGGATAACAAGGGTCTAAGAGTTTTGATTGCTTGTGGATTGGTAAAGGTTATAACTGCTCCCAATATTCCGATGCCAACCCAAAGTTTTCGTTCCAGTAAAGATAATCGTTTACCAACACTGTCATGATCGCTGTCCATTTTATCACGGAGTTTGTCGATTTTATCAAACAATATTGAGTCGATTTCTTCTTGTTTACTGATTCTTTCTTCATGGACGGCAAGCATCCGCGACACATTATTATTTACCTCAGCAATCTTTTCAATAGCAGAATCTAACTTAGAAACAACTGCTTCAAAGTTTTGCAATCTTTCTTCTAGTACAGCAACCTTAACTTGTTCTGCCATTGGAGGATTTTAGATAGTCTAACCACACTTTCCTGGAACCTCTACCGCCGCTCATATATTTTTTCTTTCTCTTTCTTCTTACTGGAGGATCATCTCCTGCCTCAGGAGTTCCAGCAATATTTCCATGAGCAAGAGCCATAGTAGGCACTTCTTCGTAAAGATTTGCCCTTACTATTTCAATAACTCTATCAATCTTGTTCTGATCCATTGTAGATTTGATATAAGGACTTCATACATTCTAAATCAACTTTAATATCATGAATGTAAGTTTTAGGGTACTCTGGAAACTTGTTCAAGAATATAATGAAACTTTTCATGAAAGGCCACAAATCTCTATCAATCTTAAAGAACAACATTGGAGTTGCTGCCTCCCCAAATATATTATAAAGAATGATAAAGTGATTTACTAACAGGTGAGTTTTAAGCTCACCTGTATTCTTGTATCGTTTCAGTAGTCTTTTAATGTACTTGAAATGATTTAAATCTTTTTCAAAGTCTTTCTTAGTGACTGCCTGAGGATTCTGATGATATTTTATAGCGAATAAAAGGAAGTTATCCTCATTCAGTTCATTAAAAATCATATAAAGTTACAGGTTATCAAACAGGACCACCATAGGAAGGTGATGGTGGGAAGGAAGGCTCATTACCAGTGGTGATTCCAGACATAGCAACCAGAGTTTCAGTTTTAACTCTGTGGTTTCCTTCACTATCAGTATAGGTGGTAATACCAACCCAACCCTGATGCGTCAGAGCATATGAAGTTCCTTGTGCGTTATCTATTCCTTCTGTGGAAACACCATAAACATAGGAATCGTCGGCACCAACACCAGACTTCTCACTATACTTGGAATCAAGAACTGAGAACTTGGGAAGTTGACTTCCAACATAAGTAGTTCCCGCAATAGCAACTCCACTCAAACCAGCAGTAGAACCAATCGTCAGAGAAGTGGTACTTGCGACACTGACAACAACGGCATCGCCAAAATATACATTGTCTCTAGTACCAAAACGGATTACATCTCCCTCTTGGATTGCTCCAGTTTCGCCAAAAGTGGTTCCGGATCCAGTAACTGCTCCAGTCTGATAATTAAGTGATACTGTTCCACCGCCACGGATGGAATCATTATTCCCCCAAAGTGCCATGTCTTTCTTCCATTGAAATATTTGCTAATAATATTTATAAAAATGGGAGACCTTGAAAAATGGTCTCCCGAGTCATCACTCAGCGTCTTCGCGTGATTGAATTGCCTTGGTGACAACTTCAAGAAGTTGATCATCCATTTCGGTCTTGGTCAGCTTAACCGCTTTACCCAAGATAACAAGACAGATCTCAACCATCTTTTCACCGAGTTCTTCGTTTTCTGGAATCTTGGCGACTGCATCTTTGATAATCTTTGACGCGAGTGGAAGTAAAAATGAAAGCATGATAATCCTCAAAAAATTAGGTATATTCTATATAGCAATTATTTGTCTAGAATAGCACCTTTTCCATGCTTAGAACGGATTTGTGCTTTCACAATATCCATAGCAGAAGCACCCTTACCATACTTTTTCTCAGCATCTTTTTGAAGTTGAGTCTTGCCAGGTTTGATACCCAACTCAGCGTTAGAGAGTTTCTTAGCGGGAGGACGATTGTAGTTGGTATTACCATCTACACCACCACGCATTTGACGCTCATCTCTTGCGCGATCTTCTGCTGCTTCACCAAGTCTTTTACCACCACGCTCAGCAGTTAATTTGGCAGCGATAGCCATCTCACGACGCTTTTCTTTTGACTTACCCTTGAACTGAGGAGCATCAGACTTATAGAAGTCTTTGATGACATCACCCATCTTTTCTTTC
>Ga0255772_10006781_pt1 | contig 10376 bp, 11 predicted proteins | sample 071ome_34_FD_179970 | JGI IMG/M metagenome (GOLD analysis project Ga0255772, IMG submission 179970) | Coastal salt marsh microbial communities from the Groves Creek Marsh, Skidaway Island, Georgia - 071411BT metaG (version 2) | ecosystem: Environmental > Aquatic > Marine > Intertidal zone >... | reverse complement strand
GCAGGCATTCCGTCAGTTCCCTTTTCTCTATAAATCATATCAAATGGTGCTTTAATCGGAACTCCCCTACCACCATCGGGACCTGGAAGCACCATGTTAAGACCAGTATCTTCTCCATCATCATCTCCGGGTGTTCCCCTAACCAATCCTGGAACTGAGGGTAAAACAGGTCCTTGTTGTTTTGGATCCGATGTTGGTAGTTGAGTTGGACTCATCTTATATTCTTTTTTAGTGAGCTTCAAATATTCTCTCAAATCTTCAATTATCTTGTCCATTTGATCTTCAATCTTTTCTTTGATATTCAAGGTATTTGATGCTTTTAATGTTTGTTCCTTAAAATCAAGAAAATAAGAAAATTGGCGAGTTGCTATTTTTCCTTCTGCTGATCCTCTCCCAGTTCGTGGACTGATAGATGGACTTACTGGTCCACCCTCACTATAACCCTCAACAACAGAAGGATCTACACCAGATGTTTTAAGTGATTCGGATATTCCTTTCAGATTTTCAAGACCAGAAACAGCAGATACTCTTTCAGAAAACTGTTCAGTAGGAATTTCTTCTCCATAAAGATCCCTAGTTACCAAATAAGGATCACCAACAGGAATTCCAATAAATTTACTAGTTTCTATAGTATATGAACCAATACCAGGAACTTGATATACATCACCAGTATTTGCTTTATATCCAAGAGAAGTCACTCTTTTAGATTTTACTGCGTTTTGCAGCATATTAAATGTACGAAATTTATCATCTAATCTTTTTAAGGTTATACCACTACCAGGTATAGAAGTGATTACATCTTCTTTAACTTGTTCTGGTGTTCTGGCAGTAAATTGCTCCTTAAACTCTTCACGAAATTCCTTTTCTAAACCTTTAGTATCATTATCCAATCCTTCAAGTTCTTTATCAAATTTACCACCTTTAGAAAATTCTTTTTCTAGTTTTAAAAGTTCTTCATTATCTTTTTTCAATTCTTTAGTATAATCTTTTTTCTTAAAAAGATTGATGAATCCAAGCATCGTGTTTCCAACGAATTTCAAAGCATCAATAATTATTTTATTGTCTTCTAAAAACTGACTAACCTTCTGTATTAAAGTTGGTAAATTATTAACTAATACACCTAATAAAATAGTTCCAACAAATTCTTTAATCTTATCAATGATGCCCATTACTGGTGCCGCCATTTTTTGTAAGGCACCACCAACCATACCAGATCCTGGTGTTTTCCCCTCTACAAAAGATTCTTTACCAATTCTTTTAGTTCTTGTCTGCTGATTACTTATAAATGTTTTCTCATCAGAACGAAGTTTTTTGAGTTCTTTGTTCGAATTGATTAAAATACTCTTGATATTATTAACATTAAGTTTTAAGGTCTTTATTTCTCTCATTTTTCTTTACCTACACAATTTCGTATAAAGAGAAAAATGTTTTATTATATTCATTACTAATATCAATAGGTTCAATCGTTATTGTTGGTGATGAGGATACTGAAGATTGTTTCGGAGGTTCTGGTTGCTTTTTCACCGGAACCGTAACACCAGGTTTTGTTAAATTAATCGTAGTTACACTTGGTGCACCACTTGATTGTGGAGTGTTGCCACGAGATCCTCCACCCCTTCCTCTATTATAAGTTTGAATTGATTTTGGAGCACTCTTTTTATTGGGTCTAATTCCACCATTACCACCATTACCACCATTTTTCTTATCTTTTTCTATTTTTTCTAATCTAGCTCTTTCTCTCATCTCAGCAATATGTTTGCTGAGATCTTTAGTACTGGTTTCTCTTCTTCTTACAAGTTTATCATCACGCAAAATAAATTCTTTAAACTGTTTGATGGCATCTACGAGATCATTAAATATTTTTCCACCAGATTCATTTATCGCATACAATAATGGTTTTGCCATCTTAGTGGCAAAAGCATTAACTACAAATTCACCTTTTGCCAGCATCGCTGGAATTGTATCCACCATTGATGGAACACCGCCAATGAGACCACCCATAGATCTTCCTACAGCAGTCATTCTGAATAATGACTCTAGTCTTTCTCTTTCTAGTTGTAACAAAAATTCTTGTTGTTTATCTGGTGTTAAAAGACCTTGAAGTTCTCCTCTTTTTACCGCATCTGCCATAGATTTTGAGGATGGAAAATTGTCTGGATTAATTTGAGTGGAACTTTTATTTGTACTAGTTACTCTTAATCCAGATTTATTAAGTATTTCCTGCATTTGCTCTGCAGTAAGGCGCACCTGTTTTGTTTTAGTGGGTCTAGCAGATGTTGTACTACTAGAAGAAGGAGTAGCAACTGTTCTAGGAGTAAAGTTGGTGTTAATCTTTGTAGGATCAAATCCTTCAAATACTCCTTGTTTAGAAACTCTGGAAATTTCTCTGTTCTGAGCAGATCTAGTTAAAAGACCTCTAGATCCAAGAAGGGGTGATAAAGTTGATGGTAAATTAGCAACAGTAAATAATGCTGTTGCCTGATTAACTGCTGCTCGATTACTCTCTGGTGTAAGTTTAGGATTAAATGTTATTTCTGGGGTCGCATTGAAAGGTGAGGTTGCACGAACCGCCAAAAATCCTTGAGGTGTTAGTCTAGAAGCAGGCTTTTTAGTTCTAGCATATTCTTCCTTAAGTTCTGCTAGTACAAATGCAAGACCTGGTGGTATTGGTGTACCATGAGATGATTTTAATTGTAGTTTTGGTTTTACTGCTTGTAAAGGTACACCTCCAGACTCTAATTCTTGTAGTGTTCTGGCAATTGCTTCAGAATCAGAAAAATCAACAGCAGGTTTTGGTTTACCTTGTTCTGATATTGGAAGTTTTGATGCTGGAAGTTTTGATGCTGGAAGTTCACCAGGTCTTTCTGCTGCTCCAGCAGGTTGCGCTGTTGGATCTAGTAAGAGAGGTAGTAATAGTAATCCTCCTAATCCTTTTATAAAATCATCTAAATTGAAAGCGGGTCCTCCGCCCGGAACTGGACTTGGTTTTATCTTACCAGATAAAATACCAGCAACTCTAGGAGCAACAGCATTAGCCATTGCTGCTACAACAGCTGGACTCTTCAGACAATTAAGAATAGGATTACAGTCAGAGGGAGTCTTTGTTTCTGGTAATCCCGGTTTAGATCTTGGTCCTCTAAGAAAATTAATTAATTTTCTTATAGAATTAATAATTCTATAAAGACCATATAATTTTTTGGCAAGATAAGCCCCACCAAGAATACCAACAATTAATTTCCAATTATCTGTAAGAAATTTAAACGCATCTTCTAATTTCTTACGATTTTCTGGGTCTGATAACCATTTCCAGGCAGTATTAACAATGATTCCAGTACCTATAAAGGCAAGGAAATCCATGATTTTATCAAATATACCCTTTGTTGGCGCTAAAATTTTACTGTCGAGAATATTGAAATTTTTCTTCTCTTTTCCTCTTTCTACAAATTCTTCTTTTGAAGCGAGTTTTGTTTTTCTAATCTTTTTCTTAGCGGAAATTAGATTTTGTTTTCTTTCTGCAATTCTATTCGCAAAATCTAGTGCTAATTGTTTTTGTATCTCTACAAGAATTCTATTGGTCTCATTAAGAGAAATCGTAATATTTTTTTGACCTTCTACATTTGTTTTTTCAACTCTTAATTCTTCGGCAGTTTTTATCTTTTGGAAAGGACTGGAAAAACTAAATTTTGATACATTTAGTTTTGGTGTAATGGCAGATGAAACACCAGAAAAAACTGAGGAAGAAACATTTTTCTTCCCCATTTTTGGTTTAGGTACAGATGGTGCTTTAAAGATTGGTTGGTTTTGTAATGCCACTTACTGCTGTGCCTTAAGGTTTTCTTCTTCAATGTGCTGTTGAAGCATTGTTACATATACTTCTCGCTCCCATGGTATCATATTTTCAAGCTCTGTTAATGAGTATTTATGATACTGCATCAAGGCAAAATTAGTCTTATAGTAAACCTCAAGGCTAGTATGTGACATACTCAAGTGAAAAAAGCTGCCAAACCCTCAAGTACAACTTCACTTTCTTTCTTGGTATTTGGATTTTTTACAACAATAGTATGAGATAGTTTTGGCATTGTTGTAAAGAATTCTTCAATTTCCTTGAACTGTTTGGTATTCATCTGTTCAACGAACTCTGTCATTTCTTCTTTTGTACAGTCAGAAGCAGACCAACATTCATCAGCATTATATACCATTTCAATACAAGAAGAGATCATTTCCAATGATTGATCAACACCACTTCCACTTTGTTGAGTTTCAAAGTTATTTTCAACAAATTGTTCAATAGAAGGATATTTCATCTTCATGGAAAGATTATCATCCAATTTAATAATATTATTGTGTTTTTTATCTTTTTGTACTTTGATAGTATCAATATCAATACTCATCTGAACTTGAGTTTCATTATCATCTGGACAAGTCACATTAACCTCAATTTCTTCACCAACAGACTTGGCACGAATATTCAAGAACAAATATTCGATATCGAAGGTAGCAAGTTCGGTCACTTTGACACCCTTTGTACTAATACAATCGGTCAAGATTTGAACGATGGCACTAGTAATTTGGTTCATATCCTCAGACTCTAGTGCCATGACTAGAATCTTTTCTTCTCTTACTAGAAAGGGACGATACCTAATTTTCTTTCCAGTAGAAGGAATCTCCAACTCATATGTTGGAGTACTAATTTTTGGTAAAGGCATAATCCTTGATACAATTCAGGTTTAATTATTTAGTGTGCTTTTTGAATAAGTTATACAATCAACCTTGTTCACTTTCTAGCGTTACAGATATTCCATCCACAACATTTTGTCTCCAAACTCTATATCTATCATAATACATAGTCACGGTTACTTTCATCACTTCTGCACCACCATACTGAAGTGGAATTGATGAAATCGCTTTTGGGAAAGAATTGATTAGTTGATATGTAATTTGAGTTGCGCCCGTAACATTATAATTTTTTTCAAACTTGGTGATGTAAAATCCAGATTCATTTCTATAGTGATTTGGATAATTGAATCTTCTATAGTAGTTTCCAGTTATATTTTCACTATACACACTTGGTTCTTTTAAGTCATAACTATTACCACCAGAAATAAAGTTCATCCATCCCTCAAAGAACATAAGAACTTTATAATTTCTATCAACATAAAAACTAAAATCAATATCAGTATTGATTCTGGTATGTGCTATTTCCTGAACCACTCCCTGAAAATTATCCTTTATCTCACCAGTAGCATATGTTGATGCTGGAAGTGTGGCATCTGAGCAGGAGAATGATAATAGATCTTCAAAATCGGTGTCAAATGTAAATCCATATATGTCTTTTAAGCTATCAATATTCAAATGATTTATGAAATTTTCAGTTCTCCATCCATTTTTGATAACCACCTGATATTGATTTGATCGCGCAAATCCTCCCTGACCCAGAGTTGATTGAACATTTTGTGATGTTAGGGTTTTTATATTAGGGATGCTAGGCATTTCTAAATATTATGAAGCCTTGATTATTAGTTATTTAGATGTCATATAAGGGAAAATATCAACCATCGTATCCTAAAAAATACAAAGGTGATCCCACAAACATCATATATCGCTCATTATGGGAAAGAAAATTTATGATGTATTGTGATACAAATGAAAATATTATTGAATGGGGAAGTGAAGAGATCGCTCTACCATATCGTTCACCAATTGATAATCGTATTCACCGTTATTTTCCAGATTTTTATATTAAAGTCAAAGAAAGTAATGGATCGATCAAGAGGTATCTGATCGAGATCAAACCAAAGAAACAAACAATAGAACCAAAAGTACAAAAAAGAAAAACAAAATCGTACATTTATGAAGTCTATGAATATGCCAAAAACCAGGCAAAGTGGAGAGCAGCAGAAGAGTTTTGTAAAGATCGCCTGTGGGAGTTTAAAGTTTTAACAGAAGAAGATTTAGGTATTAACTAATGCCAAGAAAAACTCTAAAGCAAAGAAAAGAAAAAAATCCAACAGATGATAATAGTAATCGCATTCGTTCAGTAATCGATAATATAAATGGAACAGAAGACCCAGATGATTTAATGCTTGAACTGATGGATGTACTTAGTGAAAGTGGAAAAGTTCCAGAATCTGGTAAATATTATGTCTTTGTTTATAACCCAAAAACACCGAATATAAGATACGATCAAAATCCTTTAGTTGCTGTAACAGATGTTTTTTCTTGGGGATTTAGAGGAATCAACTTTCATTGGGGAAAAGTGAAGCAATATACTTGGTCTGAAATCGCTGGTCAATTATATGAAATATATTCTGAAGAAATTGCAGATGCTAGAGAGATACCTTTTGGAAAATTTCGTCTAAATACTTGATAATGGTCTAATTCTGGAAATATAAATGGCAGCAACAGCATCTGGTGGAATGCTACGATATCCTTACGAAGCAATAACGGAGAAGACTGACTATTTACAACTGACTATTTTTGAGTATGATACGGCGGCAAATGGGACAGGTAATGAGTTAATTGCGGCAAACTTAACGAATCAAAATCCATTTTCTTCATTATCAATTGCTGCTGGAGTTGCCAAAAATAAAATATTAGGGAAGGATGGTGTTATTGCTCTTCCAATGCCGTCAAATATTGAAGATAGTAATTCAGTTTCCTATGAAGCAGGCAATATGGATCAACTTACAGAAAAGGGTCTTAATATAGCAGCAGGCGCAATAGACGGTAATTTGTTTAACGTACAGGGACTGGGCAATAAACTTAATGAATTAACTGCACAGATTATTGGTGGTGGAAAGGGACCAGATGGCAAACCCGTTGAAAACCCATTAATTACGGGTGAGACTGTAAATTTAGTAAAACAAGCACTAGGAGCATCAGCAATTAATGTCTTTGGTGCCAATGTCTCACTCAATTCATTATTAGCAAGAAGTGAAGGTAGAATACTTAACCCCAACATGGAGTTGTTGTTTAATGGTCCAACTTTAAGAACATTTAGATTCTCCTTTAAGATGACTCCAAGAGATGAAAACGAATCCGTTTCCATCAAATCTATCATCAGAACCTTGAAGAAAAATATGGCAGCAAAGGGTGTTGGTGATTTATTTTTAAAAACACCTAACATTTTTGAACTTCAGTATAAAAAAGGAAATAGACCTCATCCATTTTTAAATTTATTCAAACCATGTGCTTTAACTGATATCAGTGTAAATTATACTGGCGAAAATGTATACGCCACCTATGCTGATGGAACACCAATTTCAATGGTTATGACTTTAACCTTTAAAGAATTGGTTCCAATCTATGCCGAAGATTATGACAAGTATACGTTTGATGAAACTGATTATGTTTTTAAAGATGATGATCTAGTATATGGCACCAATGGAACTGCACCGAATAAAATTCAAAATAATAATATTCAAGGAGTAGGTTACTAAAATGGGATACTTTAGAGAACTACCAAATATTGAATATCTTTCACCTCTTTCAGATCGCAACTCTGCCTCCGAATATATTGAAGCAAAGAACCTCTTCAAAAGAGTTAAGTTAAGAGATGATTTCCAAAATTCCATTACTAATTTTGATAAGTATCAAATTATGGATGGAATGAGACCAGATCAGGTCGCCAATGAACTATATGGATCTCCAGTACTAGATTGGGTTGTTTTAATATCTGCAGGTATTACAAATGTAAGAGATCAATGGCCATTATCAGATCGTGACATCTATACTTTTGCTCAAGATACTTATGGAGATGCCATTAATGAAACGAGATTCTACGAGACAAAAGAAGTAAAGGATAGCAAAGGTAGATTAGTTCTTCCAAAAGGACAAATTGTTGATGCTTATTTTAAATCACCAAGACCAGAAACTGATACTTCTCCAACCACATCATATGTTCAGTTTTGGGACAGTGGTTTAAACACAATGGTTACGAAGACACAAATAACTATTCCAGTTACAAACTATGAGTACGAAACGAGAAGAAATAATGAGAAGAGAGGTATTTACGTTCTAAGACCTTCTTATCTACAACAGTTCTTAGTCGATATGAGAAAGATTATGAGATATCGTTCCTCTACACAATATGTAAATGACAAAACCAAGAGAGGAGAAAATCTAAGAGTTATTTCACCATAATAGATCTAGTTTTTTATCAAAGATCATAACATAACGGTGCTTGCGGGAGCGGTCTTTCCATTCTCCCTCAGCACCTTTTATTTTGCCTCGTGAATGTTTTGTGCCGTCTGCAAAGTAGAAATCTTTCTTTGGTTCTGATAGACCGCAATACTTAAAGTTGCAAGCCCGATAAATTGTGCCGCTATGATGGTCGCTATCAGCGTATGAGATAATTGCTTTGACTTCTGTGTCTTTTCTAAGTCTCTTAATCGCCTTTGAAACGAACCAAGAAGTGATATTATACTCTCCCTGCTGAGTATCGGGGTGGATGCAGAGTCTTGAAAGTTCGAAGAGTCCTTGTTGCTCATTACGTTCTAGTCCAAATGCGCCTTTAGCAATTTCTGGAACAGGGAGTCCAGTAAAGATACAAACTCCCTGAATGCCTCCAATATTTAGAGGAGAAAAGTCATTTTTCTTGTATAGACCGTAATTATAACCAGATTTGAAACTTTTTGAAACATCCTTAAGATAATGAAACCGCAGAAGTAACTCTGCGGCTTCGGATTTGGTTACACGGTCTATTGTGTACTCAGACTTCACTCGTCGGCAAGGCGGGCAAAGTAGGACATCGCATCATCGTCCTCATCTTCATCAGAATTAGAAGATACGGCAGCACGGGTAGGCTTGAGGGAAGACAACTCATCACGAAGGTCCTCAGTCAACTCGCGGGAAGAACCACGAGTGTACTCTTCCTCTTCACCTTCGTCAGGATCTTGGAAGCGAGGAGTACCCTTGTTACCAAGCACATAATCAAGACGCTTCTTCAGATCATCATAGGTCTTGAACTGATCAGCAGCAACGAGTTCAGCAAGAGAATACTCCTTCTTCCACACTGCTTCCATAGCATCATCATCGTCCAGGAGAGCATCGGGGCGAGCAAACTCGGAAGAGTCATAGTTGCGATAACCAGCAACGTTCTTTGCCTTCAGTTTGAAGTTAGCACCTTGCCAGAAATCGAACGGATCGATTGCTTCCTCGTCTTCGAACTCAGGTTGCATAGCAGCAGTGAGTTTGTCGAAGATCTTCTTACCGAACTTGAACAGGAAGACTTTACCTTCGTTGGCAGGATTAGCAGGATCCTTGACCACATAAATGTTAGCAACGTAGGTCAGTTTGCGCTTCTGCTTACGTGCCTGCTCTTTACCAGCATCGGTGCCGTTGTTCCACAGCATCGTGTTGTACTCAGAAACAGGGTCCTTCTGACCCAGAGTAGTCAGGGAGTTTTCAATATACCAACCACCAGGACCTTGAAATGCGTGACTGTAGAGTTTCACGAATGGCAGGTCCTCACCATTCGGAGCAGGAAGGAAACGGATAACGGCATAACCATTGCCGCTCTTATCACATTCCAGTTTCCAGAGACGGTCATCACCACTAGAACCGCCGTTGTTATTCATTTTTTCAACTTCCTTGACCAGTTTCGCGGTCAGGGAGCCAAGCTTAGATTGCTTTTTAAGGTCTGCGAAAGACATTTGGATTACCTCGGATTAGTTTGGATTCGGGGGATTTACTTGGATAGTATAGCAAGGATGCCCTCAGTCGTCAAGATATTTCTTGAGGGATTCGATTGTCTCATTCATACTATTAAACAAGTAACTCATATCAGTATCAGGGGCGAACCCCATCAGTGCTACCGATTTGCGTAGGTTCTCTTTCATTTCAACCGCTTGAGGGTCGTCTGAAAGGGATAACCTAGTATACATCACTCTCTGCTTTTCTAGCAAGCTTTGGAGTTTCTCAATGTGTTCTAACTTGGTCTCATTACTCATTGAACCAAAGGTCAATATACTTCCATAGATTTCTTCCTGAAGATTATTAATTTCAGTCAGTTCTTCTTGGATAATATCAGATTTAAAAAACTCACTCATTGATTATGGACCGTAATATTTTTTTGTAGTTAGATACATCAATATTTATGAACGGACTATATTTTTTTAACTTTAGACTTACGGATTCCCACACTGGGTCCGAAAGTTGCTTATCAAAAGTATTCCCGAACAGGAATATTTTATGGTAAATCACTAGGGTCTCTAGTGAAATTGTCCCGCTCAGGAACTTTTTTAGAACGGGTGGATGACCTTTCGAACAATTGAAAACATCGTCTAATTTGTTCTCCGAGAACAATTCGCTGCTTTGTTCTTTGAACAAGTAAGTCAAACTCTGTTGTCGTTTCATCCATTCGGCGTATGTTCTTT
>Ga0255772_10006776_pt1 | contig 10378 bp, 7 predicted proteins | sample 071ome_34_FD_179970 | JGI IMG/M metagenome (GOLD analysis project Ga0255772, IMG submission 179970) | Coastal salt marsh microbial communities from the Groves Creek Marsh, Skidaway Island, Georgia - 071411BT metaG (version 2) | ecosystem: Environmental > Aquatic > Marine > Intertidal zone > Salt... | reverse complement strand
TAAAACTCATTTTTCAAATACCTGAATATTCGCGTTTATTGTTGTTAAAGGCGCCCATTTACCATCATATCGAGTAGCTCGTACTACGTGGTTATCAATCCAGTGATAGTTTCCTCCGCGAGGTTTATTCATTAATAAATTATGAAACTTAAAACCATGATCCATTAACCAGTTTAATGTTAACTCACTGTGTTCGTCAGTTCTAGATGTAAAAAAAGTAATAATGTGTCCTTCATCATACCAGGAATTAATCATTTCCAAAGACCCTTCATATGGCTTACACAATTTCATATCCTCTGGAAACTCATTGGCAATATCATCTGTAATTGTTCCATCGATATCAATTAGGTAATTTTTTTTATCGTCTGCAAAGACAGGGCTTTTCTTTTCCATATAGGAAATTAATCAATACCCTGAAAAAAAGCTCTGTTTGAAATTGAGATTCAAAAAAAAGTTTCTAAACATTCAACAAAGCATACGTTGTATAAAAGATGACAATGATTAACGGTTTTTATAAAAAGCATCACGTTCACTAATCCATAACATAAATACCGCAATAAATGCTCCCATTAATACCGCCAAAATACGCTCCCAGTTTTCCAAGCTGAATGAAATTCTCATTAAAAGCGTTGCCAATACATACCCAGAATTTCTAATAACAAGTATGGTATTCCCCAAATTACGAGCGCTACTGAGTAACAATAAAACATCAACGAAGGTTAACAAGGTAAAGAACTCGCTGTAGAAAATATGCGATGGATCCTGTAAAATTGGTGTTTTACTGTGGTTTATTAATTCAAAAAACCAATCACCAAAAGAGAAGATAGCAAGTCCTATAAATATCCAAAACAATCCTATTGAAAGTCTCTTTTTCAATAATACAAATTCATCGGATAGTTTATATTTTGGGCCCTTTCTATTTTTTTTCAATGCGTAAAATGCCCATAACAGCAATAATAAGAATACAAAACCTATCAAATCTTTTAACAATTCACTGTTTAATAACTTAGTGTGTCCTTGCATCAGTTTACCTATATCTTTGAAACTATTCCTAAGAAGTATCAAAGCCATAATTTCTATCTGCTTCGAAACTGATTTGGTATAGCTTTCTCGCAAATAATAGATCAATAAATAGACTTCATAAACGAGCAAAATACTAAAAGGAGTAAATAAGGAGGCAAACGGATTACCAAAAAGATTTTCTGGAAAATAGGCTATTGGAAGATAGCCGAAATCTATTATTTGAATAATTAAAAAATGGATAATAAAAAGTGAAATACCTGCATAGGTAGCAAATATCTCTATCCTTTTTTTAAACTTCTCCGAAAACATTGTATATCAATAAGAACAATGTTAAATGATTTCTGTTTTGGGGCACGGAGATTGAACTGTTGAATAAAATTATTTCAAGTCTTTAGATAATATAGCAAAATCATGCTAGGTAAACTAAAAACAATGATTCATCTATAATAATTTCAGTTGATTTGGGTGGGTTTAAGTTTAATTTATCTTGATACACAAAACCGATAAAAGTTTGATTCTTTTCTAAAGCCAACAAGATTAAATCTTTCACAGATATCTGATTTGGTGCTATCATTGAATTATAATCTGAAAATGGACTTACACAAATCTTCAATCCTGAATCTGAAAACAACTCTTCAAACACATGCCATAAACTTGGATTATCAGCAAGTTGAGTAATTACTAACGATGAAAGAGTATCACTAACAATTAATTCATTATAACTGTTGCTTTCAATTAATCCTTCTTTACTACCATCAGTTAATTGAACTATTATACGGGTATTCGATTTTTGTTTTTGATTTTGTTTTGATAAAATTGATTGAATATATGAATTAAGCAATAAGGAATTAGTGTCTGAAATCTCTGGAGATTGAATATCGTTATAACCCAAAATCATAATTACATCAAATACGTTATTTGTTAGAATTTTGTTGAGCATATTAAGTTCATCTCCCTTAATGTTTTCTATTTTATTGGGAACATTATTACCATCAACAACTTTGGGTTTTTCTTTTACTAAATCATCATTATAGGCTATATGTAAGTTTGAATCCATTGATAAAAAAGGTAATGCTTGTTGAACTATGTGTTGTCCAAGCTCAGACCATCCAAGAACTAACATTGAAATTGTTTCTTTGTTAATAATACAGTCAGAAGATATTTGTATCTGTTCAAGCATTTTATCACTGCCTAAATCAATATTAACCTCGACATCGTCATCCTCTGCAATAACAACTAATAAATCATCATTTTTAATTAAGTAGTTTTTATCTGGATTTAAGTGTACACTGCTATTTGCCTGTTTGATTCCAATTAAGGTTACATCATTCAATGCCAACATTGCTGTTTTGTAACTACAACCGGCCAATTTATCTGCAGGGAAAAAATATATCTCATCACCATCATAATCTAAAAAATCTAATACTATTGCAGATATATGTTTATTTCTTATAGATTGTGCAGTAACATTTGCAATAATTTTATTTTTATGAATAGGATAAACTTGTTGAGCGAAAATATTGTTAATCAGCTCAATATTTACATTTTCACTCATTTGCGCTATTACAGGAATACGCGCTTTTGATATGTTAATTTTTACTGCTAATATGGTAGTTTCAACATTAAAATTTGAAGTTAAGTTGTCATCTAAAACTATTACTGCTTTAGCCTTCGTCATATTGGTTCTCGCCAAATCTTGAGAACTATATATATCGCCTGATCGTGTGATAATACGGATATTTTTGCGATTGGGATACTCCAAATTGATTTTTGCATTCATTTCTATATTATCCATAGAATTAAAGCATAAAACAGTCGGTTTTAACTGGTTTTCGTTGGCAATTCTTATTTCGTCAAATACTTTAAATATTGTTGCATTCCAACCAATTATTACATAGTGATTAACATCAATTACACTAGAATGACCCTTTTTTAAATCTTCGATAAAACTAGCAATTTTCGCCGCTAGAAATGCTATTATTGTTCCAGAAAAAGCTAAGCTAAACAACCAATAAAACAAATTAACTACTCGAACCATTGGTTCGGTTCCAGACCCATCAATAACCAAAAGTCGTTCTAACCTTGTATACCAAAGATTAAAAAAATTTCCCTCCTCAACCATTCCCAATGAAATTTCGAGAATCAACATGAGAAGAGCAAATAAGATACTTGCTACAAATAGAAAATATACGAAATTGGATTTTCGGGCAATGAAGTTTTCAAAATAATATCTTAGTCTCAACGTGATTTTAGTGTGTAGAGTAAAACTAAACTAAAAGAATAATTTTGAAGTGTAAAATATACAGTTATTAATGGTGTATTAAAACTATTTCTCCATTAATGATTTTACATCGTCAATCAATTTCTGCTCTCTAGCTTCTATTGATCCATCTGAAGATGCAAGATTTGTCATATTATTCAAAACCTCATCTTTCTTCACTTGGTCATAGAAAAAGACATCTTTTTCTGTTAACTCAGGTAAATTACTAGAATTCATTAAATCAAACAGCATTTCTTTTTCTTTAGCATTAAACTCATCTAAACTTGAAATTTTTTCAGAAAGAAATACTTTTTCCGAATCTTCAATTACTCCATCTGCCTTTGAAAGATAGATCATTAATTTGATCTCGTTTTTCTTGTCTTCTTTGCTTTTGTAGGACTTCGTTTTAAAGAGTTTTCCGAAGAATCCGGAAACCACTTTCCCAGAGTTTTTTACTCCTTTTTTTACCTCTTCAGCATTAGAATGAAAAACAACTTCTGGATTATTAAAAATATTTATTATACTAATTTTATGAACCGTATTTGTCAACATATGCTTGTAACTAACTTGTACGCATGGCATAACTTCATAATAAATATCTTCTGTTAATACTCGATCAAAGTCTTTTAAATCTAAACCAAATTCTTGTCTTATTTTTAATGTTTCGGTATCAACCAACTCATGATTAGATTGCATTACGTCATCATTTATATTGGTTAATATCCTCTCCATTTTACCTTGTTTGTTTATGTGAAGTTGTACTTTTTCTAGGTCTAATTCTGGAATTTCTGCACCAATGTTTATTAACACTTCCTTCTCATGATCATTTATTTGAGTTTTAACATAGGTTAATTTTCCCACTTGGGCATTTGCCAAACAAGTTGGGCAATCAATCAAACCTCGTCTTTGTTTATCACTGTAACAATATTCACAAGTTATCTTTCCGATACCTGAACAATCATTACAAGTAACTTCTCCTTTACCTGAACAATCTGAACATTTTATTTCTCCCTTACCTCCACAATCCTTACAAGTAACCTCACCTCTTCCTCGGCATTTTGAACATTTTTTTTCTTTCTTTGGTCTAGGTCTTCCATCAGCAAAGTTTCCATTACTCACCATAACATATCCTTTACCTCCGCATCCAGCAAGTGAAGTTCCAAGACCTCCTACAATAGCAGAACCAACTGTGCTACCACACTTAACCTTTCCGTCCCCTCTACAATCTGTACAAATATTATTTCCTTCTCCATCACAGTCCATACATGTCACTTTTTTATCACCATCACAAGTAGTACAGGTCCATTCATGACGACCATCACAAGTTAAATCCTGACATTTTACATACTTTTCACCCGAGCATTCAGGACAAGTTTCAATAGTCGTTTCGTTTGGAACATAATAAAGACGCTGATCTCTATCAACGGTTGTTTGTTGAACATCAATTGGAAAATCTAAATAATTAAACGATGGGGTGTTATCTGATTCTGGTGTATAATGAAAATCAGTTGTTAGCTTTTGAACAATTTTATCTGAATCCATAACAGCTTTTTCAGCTTGAGATTTAGTCAAATCTTGCATCAACGGAGCAAGTGGCGCATGTAGCGGAAAATTTGCTCTGTATAATATTCGCTTGGCGGACAAAGATTTATAATGAATATACAAATAATTAGCTCTGGTTATATCATCAGATTCATTGAAAATCATTTTATCATATTCACCAGGAACTGATCCTTTTACTACGTCCTTAACTTGGTCTAGATCAAAACTGTCAAGTTGTATTTTGCTATTGTTTTCCATTAATCATTATTTTTATTTAGCAATAATAATTAAAATAAAGTAAAGTTTTTATAAAAATTTGATACACATTTGATACATATTTATTATTTTAGCCCATGGATAATCTCAAAGAGCTCGTTTCAAAGAAATTTGGTAAGAAAATATCAAATAGGGGTGATTGTGAAAGGCTTGCAGAGGAAATATATAAAACTACAAAAAAAGAACTTAGTTATAATACTCTACGTAGGTTTTTCCAACTTGATAAATCAAAATTCAAAACCAGAAAAAATACTTTAGATATACTTTCTATTTATATCGGCTACCAAGACTTTCTTGATTTCAAAATAAATAGCTCCAGAGAAAAAAACTGGGCAATCAATCTTGAATTTCATTATCAATTGAATCAGAATAATGTTTCAACCATTATTTCTTTATTGCAGGAAATATGGATATATGATAAAAACACATTCGCACAATATACCATTCAAGCAGGTCAAGAATTTATTAATAGAAAAAACATCTATGCTCTATTAAACTTCATTAAGTCGTTGGAATTTCAGATTACCCACTTAAACTATTCCAATATATTATTAATTGCACAATCAATATTAATGAAGCTGAGAACATATCCCTTTGAACAAGTAGAAATATTCAGCTTAGCCAACAACAAACAATTCCAAGAACTATTGATAAGTAATTTTATTGATTATGAATATCTAAAAGCTGGATATTTCGGAAAAATTATTGATTCTGCTATTCAGCACTATAATGATCAAACATATCAATTCTTTAAATGTCTTAAAATCAACAAATACATTCTAAATAACGAGATTGAAAAAATTGACAACCTGCCAGAGTTTAATCACTCATTTCACCCCATTTTAAAAGGACGAATACTTAGCATTTTATACTGGGCGAACAAACATGACATACCCAATTCAAATAAGTTCAACCTAAAAAAGGTATTATTAGAAAATTTTGAGGACACAATGCTATTAGAGTTAGAAACCTTTGCCATCGTTTCAAAGGACAATCAACTTATAGAACTATTAGCTCATTATGAAATGAGTTCCTTTGTTGAAGATTATCAGTTTGTACACAATGAAATACATAATCTCATTTGTTGTTTATATCACATCAACCAACAAAACAACACAACGGCTTTTGAAATTTTTCACGAACTGAATCCAAGAAATGTACATCATAGCCATAAAGCCTTATTTATTGACACCCTTCACTTGATTGAATCTAAATTAAATCATTGCTGAGAACCGAGTATTTGTTTTGTATTTCAACACCTCTGCACTTTGAAATTTTAAAGTCATTTATTGTTTCTTCATTAGCATCTAATCAGACATACACTAATTTTGTGCAATGAATAACAACGGATATTGAATTTCATTTGGAACTCAAAACATATATAATATCGAAAATTTATCTGTTTAATATACTTCATTCGTATGACACCAATCAAACAGAAAATTATATATAACCTAACTCAATGAAAAAAACCCAACGACTCTTTGTTTACTTTAAAAAGGATTTATACGCGGGTTTTTTAGTTTTTTTATTGGCACTACCACTGAGTTTAGGGATTGCTAAAGCTAGCGGATTTCCAGCGGTAATGGGAATTTTTACCGCCATAATAGGTGGCCTTATTACTAGTTTGTTTTCAAGGGTATCACCTCTGAGTATTAAAGGACCTGCTGCAGGATTAATAACAATTTGTGCAGCAGCAATAAACGAGGTTTCTGCAATTGACAATCCCACAAATGCCATATCTCACTTGTCAGCAATATTGTTGATAGTGGGTGCTTTGCAAATTTTTGTGGGTTACATGAAACTTGGCTCTTTGGCAGAATTATTTCCCCACTCAGCCATACACGGAATGCTTGCTGCAATAGGAATCATAATTATTGCCAAGCAAATACCCGTATTGCTTGGGGATGATCCTTTAACTTACAAGGGTGAAGGACCAATTCAATTAATAGAAGACATTCCAAGGTTTATACAAAATGCACATCCCCATATCGCTACTATTGGGGTAATTGGATTAATTGTGCTTTTTGTTGTTCCGTTACTGCCGTTTAATCCACTAAAAAAGATACCGCCGCCTATGATTGTTCTATTACTTACTGTACCACTTGGTTGGGTTTGGCATTTAAAAACGGAAGAGCCGTATTACGCACTAGTTAACATAGGGGATTTTTGGTCATCTATTCATTGGGCACCAAACTTTACATTGATCCGATCTTGGGTTTTTTGGAAATATGTGTTTATGTTCTTATTTGTTAATAGTTTAGAGTCCTTACTAACTGTAAAAGCAATTGACAATTTAGACCCTTTAAACCGAAAAACAAACCCCAACAGTGACCTAAAAGCATTAGGTGTTGGAAATGGAATAAGCGCTATTTTCGGCGGTTTACCTATGATAAGCGAGGTTGTTAGGAGTTCTGCAAATGTTGGTTTCGGAGGGAAATCAAGAGCAGCAAATTTCTTCCATGGAGTCTTTCTTTTAATCAGTATGCTTTTACTAATTCCTGCTATTGAAATGATTCCAAATGCAGCTTTGGCGGCATTATTAATTTTTGCAGGTTTTAGACTAGCATCTCCAAAGGAATTTATAAAAACATACCATTTGGGTAAAGAACAACTAGCTATTTTTCTAATCACCATTTTTGTCACTCTTTTTACAGATTTACTATTAGGTATTACTGCAGGTATACTTGTTAAACTAGCCTTTCACCTAATTTCAGGAGTGCCGTTAATATCACTGTTTACCTCCAAAAGAGAATTAAAGGAGGAAAATAGTACGACCATTAGAATTAAAATATTTGAGTCGGCTGTATTCACAAACATCCTCACATTTAAAGGGGTTTTTGATGATATTGACTCGGAAAAAAATATAATTGTCGACTTTTCACATTGTATACTTGTTGATAACCCATTTATGGAATATATCAACCAACTCAAGACTCAGAAGGAAGAAAGAGGTATACAACTTACAGTAATAGGTCTTGAAGAAATGATTCCCTTTTCAAAGCATCCATTGGCAACAAGAAGGCGTAAAACAAAGCTCTAAACACCAGGCATTCGTCGATGAATTTCGTCAATTTATCCACAGGAATGCTTATCAATAACAATTAATTTTAGCCGAAGTTAAACAGAACATGCAGTAATTATTGTAAATTTGTCACTTTATGGCTTTATCTAAACTTGCTTTTAATAATAACGGAAATGAATTCTTCTTTTCGTTAAGAAATAGAGTAGAAGAATATTTTGCATCTCAAAACATTAAAAAAACAGGTAACATTAAACTTTGGTTCAAAACTTTTGTTGGATTAACAGTTCCACCAGCCTTATTAGCGTTAACGTTTTTTGCAGGATTCCCTATGTGGGTGAACTATTTAATGTTTGCGATGATAGGTGTTTTGCATGCGTTTACAGGATTTAATGTAATGCACGATGCTTGTCACGGAAGCTATTCTACAAAACCATGGGTGAACAAAATGATGGGGCACAGTATAGGTTTATTGGGTTCGCATGCACCAATCTGGAAATTTAAACACAATGTATTGCACCATACTTGGACTAACGTAGATGGTTTGGATGACGATATTGCGAAATCACCATTTTTACGCCATTGTCCATCACAGCCTTTCAAGAAATATCACAAATATCAACATCTTTACATGTTCTTCCTTTATGCAATCTCAACTATTTGGTGGTTGTTTGGAAATGATACAATCAAATATTTTAAAGGAGAAGTAAATGAACAACCTATGCCAAAAATGACTTTTGTAGATCATTTATCTTTTTGGGGATTGAAATTAATATATACTGCATTACATGTTGTTCTACCTATTTACTTCTTTGGTTGGATGCACGGATTTCTAATGTTTTTATCTCTACATGTAGCCTTAGGAGTTCTTCTGTCTACTGTTTTCCAAATGGCTCATGCTGTGGAGGGGATGCTTTTTGAAGATGGAAAAGAGATTGAAGTAGCTAATGAAAAAATTGAAAACGAGTGGGCAATTCATCAAATCATGACCACTAATAACTTCGCAACCAAATCTAAGTTTGCAACCTGGTTCATGGGTGGATTGAACTACCAAGTGGAACACCACTTATTCCCAAAGATTTCACACGTACATTATCCAAAGATTAATCAAATTCTAAAGGATGTTTGTGAAAAATATAATGTCAAGTATAATGAAATCCCAACTTTTTGGGAATCTCTTAAATCACATGTAAAATGGATGAAAGATCTCGGTAGCATGCAGCCTGCAATGGCCAATGCTTAGTTGAGTTCTTGATCTATAATATAGATTGCAACGGCAACTGCAGCGGCACCCAATTCTAGTTCGCGTTTATTGACGTTTTCAAATACATCTGTTTCAGCATGGTGTACATCAAAATATCTTTGTGAATCCGGAACTAGTGCTACAAGTTGAGTGTTTTTATTTTGTTTCTTTAAAGGGCCAATATCAACACCACCACCACCAAGTTCTAATTCTGAAATACCATATGGGCGAAGTAAATCCTGATAGTTCTTTGCCCTAGAGAGCAATACTGAATCCATTGCAAACCCTCTTGGAGTAAAACCACCCCTATCACTTTCTAATGCTGCCACATGGATATCATTGTTTAGCTCAGAAAGCTCTGCGTATTTCAAAGCTCCTCGCATTCCATTTTCTTCGTTAATCCAAAAAACACATCGAACTGTATGTCTTGGTTGATACCCAATTTTCTTCAGAATCCTCAGTGCTTCAAAGCAGTGCATTATTCCCGCGCCATCATCATGTGCACCTTCCCCTTCATCCCAACTATCAAAATGACCACCCATTGCTATAATTCTATTCGAAAACTCGTTTCCTTTTGTCTCTGCAATTACATTAGCACTTAACCTGTCGGGAAGTGTCTCACATTTTAATTCGAAATTCACTGATAAAGGTCCTTCAATGGAATAAAAATACGACAAAGCATCAGCCGCCGCAGTGGAAACTGCGGCAATAGGTATTTTAGTTATTGAATCTTCATAGTAAGTTACACCCGTATGCGGATTCATGTCACAACTGTTGCTTAAACTTCTAATAATTACAGCCTTAACGTCGTACGGCGCAGCCCAAATTGCTCCGTAGACCCGTTGTGTTACACAAGACCCGTACGAAAAAAATGTTTTGATATTCTCCTCCTCAAAAGCACGGTTTAATAAAACCATTTTGCCTTTTAAATACCCTTTAGCTCCTAAACTATCCAACTCTTGCCTATTCCTAACTACTACCAGATCTCCTGTAAATGTACCGCCTACGCTGC
>Ga0255772_10006772_pt1 | contig 10380 bp, 10 predicted proteins | sample 071ome_34_FD_179970 | JGI IMG/M metagenome (GOLD analysis project Ga0255772, IMG submission 179970) | Coastal salt marsh microbial communities from the Groves Creek Marsh, Skidaway Island, Georgia - 071411BT metaG (version 2) | ecosystem: Environmental > Aquatic > Marine > Intertidal zone >... | reverse complement strand
GGCTGTAGTGGCCTCACGTATGAACTCAAGTTTGACAAAGCAATCGGTGAAACCGATAAAGTATTTGAAGACAACCAGGTAAGAGTGGCTGTTGACAAACGAAGTTTTTTATATCTCGTTGGAACCACCTTGGAATATTCGGGGGGCTTAAACGGGAAAGGGTTTGTGTTTAACAATCCAAATGCGCAGCGTACTTGCGGATGTGGAGAAAGTTTTTCACTCTAACCAAAAAGAGAAGCTATGGCATATACTGAAGAAGAATTAAAGAAGGAGTTAGAGACCAAAGAATACGAGTACGGGTTTTATACCGACATCGAATCTGACACCCTTCCGAAAGGATTAAACGAAGATATCGTTCGAGCGATATCGAAGAAGAAAGAAGAACCTGAATGGATGACCTCCTGGAGGCTTGAAGCGTTCGCCCAATGGAAAAAGATGGAGGAGCCAGAGTGGGCTAATGTTCACTACGAGAAACCCAACTTTCAAGACATCTCGTATTACTCGGCTCCCAACAAGAAGCCAAAATACAACAGTCTTGATGAGGTAGACCCTGAACTTTTAGATACGTTTAAAAAGCTGGGAATCTCGCTTGACGAGCAGAAAAAATTGGCTGGAGTGGCGGTTGATATCGTAATGGATTCTGTTTCGGTGGCAACCACTTTTAAAAAGACCCTTGCAGAAAAAGGAATCATCTTTTGTTCTATTTCAGAGGCCATTCAAGAACACCCTGAGCTCGTTAAAAAATACATCGGAAGCGTTGTTCCCGCAAAAGACAATTTCTATGCGGCGCTTAATTCGGCGGTTTTCTCTGATGGTAGTTTCTGTTACATTCCCAAGGGAGTTAAATGCCCCATGGAACTTTCTACCTATTTCAGAATCAATCAGGCAGGAACGGGTCAGTTTGAAAGAACGCTTGTAATTGCTGATCAGGGCAGTTATGTGAGTTATCTTGAAGGTTGTACTGCCCCATCGAGAGACGAAAATCAGCTTCATGCTGCGGTGGTAGAATTAATAGCGCTTGATGACGCAGAAATCAAGTACTCGACGGTTCAAAACTGGTTCCCTGGAGACAAAGAAGGTAAAGGCGGGGTCTTCAACTTTGTGACTAAGCGCGGTCTATGTGAGCGTAATGCGAAAATTTCATGGACGCAAGTTGAGACAGGGTCTGCGGTTACCTGGAAATACCCGTCTTGTATTTTAAAAGGAGATCATTCGGTTGGAGAATTTTATTCGATAGCCGTAACCAATAACTTTCAACAAGCAGATACCGGCACCAAAATGGTCCACCTAGGTAAGAACACCAAGAGCACGATCATCTCTAAAGGAATTTCTGCAGGTAAATCTCAGAACAGTTATCGCGGTTTAGTTCAAATTGGCTCTCGAGCAGAAAATGCTAGAAACTTCTCGCAGTGTGACTCGCTACTTATGGGTAATGAGTGTGGTGCACACACTTTTCCTTATATCGAGGCAAAAAACAAATCAGCTCAAATTGAGCATGAGGCTACCACAAGTAAAATCGGAGAGGATCAGATTTTCTATTGCAACCAACGAGGAATTGACACAGAAAAGGCAATTGCCTTAATCGTCAATGGGTTTAGCAAGGAGGTACTGAACAAGCTACCGATGGAGTTCGCCGTAGAAGCACAAAAATTATTAGAAATCAGCCTAGAAGGCTCAGTAGGATAATCAAGAAGACTATGTTAAAGATTGAAAATCTTCACGCAAGAGTAGAAGAAAAGGAAATATTAAAAGGTATCAACCTTGAAGTTAAACCGGGCGAAGTACATGCCATTATGGGGCCTAATGGTTCTGGTAAAAGTACGTTAGCCTCAGTAATCGCCGGGAGAGAAGATTTTGAGGTAACTGAAGGTAGCATTAGCTTAAGCGGAGAAGACCTTGGAGACCTAGATCCTGAAGAGCGTGCTCATGCAGGGGTGTTTCTTTCGTTTCAATATCCAGTAGAAATCCCGGGAGTAACCGTTACGAATTTTATCAAGGCTGCAATCAATGAATCGCGCAAGGCTAAAGGTCTTGAAGACATGCCTGCCAACGAAATGCTTTCAAAGATTCGCGAGAAGTCAGGCTTACTTGAGATTGATCGCAAATTCTTGTCGCGTTCTTTAAACGAAGGTTTTTCGGGTGGAGAAAAGAAGCGTAATGAGATCTTTCAGATGGCCATGCTTGAGCCAAAACTGGCGATTCTTGACGAAACCGATTCGGGATTGGATATCGATGCGCTTCGAATTGTTGCCAATGGTGTCAACAAGCTTCGCAGCAAAGACAACGCCATTGTGGTAATTACTCACTATCAGCGATTACTTGACTATATCGTTCCTGATCATGTACACGTACTCTACAACGGAAAGATTGTAAAGTCGGGAACCAAAGAGTTGGCTTTCGAGCTAGAAGAAAAAGGATACGATTGGATCAAAGCTGAGAACGAATAGATTATGGATCTTAACGAAAAACTACTCTCTTCATTCATTGCCTTCGAAGATAAGGTAAATGTGAACGATGAGGTTCACGAGATTCGAACGGCCGCCTTAAAGCGTTTTGAACAGCAAGGCTTCCCTACCAAGAAACTCGAGGCATGGAAATACACTTCGCTACAATCTTTCCTCAAAAAGGATTTTAGCATCTTCCCAGGATCGAAATGCGCATTAGAATATCCGGCAGTTCGACAGTATTTTCTTCACGAGACAGAGACGTTTAAAATCGTTTTTGTAGACGGGCAATACAGTTCGTTTTTGTCTGAAACGACTCATGACGGAGTTGATGTATGTCTGTTTAGTGCCGCTATTGAAAAGCCAAAGTACAAGCATATTGTTGATGAGTATTTTAACAAGATTGCCGATCAAAAGGACGCCTTAACAAACCTAAATACAGCCTTTGCTAACGAGGGGGCTTACATTTTTATTCCGAAGAGTAAAGCACCAGTTAAGCCAATTGAAATCGTACACTTTGCCACAGGCGCTACTCCACAAATCCTTCTACAGCCTCGAAATCTGATTGTTGTAGAGGAGAATGCTGAGGTGCAGATTATCGAGCGACACCAGTCTTTAGGAGGTGTCGAGGCATTTACCAATTCAGTTACTGAAATTTTTGCACATAAAAATGCACGAGTAGATTACTACAAGTTTCAGAACGACACCATGAATGCTTCGATTGTTGACAATACTTTTATTGAGCAACACGACTCAAGCGAAGTAAGTGTTCACACCTTCTCTCTGGGTGGGGCTTTGGTTAGAAACAACCTCAACTTCTATCAGAGAGGTTCGCACATCAATTCGATCATGAAGGGGGTTACCTTGGGTAGTGAGCGTCAACATATTGATCACTATACCTTGGTTCACCACACTGAACCCGATTGTGAGAGCCACCAAGACTACAAAGGAATTTACGATGGTAGATCGGTCGGGGTTTTCAACGGAAAAATCATCGTCGATAAAATCGCTCAAAAGACCAATGCGTTTCAGCAAAACAATAACCTTCTAATCAGTGACACTGCGACGGTAAATACAAAACCACAACTAGAGATCTTTGCTGACGACGTTCGTTGTTCGCATGGCTGTACGATCGGACAGTTAGATGAAGACGCGCTTTTTTACCTTCAGTCAAGAGGGATTCCAAAGAAAGAGGCTGCGGCACTTCTTATGTATGCCTTCGCCAACAACGTACTTGAAAGTGTTAAGAATGCTGCGCTTTCAAAAAGAGTAAAAGACATGATCGCTGAAAAACTCGGAGTTAAAATCGGTTTCGACCTGTAGCCTATGAGTAGCCTTCTAGACATTCAGAGTATACGTAAAGACTTTCCTGTTTTAAATCGACAGGTGAACGGGAAGCCTTTAGTTTATTTTGATAATGCGGCTACTTCACAAACGCCCAAACAAGTCATTCAATCGATCGTAGATTACTACGAAAACTATAATGCCAATATTCACCGAGGAGTACACACCCTTTCCCAAGAGGCTACCGAGGCCTATGAAAAAGCGCGTCACACCCTTCAGACCCATTTAAACGCTGCGCGACCCGAAGAGGTAATACTTACTTCAGGCACCACCCATTCTATTAATATCGTGGCTAGTGGGTTTGCTTCATTATTAAAAGAAGGAGATGAACTATTAGTCTCTGCTATGGAGCATCACTCGAATATTGTGCCTTGGCAAATGGCTTGCGAAAAGTCTGGGGCTAAATTAAAGGTGATCCCAATGAACGAAAAAGGAGAGCTCGAGATGGATGTTTTTGATAAACTGCTGTCTAAGCGCACTCGGCTCGTTTTTTGTAATCACGTATCGAACGCATTAGGGACGATTAACCCCATTGAAGAAATCATCACCAAAGCCCATGCAGTTGGAGCAGCGGTTCTTATCGATGGTGCTCAAGCCGCTCCTCATTTTAAAGTGGATGTTCAACAGCTAGATGTTGATTTTTATACCCTTTCGGCTCATAAAGTATGTGGCCCTACTGGGATTGGATTACTTTACGGTAAGCGTTCATGGCTCGAAAAACTACCGCCTTATCAAGGGGGTGGAGAGATGATTGCCGAAGTGTCTTTTGAAAAAACAACTTACGCAGATCTACCCCATAAGTTTGAAGCAGGTACACCAAATATCGCGGGAGGTATCGCTTTTGGAGCAGCCATAGATTACATGAATCAAATCGGGTTTGAAGCGATTGCCGCCTACGAAGGAGAGCTTTTGGTCTATGCAACCGATCAGCTGAAACAGATTGAAGGTATTGAATTTGTCGGAGAAGCAAAGAACAAAGCTTCTGTCATTTCTTTCAATTTGAGGGGAATTCACCCTTATGATGTTGGTAGCATTCTTGACAAATTAGGCATTGCGGTTCGTACGGGACACCATTGCGCTCAACCGGTAATGCAACACTTTAATGTTCCTGGAACAGTTCGCGCAAGTTTTGCTTTTTATAACACCAAAGAAGAAATTGATATCTTCGTAGAGGGGGTGAAAACCGCTCAAAGAATGCTTAGTTAATACTATGAGCCACAAGACAATAGCTGAAATTCAAGAAGAAATCATTGATGAGTTTAGCCTGTTCGATGACTGGATGCAGCGCTACGAATACATGATTGAATTAGGTAAGAGCTTACCACTTATAGACCCTCAATACAAACTCGATGATTACCTAATTAAAGGATGTCAGAGTAAAGTTTGGGTTTTTGCTGAGATGAATGAGGATGAATTGAAGTTCACTGCAGATAGTGACGCCATCATCACTAAAGGGATCATCGCATTACTTATCAGAGTATTTAGTGGACAAAAACCTCAAGATATTATTGATGCCGAATTGAGTTTTATCGACCAAATTGGCTTAAAAGAACATTTATCACCTACCCGCGCTAACGGCTTAACCAGTATGATTCGACAGATAAAACTATACGCCGTTGCTTATCAAACACAGAAGAATCATGAGTGAAACAACCATCGACACTAGTGCATTAGGAGAGAAGATCGTAAAGGTTTTAAAAACGATTTACGACCCAGAGATTCCTGTAGATATTTATGAACTAGGTCTTATTTATGACGTGATGGTCAATGAAGACTTCGATGTTAAGATTTTGATGACTCTTACTTCGCCAAACTGCCCAGTGGCTGAAACACTTCCTGTTGAGGTAGAAGAAAAAATCAAGTCTATTGACGAAATTAAGGATGCCGAGGTAGAAATCACCTTTGATCCACCTTGGAGTCAGGAATTGATGAGTGAAGAAGCCAAATTAGAGCTCGGAATGCTTTAAATGATGGAGGAGCCTATCGTAAATCGGGTTGCGCAGAGCTCGCTCAAAGTATTTGACTTAGAAGACCTTTACGTGTCGGGCACGAGATCAAGCATTGACCTCTCACAATGGTTACACGAAGGTTTAATCCTTAGAGAGAAAGAATTTAGAGCTGCTTTAAAGGAAGTAGATTGGTCTACCTATAAAGACCATCATATTGCTCTTCATTGTAGCTCTGAGTGCATACTTCCTCAGTGGGCTTTCACGCTAGTTGCAACACACCTTTCTACAGAAGCTAGAACTGTAGCTGTTGGTTCATTAGAGAATCTAGAAACGGTACTTTATGAGAAGCAATTGGCTCAAGTCGACTTTAGAGAATATGCTGGAATTCCGGTTATTTTAAAGGGATGTTCAAACAAGCCTGTTCCACAACAAGCCTACCTAACCGCGGCGGTTGAGCTAAAGAAAGTAGCAAAGAAATTGATGTATGGAGAGGCCTGTTCTGCAGTTCCCCTTTAGGCCTTACTCTTCAAAATTCGAATAATCGTCTAATTTCTCAGGATACAAAAAGTTATTGTAAGGAAAACGGGTTACATGAATGTCACGTACCTGTTTGTAAACTTGCTTCTTGAAGTCTTCGAGATTCTCCTTATTGATCGCTGAGATAAACAAGGCTTTTTCACCTATTTTGCCATACCATGTTTTGCGCCACTCCTCAAGACTGTAATGAACCGTAGTTCTTTCGGTGACTAGATCATCCTCGTCAAAAGGTTCGGCGCTGTACTGATCAATTTTATTGAAGACCATTACGGTTGGTTTATCTTCACAGTCAATTTCACCCAGAATTTGATTCACTGATTCGATATGTTCAGTGAAATTCTGATGAGAAATATCTACCACATGTAACAACAGGTCGGCCTCACGAACTTCGTCTAGGGTGCTTTTGAAGCTTTCGACGAGTTGTGTGGGTAATTTTCGGATGAACCCTACCGTGTCACTAAGGAGAAATGGAAGATTGCCGAGTACCACTTTTCTTACCGTAGTATCTAGTGTAGCAAATAGTTTATTTTCAGCGAACACTTCACTTTTTGCAACTACATTCATTAAGGTTGATTTACCAACATTGGTATAACCTACTAAGGCAACACGAACTAAAGCACCTCGGTTACTTCTTTGAGTTTCCATCTGACGATCAATCTTTTCAAGCTTCTTTTTAAGCAAAGCAATTCGATCTCTAACGATACGTCGATCAGTTTCAATTTCAGTTTCACCGGGCCCTCTCATACCTATACCTCCTCTTTGCCGCTCTAAGTGCGTCCAAAGACCGGTCAATCTCGGAAGTAAATATTCGTATTGGGCGAGTTCTACCTGAGTTCGAGCATAACTAGTTTGAGCACGTTGCGCGAAAATGTCTAAAATCAGCCCTGTGCGATCTAATATCTTGCACTTGAAGATTTTCTCGATATTATTCTGTTGGGCGGGTGTTAACTCGTCATCAAAAATTACGGTGGCTACCTCATTCTCCTCAACGTAAGTTCTCACTTCTTCCATTTTACCCGAACCAATGAGGGTTTTGGGATTGGGAAGATTTATTTTCTGAACAAACCGTTTAATTACCTCCCCTCCTGCGGTATAGGTTAAAAACTCTAATTCATCGAGGTATTCTTCAATCTTGTCGGCCGGCTGCTCTCGGGTGATGACCCCGACTAGTACAGCTTTCTCGTAAACCGTTTCTTTAAAGTCTAGCATTAGGGCAAAACTAGCGCTAAATATGATTTCTTGTATCTGACTCCCCCTTTATAATTTCACAGGTTTTGAGAATTATTTCCGTGTTAAATAGGTGAATTTTCCTATATAATCCGTTAAAATGAAATATATTTCCGCTATTATTCCTATAATTAGCTGCAGTGAAATTGTCAGTCGTTTTTTTATCCCTTATCGCGTTTTCTTTTTCTATTACCGCGCAGGATTTACCTGGAAAAAAGGGTCAAATGATCGTATTTCCTGAAGAAAAAGGGTTTAGATTTATTGACCAAGAGAATGATTATTATACTGAAAATGGGGTTGATTTTGTTGTCAAACCTCATGATTATCGTTTAGAAGATTATCGCCTTAGACAGGTTCAACATCCTAACAGAATTCTTTTTACAGCCGTAGGTGGAGGTTTAGTTTATGAGTTTAAGGATGACAAACTGCAGCGATTAGACAATTCCTTTTCTTTTAAATCGAGGTTTAGCTCCTTCAATTTTACTAAGGGCGATACTATTGTGTCGGTTAGTGGGTCTGGAGAATTTAACGTTCAGAACAATATTATTTATTTCACTGAAAACATCAAAGAGTGGTTGGTTGAAACAAGAATTCCTTACATATCTGAAGCCAACAATATCCCTATTGGTCAGTACGATACCGAAACAAATAAGTTGTTTTTCAATCTTCCTAAGCCAAAAGTAATTGACGGTAAAGCTAGGTTTGAAGTTCAAACTTGTTTCCCTTCGCTCGTTTATTCTTATGATTTTAGGAGTAAAGCTTTTGAAGCAGAGTTTGATTTGAGCGAATTGTTTAAAGAATTTTTCCCCAATCAATTAGAACCCAGACTGAAGGAGTTTCATTTATATAATAACCCAATCCTGTACAATACGGAGGAAATATGGTCCTTCGATTTTCAAGCCGGAATGGCTTATCGGCATGTAGACGCGAACAGAAATACACTCATTCAATATTCTAAAATCTTATCATATAACCAGAAAACGAATGACTTTCTATTGGTTTATGGTGAGAAGGATGAAGCTAAATACTTGGTAATGGATGAGACGTTTTTACTGGGTCAGACCTATGAGACTTACCCATTAAAACAGGTTAGTGCTGGTTGGCCGATTTATCTTTATTTCTTGCCTTTGTTATTTGTTCCATTGCTAATTAGGAGGAAAAAGGTAAGTCTAATAGAAGGTATTGAAAGCGTAGAGACAAATCTTAAAAGGAGTCTTTCTTCTGAAGATTTTAGAATTTATGAGTTAATTAAAGAGGCGTATCCGAAAGGAGTCGAATACCCAGATTTACAATCGGCCTTTGAAAGAGATCTTTCATATGAAAGTCGGATTAAGAAGCTTAGGACCACTATAGCATCGATTGATGAGTTGATCCAGAGCCTTTTAGGGCGAAAAGGGAAGAGTGTGTTTTTAATAACCAAGGGTAAGGAAGATAAGCGAGTGAAGGTTATCCGAATAAAACAGGATGAAGTCTATGAATTTTGGTGGAAAAATAAACGTAAGTCTAAATGAGTCTTTTTCTCTATTTATTGATGTTAATTGGGCCAGGGCCAAGAATTAGCCCTCTAGAGCATCTTATATTTCCTGATAGAGAGGGATTTAGAATTATAACTAAGGACAGTGTATACTTTACGGTCGATGGAAAAAGTTTCGAAAGTCGAAAACATTATTTTCGAGATCCAATTTATAGACTCGAGTTAATACCGAGTGAAGACGAAACCAAATATTTTGTGGCTTCTGGAGGAGGAGTGGTTTATAGATACGCAAACGACACTTTAGAAAGAGTTGATCAATCTTATCGTTGGAGAAGTCGTTTCGGAGCAGTTAAATATGCTATAAATGACACCCTATACCTAGTAGGAGGTTATGGAGAATTCACCTTTTTTAATGATCTCCTTCGTTTTGATATGAAAAGTCGAGAATGGCTAGAAATCCCTATTTCAGAACCTAGGCCTTTTCGCAAGTCGAATTTCTTAGCACAATATGATTCTTTAACTGATCATTTGTATGTCGGTTTAGGATCAGACACCCGATATGTTGACAAGAAATCAAGTTATCGTCCTTTTTATGACGTGGGAAGATTTAAGCTTAAAGAGGAGGTCTACGAGCCTCTTGGTTCTATGGACTTTTTAATTCCTTTTGAAACCGATCAGTCAGTTAAGTATTGGGAGCGATTTCACCACTATAAAACACCTATAATTTATTCTAATAAATATCTTTTCAGCTTTAATTTTAGAAGCGGACAAGCTCAGCTACACTCAGAGGCAAACTATACTGCGTTAGAGGTTTATAGTATGATACTTGCTTACAATGCTGACTCAAACAAATTTCTTTTAGGAGCAGATTTAGCTAATGATCCTAGATACTTGGTTTTGAATGAAGCAGATTTTTTAGGAAGGCATTACGTGACCTATGAAATGAGACCGGATAAAGTCAAGTTTTTGCCTTTTTCTGTAATAGTGTTGTTGGCATGCCTTATATTGATAACCTTTATTACGGTTAAAAGAGTTCTACTTGTTGATGTGGTTCTGCAACAGAGAAGAAGAATTAAAGGACAATTATCTAAAGAGGATTTTCTGATTTTTAACCGGATACTAGAGAGTTATCCAGAATTCATAGATTACCCTGAGCTTCAAAACACTTATGAGCGAGATCTTTCTTATGAGAGTAGAATCAAGAAACTAAGAACGACAATAGCTACAATAGATGATGTTATTCAGAAAACATTACGACTTAGAAGTAGTGTTTTTGATATCGAAAAAGGGAAAGAGGACAAACGAGTTAAGGTTGTTCGTTTGAAGGAACAATCTATCAAAATATCGATTCTAAGATATCTCTGGCCCTTTTAGTGGGTTTCTAAATAACGCGCGGCTTCCTTAG
>Ga0255772_10006762_pt1 | contig 10392 bp, 5 predicted proteins | sample 071ome_34_FD_179970 | JGI IMG/M metagenome (GOLD analysis project Ga0255772, IMG submission 179970) | Coastal salt marsh microbial communities from the Groves Creek Marsh, Skidaway Island, Georgia - 071411BT metaG (version 2) | ecosystem: Environmental > Aquatic > Marine > Intertidal zone > Salt... | reverse complement strand
GTAAATGCTAAGAATAGAGGCGTACAGGTGAGAGTGATAATTGATGCAACAGGTGCATCAAATGAATATAGCAAGCATCAATATTTAAGAGATAAAGGTATACAGGTTAAAGTTGAAAATTGGGGAGGAAAGATGCATATGAAATCTGTAATTATTGACGCTAAAGATATTATTGTTGGTTCAATGAATTGGACTTCTGCAGGTGAAAGTAAAAATGATGAGAATACACTGTTAATAAGAAATTCGGATGATGCTATTGCATATAAGGATTTTTTCGAGGAATTATGGGTATCAATTCCCAAAAAGTGGCTTCATCAAGACCCAAGGCCAGAGTCTAAAGAATCAATATTTTCTTGCTCTGATAAGATTGATAATGATTTTGATAGAAGTGTTGATTTACACGACTCTTCCTGTAGATAAAGTAAATTTTAGAAAATAATTGGTATGATTTGATTCAATGACAACAGACACTTCATTTTTCACTAACGAACCCGGTTATAGACTCAAAGATAGATTCTCTAAATTAGTAAAAGGAACAGAACTATTTGATTGTTTAGTTGGATATTTTTATTCCAGTGGGTTTTATGCTGTTTACCCCTCATTAGAAGATACAGATAGAATAAGAATACTGGTTGGAATTTCTACTAGTAATGATACATTTCGATTGATTGAAAAAGGAAATCAACCAACTCAACAAGACATAAAGTTTAGCCACTCAGAAACAAAAGAAACAATCGAGAATCTTGTTAAAGAGGAAATGGAAAAATCTGATGACTCAGTCTCTGTTGAAGAAGGGGTCCATAAATTTATCGAATGGATTAGGAGCGGTAAGTTAATTATTAAGGCTTATCCATCTAGAAATATACACTCGAAACTTTACATAATGACCTTTAAGGATGATGCGATAGACAAAGGTCGAGTGATAACTGGCTCAAGTAATTTTACAAAATCAGGTCTAGAGGACAATCTTGAATTTAATGTTGAATTAAAAAATCCTGGAGACTATGAATTTGCCCAACAGAAATTTAATGAATTATGGGAAGACGCGGTTGATGTAAGTGAAAAGTATGTTGAAACTATAGAACAAAAGACATGGTTTTCAGATAGTGTTACCCCCTATCATTTGTATCTTAAGTTTCTATACGAATATTTTAAGCCTGAGTTAAATGAGAGTGGTGAAGTTTTTCTTGAACACTTGCCAGATGGATTTCTCAAGCTTAGTTATCAAGAACAAGCTGTATTAAATGCCAAGAGAATTTTGAATGAATACGGAGGCGTATTTATTTCTGATGTGGTTGGCCTCGGTAAGACCTATATAACAGCTATGCTTGTTGGTCAATTGCAATCAGAAGGCAGGACTCTAGTTATTGCTCCACCAGTACTTCTTGATAAAAATAATTCTGGTTCATGGAGAAATGCTTTTATTGACTTTAATATCCCGGCAGAATTTGAATCTCTTGGAAAGTTAGACAATCTTCTAGATGGTAAAGCAGATAAATTTAAGCATATTGTTATAGATGAAGCCCATGGATTTAGAAATGAGGCAACTGCAACATACGAGAAATTATCAGAAATATGCCGTGGAAAAAAAGTTATTTTAGTAACCGCTACTCCCTATAACAACTCTCCTAAAGACATATTAAGTCTTATAAGGCTATTTCAGAAAACTAGGAAAAGTACCATACCCAATCTTCCTGACTTGCACTCTTTTTTTGTCGGTCTTGAAAACAGTCTTAAAAAAATCAATAGAAAGGATAACCATATTGAGTACATGCAAAGAACTCAGAGTAATGCAAGAGAAATACGTGAAAAAGTACTTAAATATTTGATGGTTAGAAGGACAAGAACGGAAATTAAAAAATACTTTGAACAAGACTTAAAAAATCAAGGTTTAAGTTTTCCAAGGGTTGAGAAACCAGAACCACTCTTCTACCTTCTAGACGAAAAAGAGGATGAAATTTTTAATAAAACAATCCAGCTTATTGCAAGTGATTTTACATATGCTCGTTACATGCCTATGACCTACTACACAGGTGAATTTGATAAATCAGAACTTCAAGGTCAGAAAAATATGGGTCGTTTTATGAAAATATTGTTAGTAAAGCGTTTAGAGAGTAGTTTTTTTGCATTTAAACAGTCAGTAGAAAGATTCTTAAAAACTTATGAAATTTTTATAGATAAATATCATCAGGGCAGTGTGTTTATTAGTAAGTCTCATATCGATAAAGTTTTTACATTCTTGGGAAATAATGATGATGATGCTATACAAAGATTAATAGATGAAGAAAAGGCCCAAAGGTATGACAGTAAATACTTTGAAGATAGTTTTATCGAAGATTTGGAGAGTGATAGACAATTATTACTAAAAATCCAAAAGCTCTGGAAAAATATAGACAGAGACCCTAAATTATTAAAATTTATTGAACAACTTGCCACGGATAAAGTTCTCAAAGAACAGCATTTAATCATTTTCACAGAGTCTAAAGAAACAGCTAGATATTTATCTGAAAATATTGAAAAACATTTCCCAGGAGAGGTACTTCGTTTTGACGGTGACTCTCATACATCTGACAGGGAAAAAGTAATTAGAAATTTTGATGCGAAATCAAAAAATAAGGAATCAAATTATCGTATCTTAATAACCACTGAAGTTCTTTCAGAGGGTGTTAATCTTCACCGTTCTAATGTCGTAATCAACTATGATATACCCTGGAATCCAACTCGTTTAATGCAGCGTGCAGGACGTATTAACAGAGTGGATACAAATCATGAGGCTATATATACTTATAACTTCTTTCCAAGCCTTCAAGGAAATAATGAAATTGCACTTCAAGAAGCAGCTGAAGCAAAAATAGCATCATTTCTATCTTTGTTAGGTGATGATGCTGAATTGTTAACCGAAGGAGAGCCAGTTGATTCCCATGGGTTGTATGATAAGTTGAATTCTGAAGCGTCTATTGATGGTGAAGAAAACACTGATTCTGAGCTGAAATATCTGAAAGTTATTGAAGATATTCGTGAGCATGACTCTGATTTATTTGAAAAAATAAAATACCTTCCTCGTAAATCTAGAACTGGTAAGAAAAATTCTGACTTTAATAGGTCATTGATTACATTTTTTCAAAGTGATAGATTGCAAAAGTTCTTTCTTGCTAATAAAAAAAATGGTGTTGAGGAACTAGACTTTATGAGGACTGCTAAATTTTTCGAATGTGAACCTGAAACTGAACGATACAAAGTTTCTAGTGAAATGTTTGAATTGCTCAAATCTAATAAAAAAGCCTTTGAAGAGACCATAGTCGATGATGAGATTGATGTGAAAGGCAAAGGTGGTCGAGATTCTGCCACACAAATTTTAAAAATTCTAAAAATTACTAAAAAAAATTCGCAAAAACTTACTGATGAACAAGAGCAATATCTTGACAAGGTTATTATTCAAATTAATGAAGGAGGCGTTCCTAAAAAGACTTTACAGAAAACCCTCAAAGACCTTATAAAACAAGGTGAAGAGTTAAGTAATCCAAGAAAAGTTATTGCCGTATTAGAAAATAATATTTCTGACACTTTGCTAAAAGCACATTTTGCAGAGAGCAATACAAACCCAACCGGTGATAGAAAGGTTATCTTATCGCTATATCTCTCCAATGATGAGTCATGAATAAGAAGCAAGCGGTTTCAATTATAAAGGAGGTCTTTGGGAGCGCTTTTAATAGAGATAGTTTTATTAGTTTTTCTGTAAATTTACTTAACTTGAATCAGATAGATTTAATTAATAAAAATATCAACATTTTTGATGCCTATAAACAACATGTGGAATCACTGGAGCTCGTTGCTAATTTCTCTGATGGCAAAAATGAAATTGACGTATTGATTGTTAAATTATTTAAAGACACTTCGCTAGATAAAGCCAGAACCATGCAACGCAACTTTGTTGCGCGATATCTTGATAATAAGCAGAGTGATGCTGCATTAGTTGCATTTACTTCCCCCAACGCTCAAGATTGGCGTTTTTCATTAATTAAGATGGATTACAAGTTTAAGAATACTGATACTGGCATCAAAATTGAGCAAGAGCTAACCCCCGCAAAACGATGGTCATTCTTAGTTGGAAAGAATGAGAATAGTCATACCGCACAAAGTCAGTTAATAGATATTTTGTTAGATGATAATAATTCCCCCAAACTTCCTGAATTAGAGCAAGCATTTAGTATTGAGACCGTTACAAATGAGTTCTTTAATAAATATACGGATTTATTCTTAAGAATGAAACAGGAGCTCGATTTGCTCTTGGAAAAAGATTATCAGCTAAAGACCGAATTTAAGAATAAAGATATTGACACTGCTGATTTTGCCAAAAAAACCATGGGCCAAATGGCGTTTATCTACTTCTTACAGAAGAAAGGATGGTTTGGTGTCGCACCAGGCAAGGATTGGGGAGCTGGCGTTAAGAATTTCTTAAGAGAGATTTTTGAGCATAGAGAGAAGTATGGAAAAAACTTCTTTGATGATGTGCTTGAACCATTGTTCTACGAAGCGTTGGCCCAAGATAGGGGTAATGAAGCCATTTATCCTAAGCTAAATAATTGTCGTATGCCATTCTTGAATGGTGGTCTATTTGAACCAATGAACGGCTATAGCTGGGAAACCACACATATTCTTCTGTCTGATGAGTTATTTTCGAACCAGGAAAAGACTAAAGAAGGTGATGTAGGTGATGGAATATTAGATGTATTCGATCGATATAACTTTACAGTCAATGAAGCTGACCCCTTGGAGCAAGAGGTTGCAGTTGATCCTGAGATGCTAGGAAAGGTCTTTGAAAACCTGTTAGAGATTAAAGATAGAAAGGGAAAGGGGGCATTTTATACACCACGTGAAATTGTGCACTACATGTGCCAAGAGAGTTTGGTAAATTATTTGGAGGCGGAAACAAGTGGTTCAATACCCAAGCCTGATATTGAATTATTTATTCGACAGGGTTCCCAAATAATTCAAAATGACAAGTCTATTGTTGAGCAAGATGGAGACAAAGATGCGTTACTATTGCCTGAGAGTGTAAGACTCCAAGCTGAAGAATTAGATAACTTACTTGCTGATATTAAAGTTTGCGACCCCGCAGTAGGGTCAGGTGCATTTCCATTAGGCATGCTTAATGAAATAGTTACGGCAAGAACGCTTACAGGGGTCTATTTGCAGAATGATTTAACTGTATATGATCTGAAATTACACGCTATCTCCAACTCAATATATGGTGTTGATATTGACCCAGGTGCGGTTGAGATTGCCAAACTAAGGTTTTGGTTGTCATTAGTAGTGGAAGAGGAGGAGCCAACTCCACTTCCAAATCTGGAGCATAAAATCATGCAAGGAAACAGTCTCGTTTCTCGATACGAAGGCATCGAATTATTTGATGATGATTTTTTGAAGAGCTCAAAATCTGTTAATGATGAGAAGGTAGAGATAGAAAAGAAGCTCGAGTCAATTCAAAAAGAGTACTTTTCATTGCATGGTTCTGGGGAGTTAACGGCTGTTAAAAAAGCGGAATTTGATAAGGAAATAAGGTCATTGCAGCGCAGACTTAAATTTTTAGACAATAAAGGCAGTATTTCTAGAGAAACAGGCGGATTGTTTAATGTTAATCAGGCAAAAGAAAAGGCTCAGCATAAGGCAAAAGGGCTCCAGGCAAAGATAGCAGAGTATGTAACCGAAGATAGAAAAACCCACAAAGAAAATCTAAAAAATGAAATCGACAACTTGAAGTGGGATTTAATTGAGGCAACATTAGAGTCAAGAGATGAGGTCGATAAGCTAAGTGAGATAAAAAAACTAAGAAAGAACAGGGTCAAGCCATTCTTTATTTGGAAGTTGGAGTTTGGCGAAGTGTTTAAAGATGATGGTGGTTTTGATGTAGTTGTTGGAAACCCACCTTATATCCAGCTACAAAAGGCAATTACCGAAGAATCCAACATTAAACATGGCAATTTGTATGAAGATTGTGGTTATGAAACTTTTAAACGCATAGGTGATATTTATGCTTTATTTTACGAGTTAGGTGTTGACATATTAAGGCAGGGCGGACACCTGGCTTATATTACATCCAACAAATGGATGCGTGCAGGCTATGGTGATTTGTTACGTAGATTTTTCAGTCGAAATAATCCTAAAATCTTGATTGATTTTGGAGGGTTTAAGATATTTGAAAATGCAACAGTAGATGTAAATATATTACTAATACAGAAGAAAAATAACGACAATTTACTTATGGCTAGTCATTTTGAAAATGATTACCAGAAAGGGTACGGCATAGCAAATTATTTCGATAATAAGAAGGTTTGTTTGTATGATTTAGGTGCTGATATTTGGTTTATTGGAGATGATAATCAGTTTGCTTTAAAGAAAAAAGTTGAGAAAATAGGAATGCCCTTAAAGAAATGGAATTTGAAAATTAGCTACGGTATTAAAACGGGCTACAACAAGGCTTTTATTGTCGATAAAGATAAGCGGGATGAGTTAATTGAAACTGATAAAAATAGTAATGAGATAATTAAACCAATCCTTCGGGGTAAAGATATTAGAAGATATGGATATGTTTTTTCAGACCTATATGTTATTGTTGCCAAATACAATTCTAATAAATACCTTTCTGATAAATATCCAGCAGTATATGGACATTTATTAAGCCACAAGAAAAAACTTTCAGAAAGGGGTCAGTGTACAAATAGGGATGGAAAAGGTCAACATCATTGGTTAGAATTGGACAACAATCCAACGGATTCTTATCTAAGTCGATTTACTGGTGAAAAAATTATGTATTCAGAAATTGTACAAAGCCCGCAATTCTTCTATGACGCCGAAGGCGCCTTCTTTGCTGAAGCTACATGCTTTGTTGTCACTGGGGAGAACTTAAAAATTCTTTCGGCAATTTTCCACTCTAAGGTCTTTACATATTTATTTTCCAATTTTTATGCTGGTGGTGGGCTTGGAGGGTCTGGATATCGTTATAAAAAAGCATTTATTGAAAACGTACCCGTTCCACCTGTCCTCAATGATAATCTTCACTTGGCAAAGAAAATTGAGAGCTTAGTGGACCAGCGTCTAACAAACCCCGATGATTCGAAAGAAGTTGAGGCTCAAATTGACCGATTAGTCTACCAATTGTACGACTTGACGGATGATGAGATATCAATTATTGAAAGAAACTCATAGAGCTAGTTTTTTTCTTAACTAGAGAGATATTTATAGTTTTTTAAGAACTGTAACAAGTGTCTATAACTTTTTTACAACCTTTTTTAAAATTGAACATCGAAGCAGGGCAGGAGCATGTGCAATTTTTAATTGTATTCATTTAGAAGATTTTTGGAACCATAATGAAGGTTTTGGTCAAATTGTAGTAGTTGAATTGCCTTCTAATAAAGCACCTAAGCACTTCCAACAAAAATGTGTGAAGCATATGTTAGTTGATAATTTTTTCATTTGTATTAGAGAAAATAATCATAAATACTTGAGAGAAATTCTATCTTTATAGAGTTTTATTTCTATTTATTGAAAATTTTAGGACAGCCTCAGCACCACTTCTCATTACTCTATTTTTAAGAGTTATTTCTCCGCCATGAAGTTCCATAATCTTTCTAACAAACCTTAATCCAAGCCCATTACTTCTCCTACCTGTAGTTGGCTTAACTGTAGAGTAGAAACGAGAAAATATCTTGCCTTCTGCATAGCCTGGAATGCCAGGACCTTCATCTCTTATCTTAATGAATTTATGCTTATTAGATTGTTGAATAGTAATGTCAAGATTCGAGCCCTCTGGGGCAAATGAAATCGCATTATCAATAACATTTCCTAGAGCCTGTTCAAGCAGAATTCTCTCACCTAATAATTCGATAGGGTAATCACTATCAATTCTGACATTAATTTTTCCCTTAGCAATCGTTGCTTTACGTTGATACTGACTAAGTACGTCATTTAGAAGCTTATCTAGATTAATCTTCTCAGGTTTGTCTAACTCGTCTCTTAGCTCTAATCGAGATAAATCTAAAATCCTATTAATGAGGAGGTCCATTCTATTGTTCGCATCAAGGATGTTTTTAATTGAACGTGCCTGTTTTTCTTCGTCTTTAAAGTCTTGGAGATTTTCAGCATTCATACGAATACCAGTAATTGGCGTTCTTAGTTCATGTGCCATAGTAGAAATCATTTCTTCGATATATTCTTTTTCCTCAACCTCAATCCTTAAGTTTTTAATAGCTTCCGCGAGCTCTGAGAATTCCACCTGTCTGATATTGGGTGCCTCAACATGTTTACCTTTTGACAAGTCAGTGGTATAGCGAATAAGCTTTGTTGCTGAGCGTGATACCAAGAAACTTACCCCAGCTCCAAAAAGCATTGCAACGATAAAAATCATCACTGCATAGTATTTGATTTGACTTTCTTGAGATGCAAAGAACTCTCTTAAGACCTCAGCTTTCTTAACTACAGTTAAAGAGCCGATAATTTGTTTATCATTAAATATAGGTGCAGCCACATAGAAAGCTTTTTCATCAGGTCTAGGGTCAAGGTTTGAGCGGTCATAACTGCTAGCTCTTGCCCCATACTCTCCTTTAAGTGTCAGATAAACATCATTATCTTTGGAAAAATCCTGACCGACATAGCGATTGGTAGAGTCATAAATCACGATGCCTTTATCATCGGTTATGTATATGTCTAGAGATGTTTTTTCTTTTTCGACATCATAAATTTTGGCATCGATTTTTCTTTTGGAGTATTTACTAAGAACAGAGGAGATGTCTTCAAGATTAATTTTGCCATCTTGAATATCACTTGAAACCAATTGAGCTAAAAGATTGGCAGAGTCAATCATGACATCTTCAGCTGCTTTATCAATCTCTTTGCTAAGCTCTTTAGGAGTCTCTTCAACGAGATACCATGAGATTCCTGAACCAATGATTAAGTAGGTTAGGAATACTTTGATGCCTATACTAAGGTTTGGAAACATTAAATGATTAGGCTATAGCCAATTCCTCTGATAGTTTCAATGAAGTTATTATTAGGTTCAACTTCATTGAGTCTCTTACGAATTGCTGCCATGTGAGTATTGATGGTGTTTTCATCAGCACCCGTTTGACGACTGTGGGCGATATTTAAGAGCTGTTCCCTCGTGAAAGCTTGATTAGGTTTAGAGACCAAATGTCTCAGAATCTTACATTCCACTGGAGTGAGATTGAGAGGCTTTCCTTTGAATAGAACTTGATGAAGTGCATCATTAAGTTCAAATGGGTTTTTATTAGCAATCTCATCGTTATTAGCAACTCCAGAGAGCCTCTTAAGTAATATCTTAATCTTAGAAATAATGACTCTAGGACTCGATGATGCACCTGATTTAACAATATAGTCATCAGCTCCTAAGCCTTCTAACATTAAAACTTGTTCAGTCTCCCCATCCAATGCAGTGAGAACTAAGACGGGAACTTGTGACTTTAGTTCTTGTCGGATGATTCTAAGAACATCATTACCTGTTATATCTGGAAGGCCAATATCTAGAACGACTAAATCAATTTGATGATTCTTAAGATAATCCAGTCCCTCAATGCCTCGAGTCACCCATTTAAAATCGAATCCATAATTATCTAAAGACATAGTGAGTGCTTCAGCGATAGTTGGGTCGTCCTCAATGACTAGAATTTTTTGCATGAGCATATTCTAAACGATGAGGTATTTGAAACAAAGTATCTCAATTAAATCTTTATGAAATCTTTACGAAAGAAACATTTGTCCTTAATGTTCGTTTAATAGACTGTTGTCATGTTTTTAGTTGAGTGAGAGATAATGCGGACACAATCCTCCAATACTACTCCTCGAATGTAAGCTCGTTCGCCTCTCACTCTCTAGAAACTATCTAACTAAATATGAAGGAGAAATACACAGTGATTGAATATGAAGCTGTCGAGGACAGAGTATATGAAGAACTAGCATCTTATCAACTCCCAGAGAATGCGAATGAACTTGACCATGATGTAGATTACATCTGGAATGGCATATGGAGAACTATCAAGTTGAAATATCCATCTAGTAAATACAATGTTTATGAGAATTTAGATGGTTGGAACTATCATCATGACGGTATATCGGGATGGGTTAAAACATCAATCACTATAAGATGCCAGACTTTAGTGGATTACACACCTATCGTTGATGAAGACAATCAAGCCATACGAGTCACCAATATTAAATCAACGGATGTGGATAGAGCAATTAAGCGTTCACTTGTGAGAGCTTGTCAACAGCATGGACTATGGCAAGATTTGGTGGTCTAATGAGTTACGATAATTTCATGAATCAACTTTTCTATTATTGTGTAGAAATACTTAAGAAATCAGCAGAGATAACTGGAAT
>Ga0255772_10006761_pt1 | contig 10393 bp, 9 predicted proteins | sample 071ome_34_FD_179970 | JGI IMG/M metagenome (GOLD analysis project Ga0255772, IMG submission 179970) | Coastal salt marsh microbial communities from the Groves Creek Marsh, Skidaway Island, Georgia - 071411BT metaG (version 2) | ecosystem: Environmental > Aquatic > Marine > Intertidal zone > Salt... | reverse complement strand
ACAGATCCAATTTAAAAAATGGAGAGTATTGCTGGAGAAACCCACGTCCGGATTTAGCATCAAGAAGGACACGGCTAATTCCGAGTTGCAGCCAGTTCAAGTCCGGTAATTCAGGACAATCCCTTTTGTGGCGACACGTATGAAAAACCTCAATTAAAGGTTTGAAGAATTTGCAGAAAACGTTAGTATTTAATAGGTTACTGTTGACCATGCAAATCGAGCCTCTCACATCCGCCCTCAGGCCTCGGATTTGCGATTTGAACCCCTCTTTTTGAAATTAAAGTTTCACACCGATCCCATCGTATTGTGACCTGAAGCTTCTCAGGAGAATTCCTTGAAGCGATGCATTGGCTATGAAACGGTTTGCTCTCTTCAATAGACCAGCATCACGTCCAACACGGCTTTTCCTTTGGCGATTTTGTGGGTGCGGATCAGGTTTGTTCCACCCAAGATTGAGATGTAGGAAACGTCAACTGCTTCAACCTCCCCCGGCATCCAAAGAAAAACTTCAAAAAAACGTTGAAACAATACACCAACACGTTGCTGCTTAAAATACAACTTTGATGCGCTATCGAAAGAACCTCTACGAATAGCGTCAGGCTTGGACTTCGTTTTGGTGGAGGAGTTGGTGCACCCAGCGCAGGAGGTCTTGGGATTTGTGGGGTTTTTCCAGCAGATGAATGGAGGAGCACGGCTCCAGGACTTCCAGATCATGCTCATCGGGATGTCCGCTGACGACCAGGATGGGCAGATCGGGATTCATGTTGCGCAGGATGCGGACCAATGAAATACCGTCCATGTTGGGCATTTTCAAATCGGTCACCACGACTTTGATCTGGCCCTGATTCCGGCCGTAAACCGCGACCGCATCCACTCCGTCGACTGCTTTCAGTGTCTTATAACCGTTTTGGTTCAGAAGCTTTTGTGTTGTGTCGCGAACGGCTTCTTCGTCATCCACGATCAAGACCGTTTCGCCGTGTCCTTGCAGTTCTGCCGGGCTATACACGGGTTCGTCGGGTTTTTCCTCAATGACCGCCGGGAGGAACACATGGAATTTGGCGCCCTGGTCTTTTTGGCTTTCGCATTGGATGAATCCGTTGAAGGACTTCACAATTCCAAGAACATTGGTCAAACCAAGTCCAGCCCCTTTGCCAACCGGTCGGGTGGTGAAGAATGGTTCGAAAATTTTCTCCCGAACGGTTTCGTCCATTCCTTCTCCATTGTCCTCGATGGTGATCTTGATGTAACGCCCGGGATTCAGATCTGATGACGGATAATGTTCATCAATGGTCACATTATCTGTCAGCACCTCAATCCGCCCTCCCCTGGGCATGGCATCGCGGGCATTGAGCAGGAGGTTCATGAGCATTTGATGAAACTGTATCTGGTCTCCACGGATGACCCACTGCTCACGGAGCACATCGGAATGCACTTCGACCCCTTGCGGAAAGGTTTTCTGGGCGATGCTGATGACTTCCCGTACGATGTGCTTGGGTTGAAATACGATACTCTGACCTTCGGCGCCTTTCCCGAATGCTACCAACTGCTTGATGATGTCCGCTCCTCTTTGGATGCTGGTGTCCACTGTTTCCAACAGGTCCTCCAGTTCCTCTTTGGGCAGTTCCACGCTGCGCAACAGCTCAACCGCCATGGTGATGGGAGTGAACACATTGTTGAGATCGTGCGCGACCCCGGCTGCCAGAGTGCTGAGACTTTCGAGTCGTTGAGATCTCACATAGCATTCTTCCATGGCCCGCTTTTCGGTCACATCACTGATGATTCCCAGTATGCGCCACTCCTCTCCTTTTTGACAGGACAACAGGTTGAAGCGAGCTTCGATGGTTTTTGGTTTGCCGGTTTTACACTGGGCGCCCAGCTCCCCGAACCACTGGCCTTTTTGTGGGAGTGAAGCAAACAGTTTGTCAATGTCCGGCGTCTCCGCAAATGCAAATTGGGTGATGTCTTGTCCGAACATTTCCTTTTCATCCCAGCCAAACAAACGCTTGGCACCGGGATTCCAATACTGAACGATCCCCTTCTTATCCAGCATGATGATGGCATCATGGGCGTCTGGCAGAAAGGAACCGGACAAAAAGGCGGAGGAACCTGATTCGGATGATTGAGGAAGGATTTGTAAGACCAAATCCGGTTTGGAACCGTTTTTCTCATTTACCGGATCCAAAGCTTTGGCTGCCAACAATGCATGTCGAACGGACGAGTCGCCGCATTGAAACGATACCGACAGGGGATGCATGTCTCCCTTTTGCCGGGATGCTTCTTCCAAAAAGGCTTTTAAGGGTTTTTCTTCGGAAGGTGTCGCAAGGGATTCGATGTGGCTTAATTTTATGGTTTCCAGATCTTTACCGAAAAAATCAACGGCTGAATCATTCGCATCCAGACATTTTCCATCGGGAAGACATCGAAGGGTTGGGACGGGCGCCTTTTTCCACAAAAGCCGCTCGATACCCGATGTGTGTTCATCGGTATTCATGCAAATGTTTGGTTACTCTGGTTACTCACTGGCCGCCTTCCTGGGCGGTGGCATGTTGCGTCACTTCCTCATACCACATTCCTAAATCGGCCTTCATCCGCTCAGACTTAAGTTTCTGATCCAATATCAGGTTGTTTTTCTCGGCGATATCTCCATCCAAATGAAATAGTTGAGCTGAATTTCCCCGATCAGAATCCATCCATAACTTCCATGGTCCCTCTCTCACCGCAAGTTGTGAACCATACGACCAAAACAACTTGCGCATGCGATCGGGCAAAGATCCCTCCAGAAAGGCGGGCTTGAGTGACTGACCATCCAACAGGTGACCTTCTGGCAGCGTTGCACCGGAAATTTCCAGAAAAGTGGGCATCACATCCAGACTGATGGACAAATCATCACAGAAACAATTGGGCGGTATCACGGTCGGCCACCAGGCAATGGCGGGCACCCGATGCCCCCCTTCCCACAAGCTTCCTTTGAAACCTTTCAAATCACCGTTTTGGCCGTTTTTGTTCGCTCCATTATCGGACAGGAAGAAAACCAAAGTCTGCCGGTCGAGCGACAGGGATTTCAACTTTGCCAGGATGCTGCCAATTCCGTCGTCCATGGTTTGAACCATTTCCCGGTAGGCTCTGGGAATTCTCCCTGCTTCATAGCGGTTGGGAACAACCTTTCCTTCAACGCGAATCGGGGGATCGTCCGGACCTTGGTAAGGGTCATGTGGGGCTTCATATGCCAGGTATAGAAAGAAGGGGTCGCCCTGATGTTGTTCGATGTAGTCCAAAGCATGGTTCGTGATCAAATGGGTGGAATATCCGGTTTCGTCTTCTAGCTCATTCTTGTTCCACCAATCGAATACTCCTACTCGATCAATATGACTATGATAGTCGATGTTGCCGCTGACGTATCCGCGAAATTGTTCGAATCCATGGTAAACGGGATTAAACTTTTCCCGATAGCCCAGGTGCCATTTACCAAACATGGCGGTTCGATAGCCTTTCTCGCGCAACAACTCAGGCAAGGTCACCTCGGAACGATGCAAGCCATGGTGTCGATTCGCATCAAATGCTGCATAGATCACGCCCGGGATGCCGCTGCGCTGTTGGTAACGTCCGGTCATTAATCCTGCTCGTGTCGGACTACACACCGGACCGCTGGAATGAAAATCCGTAAAGCGCAATCCTTCGGCGGCCATACGGTCCAGATGAGGGGTTTGATAGGTCTTGTTGCCGTAACAGCTCAGATCTCCATAGCCCATATCATCAGCCATGATCAAAATGAGATTCGTGGGGGTCGCTTGAATCATCACGATTGCGGACACCATCGAAACGGAACAAAGCATCGAGAGGATCATCCGACGACAAGTCACCCCCAAACCGATCTTCGACATGCTGGAATTCATGGAATCACATTTAACATTGCCAACATCCACTGACCAGTAAGAATCACCTGCATGGAAACCAAAGGCAAAGTGGCAATCATCACCGGCTCCAGCAGAGGGGTGGGAAAAGCAGTAGCGCTGCAGTTGGCTGCGCAAGGGTGTTCGGTCGTGTTGAACTACCGACAATCGAAAGAAGAAGCCGAGGCGGCCAAAGCAGAAGTGGAAGCTCAGGGAGCTTCTTGCCTGTTGATCCAGGCGGATGTTTCAATAGAAACCGAATGCCAATCCCTCATCAAGCAAACCATCGATCATTTCGGTCGATTGGATATCCTGGTGAACAATGCCGCGACCACGGACTTTCTGCCGTTTTCAGATCTGAGCCTGCTCACGGACGAACACTGGGATCGCATCCTGCAAACAAATGTCAAAGGTCCCTTCTATTGCGCCAGAGCGGCACAACCCTGGCTGGAAGCTGCGGAACACGGCGGGGAAATGGTCAATATCACCAGCATCGCGGGAATCATCGGCAACGGCAGTTCCCTGGCCTATTGCGCCTCCAAGGCAGCTGTGATCAATATGACCATCTCACTGGCCCGCATCCTGGCCCCCAAAGTCAGGGTCAATTCGGTGGCTCCGGGTTTTATCGCCGACGACTGGACACAAAAGGGCCTGAAAGAAAACTACGACACCGCAAAATCAGGACATGAATCCAAAGCAGTGTTGGGCAAAGTATGTTCTCCGGAAGATGTGGCCGCTGCCGTGGTATCGCTGATCACCGGTTCCGACCTGGTCACGGGACAGACCATCGTTTGCGATGGTGGCGCCACCATTGGGCCACGTGCGTAGTGAACCTGGATACACCCCCTGTGCGTTCGGTCTTTCAAATGGATTGCGTTTTCCGGAAGAGAACAAATAAACTCATCACAACGTGTCCAGCCATCATACAGTCTACGATGTGAACCAGGATTACGAGTGGAACTACCAAAATGTTCCCTCCTCCGAAGTTCACGGCAGTCAAGACATCGCACCGATACCGGGAGCATGGACCTACGCGGGTTTGCCTGTCCCTTCACCCTTTGCCATGTCGGCTGGCCCCTTGTTGAACAGCCGATGGATTGCTTATTATGCACGGCTTGGATTCGACGTTTTAACCTATAAAACGGTACGGAGATGCAGCCGTGAAAGCTATCCCCTCCCCAACCTGGTTCCGGTTACCGCCCATGAGCTGACAGAGCCCAACAAGGAAATTGAATTTTCTGCACGCATGGATCATTCCTGGGCGGTATCGTTTGGCATGCCGTCCAGAGAACCGGTCGTTTGGCAGGAAGACGTCGCCAGGGCCAAAGAAAGTCTCCTGCCCGGACAACTTCTATCAGTCTCCGTCGTTGCCACTCCTGCCCCCGAAGACGAACTGACAGCCATAGCCAACGACTATGCAGGCTGCGCAAAAAATGCGTTCGATAGCGGAGCCGATATCGTGGAACTCAATTTCTCCTGCCCCAATGTGGCAACGCGGGATGGGATGTTGTATGCGCAGCCGGAAGCCTCATTGGAGGTATTGAAACGTGTGCGCGATAGTATCCAGAATCGACCGCTGCTGGTGAAACTTGGATTTATCTCCGAAACAACATTGGCCAACCAGTGGATCAATTTGGCTGAGGGATTGGTGCAAGGGCTCGTGATGGTCAACTGCATCGGTGCCAGAGTGAAAAATCCTGAAGGCAAACCCATTTTTGAAGGAGAACCAAGAGGCATTGCCGGCCAAGCCATCGGTTCGGCTGTGAAGAATCAGGTCAGCTTGTTCCAATCCATCATCAAGGAAAGAAATGCATCCGTTCGAACCATCGCTGTTGGCGGCATATCATCACTGCGAGACATTCATGAGCATCTCACAGCAGGGGCGGAGAGCTTCCAAATCGCTACAGCTGCGATGCTGGATCCTCTTTGGGCAATCCAGGTACGAAAGGAATGGAATCAATCATGACAAAACTGTCATGTGACTCTCAGTTGCAAATCAAAGCAACTCGGGGTATGTCTATCAGCAAACGAGGCATCTCCGATGTGTCGGGATGACCAACAATTTAACGAACTGGGACAAATATGTTTTGGATAGTATTCATTGGGACCATGCTCATTGGTTTATGGGCACAGGCAAAAGTAAAATCCGCTTTTGCCGAATACAGTCAGGTGCGAGCTCACAATGGCTACAGCGGAGGTCAGGTCGCTGCAAGCATTCTTCGTTCGGCCGGCATCCATGATGTCGAAATCCGCACGCAACCCGGAACACTGAACGACCATTATGATCCGATCAACAAACGGCTGGTCTTGTCGGACGAGAATTATCACGGAAACTCCATTTCGGCTATCGCAGTCGCGGCTCATGAGTGCGGTCATGCACTCCAGCATCAACAGGCCTATGCTCCATTGAATTTCCGCATGGCATCCGTTGGCATCACTTCAGTAGCCAATGGCGTGTTGACATGGCTCATGATCATCGGACTGTTTTTGGGGCTGATCCCCATGGCCATCGCATTTAAACTGATCGCCATATGTTTTGGCGTGATCATGGCTTTCAATCTGGTCACGCTTCCGGTGGAATTTGATGCCTCACGTCGGGCAAAACTGGTGCTGAGCCAGATGGGATTTACAGCGACCACCACCGAAGACCAGGGTGTTTCAAAAGTCCTGAATGCCGCGGCACTGACCTATGTGGCTGCATTCATTACTTCACTGGCCTGGTTTCTTTATTACATCCTCCCGTTCATCACGGGTGGGAGCGACGATTAATGAACAGACAAGCAACATCCCCCCTGTGACCCATGCCCTGGTCGGTTAAAGTTGCCAGAATCGCAGGGGTGAATGTTTATTTACACTTCACATTTCTCCTTTTGATGCTGCTGGTGGCTCTGGCGGAAGGCGGCACTGCGCCGTCCTTTGCCGAAGCAGCGGTGGGTATCCTGTTTTTCATCAGTTTGTTTGCCTGTGTCTTGGCACATGAGTTCGGGCACATCCTGATGGCGCGCCGTTTCGGGGTTGGAACCAGAGATGTGACTTTGCTCCCAATCGGGGGAGTCGCACGTCTGGAGAAAATGCCGGACCGCCCTCGTGACGAATTCTGGGTGGCACTGGCAGGTCCGGCCGTCAACGTCGTCATCGCAGTGCTGCTGATAGGAGGTCTTGTCTTGTTCGGCGGAGGTTGGCCCAATCTGGAGTGGGGAATAGAAGAGGCGGGATTTGCGGAAAGCCTGGTCATTATCAATACTGCCATGATCCTGTTCAATCTGTTGCCAGCTTTTCCGATGGATGGTGGAAGAGTGCTGCGTGCCGTTCTGGCAGCCCGCATGGATTTCGTTCGGGCAACAAGGATTGCAGCACGGCTGGGCCGGGGGATGGCGGTGCTCTTTGTCATTGTCGGTGTTTTCTGGCTAAAGAATCCCTTTCTATTTTTCATCGCGCTGGTGGTCTGGTTTGGCGCCGGGCAGGAAGCCAACTACGCTGTGCTCAAATCCCAGTTGAAAGGCATCACCGTCAAACAGGCGATGATCACCGAATTTCATCAGGCAACCCCCGATGATTCTCTTGGAAAAATCGCCGAGTGGGTGCTGGCCGGCACACAAACCGACTTTCCGATCGTCAACGAATCCCGCCAGGTCATCGGTATCCTCGGAACCAGTCAATTGTTTGACGCCCTCAAACAACACGATTTGTGGACGCCTGTTCGCGATGTCATGAAACGGGATGTTGTCGTGTTGGAATCATCCTTCCATTTGGAGCCTGCATTGAACCTGTATCAACGCTATCCCAACAACATGATCCCGGTAGTGGAAAACGGTACCTTGATAGGAATGTTGACCATGGAAAATGTGACTGAACTGATCAAGATCCGACAGGCATTGAATCGCCGACTCGCCTACGCAAAGCTTCGTTAATTTCCCGTTGCCATTCCCCTGGGGAATTCGGCAGTATTTGGCTGTGAGTAAAAAGAAACGCAAAGATTGCCCCCTGTCCAATTTTCCACGCCTGAATCCCTCCGGCATCAGAAAAAACATGCGCGCGGCTGATCTGATTGACGAGGCATTCCTTGCCTACAACGGAGGTCGTTTACGTGAAGCAGCCCGCTTGTTGACCGAGCGAATGCTGCCAAAGAACGGGTTCATAGGGATGAGCCTGACCGGTGCTTTGACTCCCGCCGGCCTTGGGAAATCGTGTCTGATTCCCTGGATGAAGGCGGGGTTTGTGGATTGGATTGTTTCCACAGGAGCCAATCTGTATCATGACCTTCATTACGGCCTGGACCTTTCCCTGCACCAGGGTTCCCCCTTTCTGGACGATGTGGAACTGCACCGCAGCGGGGTGATACGCATTTATGATGTGATCTTCGACTACAATGTGCTTCTGGACACGGACGCATTTGTGCGTAGTGTGGTTCAGGGGCCTGAATTCCAGCGCCCTCTTGGAACGGATGAATTTCACTATCTCCTGGGCAAGTATGTGGATGCTCGCGCCAAAGCTTTGAACTTGAAAGACACTTCGGTGCTGGCCACCGCTTATCGGTATGGCATCCCTATTTTCACCAGCAGTCCCGGCGACAGTTCCATCGGCATGAACGTCGCGGCGATGTCCTTGAGGGATCACCAAATGAGTTTCGACATCAACCGGGATGTCAACCAGACAGCCGCCATTGTTTACGAAGCCAAATCAAGCGGCCATACATCCTCCGTGTTCATTCTGGGCGGCGGTTCCCCAAAAAATTTCATGTTGCAGACAGAGCCCCAGATCCAGGAAGTCATGGGAATTCAGGAAAAAGGTCACGACTATTTTCTTCAGTGCACTGATGCGAGACCGGACACCGGAGGGCTGAGTGGGGCCACCCCGGCAGAGGCTGTCAGTTGGGGAAAAGTGGATCCCGACACCCTGCCGGATTGCGTGGTGGCCTACGTGGATTCAACGGTTTCCCTCCCCTTGTTGACGGCGTATTGTTTAACAAGAAGCCCCAAACGAAAACAAAAGCGTCTTTATGACCGACGAGATGAAATGCTGGATAAGATTCGCGAGGCTTACCTGAACACAGGCACGGTTTCAAAAATCACGACCAGCCGCAAGATCGCCAAAAGATCTTCAAGTGTCGGACTCAAGAAAAAGAAAAAATCATGAAATGGTGGATCGGTCTCATTCTCGGTATCGGCATCTCTCTGTCCACATACGGACAGGAGGTTCCGGTCTTACGATTACTCACTTACAACATTCATCACGCCGAGGGGTTGGATGGCAAAGTGGACTATGACCGTATCGCCCGGATCATCCGGGAAACAAAAGCAGACATCATCGCCCTGCAGGAAATCGATGTCCAGACACAGCGCACCGACCGGGTGGACCAAGCGTCAATCATCGCTTCCAAACTGGGAATGCATCAGGTGTTCGGAAAAGCAATTCACTTTCAGGGAGGGCAATATGGTCTGGCGATATTGAGTCGTTGGCCTGTGGATTCCCACAAGGTGTATGCACTTCCCTACCGCATCAATCAGGAACCGAGAATTGCACTGGAAACCCGAATCCGCCCCGACGACGAACTTCCCGAACTTTGCTTCATCAACACCCACCTTTGTCACCTCAGCGAATCCAATCGATCTGAACAAGTTCAACGACTTTTACAAATCATCCCCAAGAATGACGCTGCTCAGGTGTTCATGGCTGGAGATTTCAACGCCCGCCCCGACAGTGCTCCCATGAAACGGTTATGGGCGGAAGGCTGGAAGGATCTGTTGGGTGAACACCAGGGCATCGATTATCTTCTGACTCAGGGATCTTCACAGTGGAAAGTGAGGACCGCTCGCATCGTGAACGCGCCCGTGGCATCGGATCACATGCCGGTCTTTGTCGAATTGGAGTGGAAATAATAAAAATCCGGGCTTCCCTTGAGGGAAACCCGGATTTATTAGGGTGGGGTACTTTTTATTGGTTCTTCGACAAAAACAGTGGAATTGAGCTTTTGAAGCCGTCGTGAGAAGATGGCACCATGAATATTGAAAAGACCATTCATGGATTGCTGGGACTTGACGAGTGTTGGGAAGTTCGAGGTGTTGACTACGACGCAGAAACGGAAAAGTTTTTCATGGTCATTACCGAAACTGACAAACTCTGGGAGAAAGAAGTTTGTCCGCATCAGAGCTGCAAATCAACGGGGATTACTTGTTACGATCACAGTGAAACGAGGTCTTGGCGACATATGGATGTATTTGGTAAACGATCAGAAATTCTCTGCAATGTACCTCGTGGAAAATGTCCAATTTGTCACCGAACCTATCGAGTGAAAGTTCCTTGGGAGGGTAAGGGAAAACATTTTACTCAAGCTTTTGAAGGATTTGCATTGGCGTTGATGAGGGAGATGCCAGTCAGTAAAGCATCAGGACTGATTGGAGAGTGTGATCAACGCATGTGGCGCATTCTTTTTGCCCATGTTGACGAAGCGTATTCCAAGTTGGATATGAGTGATGTGGTTTGGATCGGTGCGGACGAATTGT
>Ga0255772_10006756_pt1 | contig 10397 bp, 8 predicted proteins | sample 071ome_34_FD_179970 | JGI IMG/M metagenome (GOLD analysis project Ga0255772, IMG submission 179970) | Coastal salt marsh microbial communities from the Groves Creek Marsh, Skidaway Island, Georgia - 071411BT metaG (version 2) | ecosystem: Environmental > Aquatic > Marine > Intertidal zone > Salt... | reverse complement strand
TACCTCAGGCTCATATACTAAAGATGAATCGTTAAGAATGAGTTTTGATAGTGCGTCTCTAAACCTTTCATAATCATCAGAGTTAACTGTAAACATTGATGCAAAAACTTTTGGATTAACTTTTTTAAAACCTGGCAAGGGTTCAATAGATTCATTTGATACGTCAAGAATCGTATCACCAACAGGAGCACCTTTAATATTTTTTATTCCAGCTACTAAGTAACCAACTTCTCCAGCAGATAATATTTGTTTCTTAATTTTTTTTGGAGAAAAAATCCCAATCTCATCAACGTTATGAGATTGTCCAGTTGAATGAATTTTAAACTTTTGACCAGTTTTAATAGTTCCATTTTTTATCCTGATTAAAGAAACAACTCCAAGGTATGAGTCAAACCATGAGTCTACAATCAATGCCTGTAATGGCTCAGTTGGGCTTCCTTCTGGTGGCGGAATATTTGAAACCAATTCATCCAGTAACTCTTCTATTCCCAATCCAGTTTTTGCGCTAACTAATGGTGCTGTTTCTGCATTAATACCAATCATGTCCTCAATTTCTTTTTTTACCCGTTCTGGTTCAGCTTGGGGTAAATCAATTTTATTTATAACAGGAACAACTTCCAAACCTTGATCGACTGCTGTATAACAATTTGCTAGGGTTTGCGCCTCTACACCTTGAGAGCCATCAACAACCAATAAAGCACCTTCGCATGCTGATAATGATCTAGATACCTCATACGAGAAATCAACATGACCTGGTGTATCAATAAAATTTAATTGATAGCTAACATCATCTTTTTTATATTCTAAAGTTACTGCTTGAGCCTTAATGGTGATACCTCTCTCACGCTCAATATCCATTGAATCTAAAATCTGCTCTGACATTTCTCTTGCCGTTAGACCCCCACAATACTCTATTAATCTATCTGATAAAGTAGATTTACCGTGATCGATATGCGCAATTACAGAGAAATTTCTAATATTTTTCATAAGGTGAGGCTATTTTACAGCCAATAGCTGCAATATAGGAGTAAATGAAAAGATTTATACTCTAATTTAAAGTAATAGACCTGATTATACGACTACCGTTTCTATTAAGATGAAGAGCTATTTTATTTCCAGAAGAAAAGCTTTCTAGTGCCTCCTCATAAGATTCAACATCATAAATTACATACTTTTTACCCTTATATTGGATCATAGTAATAAGATCGCCTCTTGTAACTCTCCCGGAAGCAGGCGATCCAGGATTAACCCTTGAGACGATTACACCATCTGGAAGATTTGCCATCGAGGGGTTCTCTCTATCTATTTCTGCTACCTTTATCCCAATTGGGTCTGAAGAGGTTTGAGATTTAGCTGGAACAAAAGATTCTTTATTGACAGGAAGTTCTCCTAATACAAAATCAAGTTCAATCTCATCACCGTCTCTTATTATCTTAGCTGTAGCATTTGTATCTGGTTGAATTTGACCAACAACATGTGGCAAATCCGAACTAAATTTAATCTCTTTGTTATCGAATTCAATTATTACATCACCCGGAAGCAATCCAGCATTATCAGCTGATTCTCCTTCTTCAACATCATTAATCAGGGCACCATAGGGCTTCTTCATACCGAGAGCGTCAGCAAGATCACTATCAACTTCGCTCATCCTTACACCAAGGTAACCTCTTGAGACTTCACCCTTTTCAATGATCTGGTTTGCCACATCAATAGCAACATTAATTGGTATTGCAAAAGCCAATCCTTGGTAACCTCCACTTCTTGAGTATATTTGAGAATTTATACCTACCACTTTTCCATCTAAGTCAAATAAAGGTCCTCCTGAATTACCTGGATTAATTGCAACATCTGTTTGTAAAAAAGGAACATAATTTCCAATATTATTATTTTGAATACTTCTTCCTTTTGCACTAACAATTCCAGCTGTAACTGAAAAATCAAAACTAAATGGAGAACCAATAGCAACAACCCAATCACCAACTTTTAAACTATCACTATTACCTGTTTCTACTTTAGGTAAATCTTTGCCCTCAACTACTAAAAGAGCTAAATCAGAAAGAGGGTCAACTCCAACAATCTCAGCAATAAATTCCCTTCTATCAGACAATGAAACAATAACCTCAGTAGCATCTTCGACAACATGATAATTTGTCATTATGTAGTTATCTTTTAATATGAAACCAGATCCATAAGAAACCGCCTCTCTTTTTTCTTGAGGCATCTCTCTAAATTGCCTAGGAATACCAAATCTTTCAAGCATTTCATCTGGAATTCCACCATAACCATATGATTGTCTTTGTGAAATCTCTTTTTTAGAAGTAATGTTCACAACTGCAGGCGCTGCATCTTCCACAAGCTCTGAGATATTTTCAGGCAAAGCACTATAAAGGTTTGTAACAAATAAATTACAAATAAATATTAATGTTAAGTTTTTTATTTTATTTATCATACTTTTTTATTTTTATTTTATAGAATTTGCGATTTCTATTGCAGAGTTAGCATCAATATTTCCATAAAGTGTGACAACTCTGCCATCAGACAATGGAACTACATAAATCATTTTATCTCCATATCGCCAATTCTTTATATTTTTAATGCCTAAATTCTTTTTTTCAACACGAAGAATAAAACTTTTATTACCTCTATTAAATTGTCTACTATTAGGATTAAGTTTTTGATAGCCAACATTTCTTAAATCTATATTTTTTGGCGTAACTTCATCAACTTCAGGGTTGTTTATAACATGCATAACATGATCAATTAAGTCTTCTTCAGTTTTATTAACAATATCCCTAGCCTCTTTGCTATTTATTGCAATATTTATTTGATTCTTGGCGGAAAGGTCTTCACCCATTCTATTAAAATCAAACTGATTAATTGCAAAAAAAGTAATAAGTACAGTGGCTGCTGCAGTAACAATATTTGAAAACCAAAAATCATATTTAAAACTATTTTGTTTTGAGGATATTGCTTGCAAATTATTTGAATCTTGTGCAAATGCTGAGCTTATTAATGCATATTTAGATAATTTTGCTTGCAGATTTTTATTACTGTCAAGAATTTCTAGAACTTCATCAGCCTCCTCATTGCTTAACTCTCCATCAAATAAAGCAGATATTTTTTCATCAATATTACTCATCTGTTAACTCCTCTGAAATAAAATCTAAAATACTCTCACGTGCTCTAAATATCCTTGACCTTACAGTACCTATGGGCGTTTTGGTAATCTCAGATATTTCTTCGTAACTTTTTCCCTCTGATTCTCTCAATGTGAATGCTGTTTTTAATGTCTCGGGAAGTGTATCAACAAATAATCTAATCGAGCTTAACGACTGGTCGTGCATTAATTCAGTTTCAGGGTTAGAAAAAGAAGGTAGCTCTAACTCATAATCATCACTTGATATATTTAATTTCTCTTTTTTGAATGAAGAGCTAACGAAATGATTTTTAGCTAAATTTATAGCTATTCTATAAACCCATGTAAAAAAAGCGCTATCTCCTCTGAATGTCTTTAACTGCTCCCAAACTTTTATAAAAGTTTTTTGCGTTAAATCTTCTGAGTCCTCTTTTGATTTTGTAAAAGAATATAAAGATGCATATACTCTTGGATAATACTTAGTCATTAAAAAATTAAAAGCTCCTTCATTTCCATTTTTTGCTTTTTCTATTAGCAAGGAATCATCATTATTAGAATTTTGCTTCATTAATTTGCTTCCTTTGCATATCTGACAATTAATATTTTCAAAAGTTTCCTTGTTTAGAAAAGTTCTTTAAATATTTATCAATAAAAACTTCGTGAACTTTATTGTTTAAACTGATGTTTTTGAAAATATAATCAAATAATTTTTGATCATCATAATCTAAGACTGCATCAAATAACTTAATTTGATCTTCCTCTAAATTTACAAGCGTCTCCATTGAGAATTCCCTCAATAGCAAGTCTATTTCGCGCATGCCCCTTCTGCACTTCCAGTGTATTCTGTTTATTTCTTTATTCATTGGTTAAAATAACTATATTGTTAATAATTTTACAAGAAAATAGACTTACAAAAAAAATTAATCTCCTTTGGAGCTGTATCTTTAGATTTTCTTCAGATAATTAATATTCATGGAGACCTTGATAAGGTTGAAAAATTCCTTCAGGGACAGATTACGTCTGATATAAATCTTATACCCAACAAAAGCTTTCAGTTATCTGCTATATGCAATCAAAAGGGCCAAGTTATGGCTGATTTTATGATTCATAAGTCAAATAACTACAAGGTCATAATTGCATCAAAACTTTCAGATATATTTATTCATGAATTAAGTCCTTTTGCTAAATTTTTTGGTGCTAGTTTTGAGATTGATAAACAATATATATACGGACATATAACTAAAGAAAAACAACCATCTTCATACATTACAAATGAGCTTTTTTCGCTATCTGTAGAATTATGCAAAAAGAAAAAAACTCTTGAAGAAGAATTGGAATATAAGGATTGGATATTTGCTAACAAAATAGCTTCTAATTTTAATCTCAATGAGACTGATGTTGCTATTTATCGGCCCCTTGAACTTAATTACGATAAATTAAGAGTTGCATTTGATAAAGGATGTTTTAGGGGACAAGAGATTATTGCAAGAATGAAGTATTTAGGTGTTGATAGAAGAAAATTTATTAATATTATTAGTCAAGAGAAAATTGCAGAGAGTAAAAACCTTAAAATACTTGGCGAAATTCTAAATTACAAGGGATATTGCGTTGCTAATGCAATAATTAAGAAGGATTCAATAAAAGAATACAGCATAGAAAATCCAGAAACTCTTATATTTTAGTTCTCCTACCAATTAATTGGTTTTTCTTTTCTTGATATCAGCAATTTGTTCGTTGATGAAAAATGTTTACAACCAAAAAAGCCCCTGTATGAAGATAAGGGTGACGGATGAGAGGATTTAAAAACAAAATTTACATTCTTATCTATTAGCATCTCTTTTTGAGATGAATGACTGCCCCACAAAAGAAAAATTACTCCTCCTTTATTATTAAGAAGCTGAATTACAGAATTGATTAATTTATTCCATCCAATATCCTTATGAGATCCTGGTTTTGATTCAATAACACTCAATGAAGAATTTAATAATAAGACTCCCTGCTTCGCCCAGTTTTCTAAATTTCCTGAATTAAATTTACAAAATCCAATATCATCTTCAATCTCTCTATAAATATTTTTAAGTGAGGGTGGAATTTTTAAACCTTTGTTAACTGCAAAAGCTAGACCATTAGCAAAACCATTTTGGTGATATGGATCTTGGCCAAATATCACAACCTTTGTTTTCTTATAACTGCAAAGTTCAAAAGCTTTATAAATATTTTCTAAAGAAGGATAAATATTTACCTTACTTTTAATTTGCTTGAATATTTCTTTAATAGGCTGGTCTAAACCTAGATTTAAATTGGCCTTTTCTATCTCTTTCTGCCAGTCATTTGGAAGTTTAAGGTATGTTTCAAATTGTTGCATAATTAACAAAATATTTATCCACAGAAACTGTGGATAAAGTTATGGATAACTTTATTTATATCACAACTGGCCCTTTTATTTAAAGGTTTTTTGCAAGTTGAGCAAAATTTGTACAGTTATTTAAAAAATAACCGCATATCAATGCTTTATAAATAATATACTAAAATTTTATAATAAGCTATGACAAAAATGCATCATCGCTTGTATCACTTTATTATGCTGTTGACAAGTACAATTATATGTTAATTTTTTACAGAAGATAAAAATGACAAAAGTTTAAAATCTAAGGCTAATTAGAATAGGTATTACTGCAGAGTCTCACACTAATAACATGGTCGATGTTTCTTATATTTTCAATCAATTCTTGTGAAGGTTCATCTTCTAAATCAATAAGATTTATACCAATAGAATCTCTACTTTTATGAGTCATGTCAGCAATATTAATATTTTTATAACCAATTTCATCAGTAATTTTTCCAATCATTCCAGGCTCATTTTGATTAATTATAACCATGCGATATTCTGTTTTTCTGCCAAGTTTTATTGATGGAAAATTAACTGAATTTACAATGACACCATCTCTTAAGAAATTAGAAATTTGTTCAGCTGCCATTACTGCACAATTAATCTCTGCTTCCTTAGTACTAGCTCCTAAGTGAGGTAAAAGTATTACATCATGAAAGTCATTTGATCTTGCTATAAGCTCAGGTGTTGGAAAATCCGTTACAAATCTATCAACGATTTTTGAATCAAGAGCGTTAATAATGTCATCATTATTTACAATCCCTCCTCTAGATAAATTAATAAGCTTTGCACCCTTTTTAAAATGTCTTAATGTATTTTTTGAAATTAAATCTTTTGTTTCTTCAACTAATGGTACATGAACAGAAATATAATCAGATTTGTTTAATAAGTATTCAAGAGTTTCTGCTTTCTCTACATCTTTTGGAAGCCTCCATGCAGCATCAATAGAAATATATGGGTCGTATCCAACAATTTTCATGCCCATAACTTCAGCAGTTTGTGCTAACAAAGAGCCAATTGCTCCCAACCCAATAATTCCAAGAGTTTTACCTTTTAACTCATTACCTTTAAAAATTTTCTTTTGGGACTCCATTGACTTATTTAGTTCTGAAGAATCTTGTCCATGTAAAGTTTTAGAAAAAATATTTCCTTGGATTATCCCCCTAGACGCAAGAAGCATTCCACAGACTACCAATTCTTTAACTGCATTAGCATTAGCTCCCGGGGTATTAAAAACAACTATACCTTTTTCAGTTGCATCTTTTACAGGTATATTATTCGTTCCTGCACCCGCTCTTCCAATACACTTTAAAGAATCATTTAGATCTTCATCAGAAAGAACCTGACTCCTTAAAATTAAAGAATCTGGATCAATCTCATCAATTCGAAAGTTGTTGTCTTCAAATATTTTTAGGCCATCATTGGCAATGTTATTAAAAATTTTATATGTAAACATTAAGAATGCTGTCTATATTAGAAAGTAAGCATTATATATAAAAAAAAATATTATTTAATAAATTTAATTACTTAATATTGGATATAGTTTTATTGATGTATTGCTTCCATGAATGATAATCGCTATCAAAAAAGTCTTTCATATCATGGCTTGGTTCATATGTCTCTTCTATATTAGACTGAATGCTATCAATTGATTCACCCTCACCAATTTGAGCAACAACACAGGCTCCTAAGGCAGTTGATTCTATGTTTGCAGGCTTAAGTATATTTTCTTGAAGAACACAGGATAACATTTCACAAAAAGCACTATTGGCTGTCATGCCACCATCAATTAGTAGTGAGCTTATTTCAATATTATTTTGCTGTAAAAGCTCAGTTATATCTCTTGTTTGATAGCAAATGGATTTAAATGCAGCAGTTATCATGTCTGCCTTGCTAGAATCTTGAGTAATCCCATAAAAACCACCTCTTACTTCTGAATTCCAATATGGAGCACCCAGTCCATTAAAAGCAGGCAAAAAATGCACATTATTAGAAGAACCGTTATTATTGAGATACTCCTCGCTCATTGAGGCGTGTTGGAAAAATTCCATTTTATCTCTTAACCACTGGATTATGTTTCCACAGGAATAAATGCTTCCTTCAATAGCATAATTTACTTCATTGTTTAACTGATAACCTACGGTGGTTAATAAACCTTCATCTAACTTAATGATATCTTTTTTTGTGTTAACCATTAAAAAACAACCTGTTCCATATGTAGACTTCATGTCTCCAGACTTAAAACAGGTTTGCCCAACCAATGCAGACTGTTGGTCCCCAATAACACCATTGATTTTTATCTCTTTACCTTCAGTCACTAGAGTTCCAAATTCGCCATCACATGGCTTTACTTCAGGTAAAATTGAATCCGGAATATCAAATAGTTTTAATAAATCTTTATCCCAATCCATAGTATTGATATTAAATAGCATAGTTCTTGATGCATTGGTTACATCAGTCAAATGAACTTTTTCTTTAGTTAGGTTGTAAAGTAAAAATGAATCTATTGTTCCAAACATCAATTCTCCACTCTCAGCTTTTTTTCTTGCTCCTTCAACATTATCAAGAATCCATTTAATTTTTGTTGCAGAAAAATATGGATCAATAACTAATCCAGTTTTTTCTCTAACCATCTTTTCATAGCCTTTACTTTTTAATTCATTACATAAATTATGTGTTCGCCTGTCTTGCCAAATTATGGCCGGGTATATTGCTTCTCCAGTCTTAGATGACCATATGACTGTGGTTTCCCTTTGATTTGTTATTCCGCATGATGAAATTGTCTCTGATGTTTTGTTTAGAACATTATTAATTGTTTCATTTACAGTATTTAAAATATCTACTGGATTAGCCTCCACCCACCCATCATGAGGGTACGAAAGTGAGTATTCTTGTTGTGAATCTGTTATTAATTTTTGCTCAGAGCTAAAAACTATTGCTCTTGAACTTGTTGTGCCTTGATCTATAGCTAAAAATTTAGTCATCTTCTCTCCCTAAAAGTTAATTATCCACAATTTATCAACTGATTGCCAACAGCAAAAATACAGCTTACATACACTATATAGTGAAAAAAAATGAAATTGTCACAATATATTGTGTTTTTTTGCTTGATTCTTTATCCACAACAAGTAATATTAGGGGGCGGAATAAAAAAGTTGGTGTAACTGCAGACACACAAAACTTCTTCCAGAAATTTTATTATTAAAACTCTTTATGAGTAGAAGTTGGTGGGTAGTTACAAAAGAAACATTGGGGAAAAGAGAAAATAAAAATGGAAACAACACAAGAAATTAGCAAAACATTGGAACCACAACAACAAGTTCAGGCTAATGAAATTGAAACAACAGCTCCAGGCAAACTAAGAGTAATTAAAAGAAACGGAAAAGTTGTTGCCTTTGAAGAAGATAAAATAAAAGTTGCTATAACAAAAGCCTTCCTTGCTACAGAATCAGGAAATGCAGCAGCCAGTGAAAGAATTCATAAAAAAGTTAATGCTATCTCATCCAGTGTTATAGAAGTTTTTGAAAGAAGAATGCCTTCTGGAGGTACCCTGCATATAGAAGAGATTCAAGATCAAGTTGAACTTCAGTTAATGAGAGGTGAAGAACTTGAGGTTGCAAAAAGCTATATCTTATATAGAGCAGGAAGAACACAAGAAAGAAAAAAAGTTACACCCGAAATTGATATACCAAATAAACCAAACATAAATATAACAAAATCAGACGGAACAACCGTTCCACTTGATGTCGATAAATTAGCAGCACTAATTAATGATGCTTGTGATGGACTTGAGGAAGTGTCAATGAATGAAGTGCTTGAAGAAGCATTAAAAAATTTATATGACGGTGTTTCAATATCAGATATGAGAACAAGTCTTGTTATGTCAGCAAGAACAAAGGTTGAGAAAGAGCCAAACTATACATATGTAACTGCAAGAATTCTTATGGATCAGATTAGAAGCGAAGCACTTGGTTTCTTAAAAGTAGCTGAAGAGTCAACCTATGATCAAATGAAAGAAAATTATCCGAAAGCATTTTTAGCATACATAGACAAAGGCATTGAACTAGACATCTTAGACCCTGAATTAAAAACATTTGATTTAGATGTATTAGGTAAAGCAATTGACCATACAAGAGATAACCAATTTACTTATCTAGGGCTACAAACTCTATATGACAGATACTTTATTCACAGTGATGATGTTAGGTATGAGCTTCCTCAAGTTTTCTTTATGAGGGTTGCAATGGGTTTGGCTGTAGAAGAAGAAAACAGAGAAGAAAGAGCTATTGAATTTTACAAACTCCTATCAAGTTTTGATTACATGAGCTCAACACCAACACTATTTAACTCTGGAACAAAGAGACCACAACTTTCTTCATGTTACTTAACAACAATACCAGATGACCTTGATGGTATTTTTGGAGCCATGAAAGATAACGCGCTTTTATCAAAATGGGCTGGTGGATTAGGGAATGACTGGACATCAGTTAGGGCTATGAACTCATATATCAAGGGAACGAATGGAAAAAGCCAAGGTGTAGTTCCTTTCTTAAAAGTAGCAAATGACACAGCAGTTGCTGTGAACCAAGGCGGAAAAAGAAAAGGAGCTATGTGTGCCTATCTTGAAACCTGGCACTTGGATGTTGAAGAGTTCTTAGAATTAAGAAAAAACACAGGGGATGAAAGAAGAAGGACTCATGACATGAATACTGCTAACTGGGTTCCAGACTTATTTATGAAAAGAGTTGAAGAAGATAAAAACTGGACGCTTTTTTCTCCAGGTGAAACTCCAGATCTACATGACTTAATAGGAAAGGCTTTTGAAGAAAAATATGAGGAATATGAAAGAAAAGCTCAGGCTGGAGAAATGGA
>Ga0255772_10006738_pt1 | contig 10412 bp, 8 predicted proteins | sample 071ome_34_FD_179970 | JGI IMG/M metagenome (GOLD analysis project Ga0255772, IMG submission 179970) | Coastal salt marsh microbial communities from the Groves Creek Marsh, Skidaway Island, Georgia - 071411BT metaG (version 2) | ecosystem: Environmental > Aquatic > Marine > Intertidal zone > Salt... | reverse complement strand
CGGTATTTTTAGATTTACCAAATCTTTCTTGGGCAGCTCCTTGTCCATTTACAGTGTAAGTTCCTTTTGCTGGATCTCCAGCTGTTGATTCGTCTGTTGTATAATCTGTTGTAGTTGTATTAAATCCTGTTTCTGATACATAATCAGTGGCTTGACAAGCTTTTTCATATGCTGTTAGTTGATTTCCATCTACAGATAAATCTTCATTAGACCAATCAATACCTACAGGATTATTAGTTACTCCATCAGTTCCTCCACTAATTGCTAATTTTGTAGTTGTAAACCCAAGATTAATTGGAGAGCCACCAACTATAAGCTCTCCATATAAAATAGGGACTGCTTGTCCTTCTTTTGAAGTATTTTCAGCACCATTAAACAAGTAACCCTCACTTGATGTACTACCTGAAGGATCTTTTGCTAAAAATTGGGAAATAGCTGTCATAGCTAAATTTGTTCCTGCTGAAATAAGTACATTTTTCATTCCTGCACTTAATCCTTTGCTTGCTGGTTTAGCTAAAGTTTTAGCTATATGAACTGTTTCGTTTCCAGTTTGAGTTGTAGTTGCATTTGCTATGGTTTCCCCTATTGAGTTTGTTAGCTTAGTTCCTTCTAGTACGCTTGAGCCTCCTCCAAAAAAGTTTGCTACATTACCTGCCGCTGTAGATACTGCACTCCCAACTGCTTGTGCTCCTTGAACAATTGCTCCTCCTACAGTAGAAAGAGCTTGTCCTACTCCAGCAATAACAGCTGCAGGGCCTAAAACAATCATAGCTAGTAATGCTACTGCTGCTAAAATTTTTCCTAGTCCACCAGCACCTGCAGGTACTGGGGTTATAACTAAAGTGTCTTTATCTACTATATTATTTAGTAATAGTTCTTCTTCTGATAAAAACTCCTCTCCTTTCTTTATTGTAAAACCTATTCCTTTTGTATGACTATCTAATAAGTATTGACGAAATCCATCCCTCTGACAGTCTATCAGTTGAAATAAATCTCTTATGCTAGAATAGGAGACGTTCCATTCTTTTCCGAATTTTTCTCCCATTTCTCCCATTAATAATACTTTTTTATTCATAATTTAAATAATATACTTCTTTTGTAGGATACTGTATAATAACAAATGGTATCCTAATTGCTTTACAATAGTCTATATCTCCTTTACTAGCTTCTACTTCAACATTAACATGACTATGAACTATTGCTTTAATATTTTTTGTAATTGATAGTTTTAACCATTCTAATTCATCAAATAAAAAACTATCTTTTTCTTTTGAGACATTTTTACAAGGAATCCACTCATTTTCTTCTGTTAAAACTCCACACGCCTCAAATGGAACACATTTTTCTATATGCTCCCATATTTTTTCAAAATTTACTTGTAACGCTTCGATCCTGGAAACCCTCCAAATGGTAATGTTTTTGTTGTATCAGTACTACTTGAAGGCTTATTCCCTGAAGTGTCACTGTGCCCTGATCTTTGTTTAAATCCAAATCGTTTTGCACAAGAAGTTAATCGTTTACCGCATACATCTGCTCTTTCCCAAAAATCATTAAATCCAGGAGCAGTATAGCTATGTCCTGTTGCTTGTGCTATATTTTGACTTGCTACAGCTTTCCATACACTTTTTCTCGAGTTTACAGTTGCCTGAAGCACAGAACAATAATTATCTACAGTTGATCCTAGTATTCTATAATTATTACTAATATGATCTGAGTATTCTCCATAAATCAAAACTCTCTGCCAATTTGAACTTGAGTCTGAAGGAGTTCCTAGTGATGTTTTTGTAGCTGTTCGTGTACTTTGAAAATATGCATAAACTGTGAAAGTGTAATTACTTCCTCCATCTGTTACAGTTACTGATCCACTTGAATTCGTATAGTAAGGAACTCCAGAAGAATTATATATTCCTACCCCTTCTGGAGCAGTAACTCTTACATAAGTATCTTTTAGTATAGAAGTTGCTCCTGAAACTGCCGCATAATTATCATAGTCTATAACATCATGACCAGAAACTATATAATAATCATCCTGATTAACATATATAGTATATAACTTACCATTTCTAAGAATTTTTGATTCAGCATGCCAAACACACGCTCCATTTCTATTGCTAGGAGATTTGTCCGCACTTGCACCTTGATAAATCCATGGGCAAGCGTTAGGAATTATAGTTCTTTTTGGAATTTGAACTCCTGTAATATCAAAAGGAGAGGATAATTCAAAAGTTACGGTATCTGACGTAATCGTTGCAAGTCTATCAATGACAAAAACTTGTCGAGGATATTCTACTGGGGGATTACTATCATTCGATTCTCCATATAAATATTTTTTTAATGTTCTTCTTCTTACTAATTTTTTGCCAAGCAATTTATCGTAGTCAATATTACCTAATAAATTTTTGAACACATATGTTCCATCTTTATCAGGTAAAGTTGATATTGTTAAATTTGGACGAGCACTTGGTCCGTCTGCTCTTGCTTCAAACTTGTCAGCAAAAGTAGGTAGTGGTGTATAAGTTCTAATAGTAGAAGGACTAGAATAATCTCTAAATTGAACGCTAGTTAAATCATCATCATTATAAGCAGAAAAATATGCATAGTTACCGCTTGGTAATTCTATTTCATATAAAATAACGTATTTTGATCCTGGATCTAACTTTTGTAAATCCTTTACTACTAATTTTTCCGTCATGCTTCGTAAACTCTCCTAAAAACACAGTTTAAAGTATAAAAATCGTCATAAGCCCAAGTTTGTTGCCAAGATTGACAAACACAAAATATAGATTCAGTAGAACTTGATTCATTTGAATCTTCTAAATTGAATTTAAATTTAGATGCTCCTCCTAATCCTTCGAAAAAAGCTACAAGATCATCGATTTCTGCTTTTGGTCTAGTTGAAAAACTAACATTTAAAGTTTGTTTTAAATTATTTATTCCATTTGCCATACGAAGTTCGTAGCCATCGCCAAAACTCGTTGTAAATACATTTGTTTCTGTTGATCTATTAAATCCTTTATCTGGTTGAACAGCGTCCGAAAACCCTGTTATATTTGAACCATCTGATTGTAAAATTCCAAATGCCATAATTTATTAATAAGGGCTTAGTAAGCCACCTGGACGTTGTTGTCTCATTAATTCTTCTTGTACAACTTTAGTCATTGCATCGCCTAAAGCTGCTGCCTGTTCAGTACTAAATTCTTTTTGTGAAGATCCATTGTTTGCATTAATTGTCATATTTACTTGATTTTGTGTAACACTTTTTTGTCCGCTACCATTTGTCATAGTAACAGGTATACTTCTATTGTCTGGTAAGGGAACTACTGCTTCTGCATTTTTTCCTTCTCCAACCATATATGTTGGTTGTTTTGCAATTCCTCCAGTAGCATAACTCATTAAACCGCCTTTTGCCATTGGTATAATTCCGCCTTTTGCTGCTCCAAATAAATTACTAAAGAAATCTCCTATGGGATTTCCTGTTCCTCCTCCAAATAAATTTGAAAAGAAACCTGCTATATCTGCCAACATTCCACCTTCTGAATTTCCTCCAGAGGCTAAAGTTCCTGCTATATCTCTTACTGTAGAATTTCCTTCTGTATCCATACCCATAGAACTTGCTATAACTTTTCCATGATAATCTGCTGCTTCCATCATAGCATCTTTAATTTTGCCTTGAGGAGAAATTTTCTTACCAAAAATAGCAGTCATTAAATCATCTGTCATTGCATCTGCCACACTTTTTGCTACGCTATCTAGAGTTGCCTGAGCTATTTTAGCTACTGAATCTCTAAAACTTCCTTCTGCTCCAGTTATAAGATCTTTTATTGCAGAAGATGTTGCGCTTTCAAAAGCTGCTTTTGCATTATACCCCATCATTACATATTCATCATTTTGTTGTTTAAGAATATCTAATTTAGTCATTTCTAAATCTAAATTTGCATATCCTTGTGATAGTTGTGATTGTAATAGCTCTATTTCTTCTTTTGATTCATTTTTTATGGCTAAACTTAAATTATACTCTATAGCTTTTAATGCATTGACTTTTTGATTTAATGTTAATTCTTGTTCTCTTATTGCAAATAATTGCTGTGCTCGTGCTGATTGTTTGCTTGGATCTATTCCTAATTTTGCTAAAGCTATTGCATTTTTACTTCTAATTAGTGCAATATTTCTTTCTTCAGTTTGTAATCCTTTTAAAAGATCTATAGTTGCGTTTATTTCTGCTGCTTGTTGTTTATAAGCCTCTGCTCCTGCTTCCGTGCCTTCTGCCATAACAGCCGCCGCTTGTGCTTGTGCATCTAAAAATTTAATTAAATTACCGTAAGGACCTGCTGTCCCTGCTACAGAAGATAGAATTCCTGCTATTTCTGTATTTGCACCTTTTTGAGCTTCTTGATATTGACTTACTGCTGCTCCTAATTTTTTATATTTTTCTTGTGCTTTGGTTATTTCTTTTTCATCAAGAACTCCACCATTCATTAAATCTTTTGAGGCTTTTAAAAATGCAGAATCTCCTGTTAACTGACCTAACTTTTGAAAAGTATCTGCTAATCCTTGATACGCTTTTGTTTTTTCTTCTCCTGGTTGTAATTCAGTTAATTCTTTAAATTTTTTAAGGGTTGCTGCTATATCAGCACTGTTAACAGCGTTTGCCGCATATTTTGTTCTTTCTTCAAATCCTGAAATAAGATCTTCTCCTTTATCAGTTTTTCCACTAAAAATTTCTACCATAGTGGATAATTCTTTATTAAGAGTTGCTTGTGTTTCTGCAAATTGTTTTGCGGATTCTTTTAAATCGTCCATTCTTTGCTTAGCTGCTGCACCAGCGGGGTCTAATTTTTTTGCAAACCAATCATAAATTCCTTTACCCATATCATATACTAAAGAAATAATTCCTAGTATCATGGTTGCTTTCATTGCGGCATTCATTGCTCTTGCTCCCAATTGAGTAGCTCTTGTCATAGCAAGCATGGTACCTGTCCATACAGACTTCATTTTTGTTGCAGTAGCTTTGAAGAAAAGTCCCACGCCTCCTACAGATGCTTTTGTTTTAGCTACCCATGAAGCTGTTGAAGTATTCATATTAGCATAAGCTTTTCTAACTGCCATAACTTGTTTTCTAGTCATTCCAGCAAAAATGCCTGTCTGTACTTTAGCATGTGATTTAAGTTGCATTTCAGCAGACTTTAGTGCCCTACCTGTTGCAGCTCTAGCTGCTCTCTGTGACTTAGCATTCCCTGCTAAGTATTCTGCAGCTCCACTTCTTCCTTCTTGTGCAGTTAATCCTGCCGCCTTTCCTATTCTTTTCATTTTTGCTTGAGAGTCAGCTTGTAGTCTTTGTTCCTTATTTTTTAAATTTTTCATATCAGCAAACATTTCTTTTGCTTTTGCTCTTTGTTTGTCTGCTAGTTTTTGTTGTGCTTTTGCTTGCTCCTCTAAATTTTTTGTAGCTTCTGTCATTGAAGGTAAAAGACTTTTTAATATTCCAGTTGCAAATATAGCAAGTACTGCTATTGTAGATCCTATATTTTTTGAAAGAAAGCTTGCTACAGGTTCTGCAATTTTTGCTACTCCTGTTTTTACACTATTCATTATATCGTCAAAAGCTTTTCCAAATTTTGCAATTTCACTTTGATTAGTTTCTAATATTTGATTAATTTTCGCATATTTTCTTTCTGCTTGATCTAGTACTTCATTTGCAACTGCTTGTGATTTTTCAAATTGAGTTAATTCTCTTCCTGATATACCTAAGGCTTCTTTATACTTTCTACTTGCATCATCTAATCTTAGTATAATACCTAATTCATCTAATAGTTCTGGTTCTGCTTTTGTGACACCTCGTATTAAACGATTAAAAGAATCTGTTAAATCTCTACCTAATGCTTTAGAAACATTGTTTGCTGCAGTACCTAGTTTTTCTAATTGTGTTGGAGAAAGTCCTGAAGCTGTACCAATAGCTACAGCTTGTGAAGCTTCTTTAAAACTTAGTATTCCCTCAGTTGCTTCTTGCACTCTGTTAGTTATAGTTTGGAAAGCTGTACCTGTAGCTGCTCCCATTGCTTTTTGTCCTTCGGTAAGTATTCTCATATCCGCGGCATCTGCTAAGAATCTAAATACTGCGCTTACGGCAAATATTTGAGCGGCAAGAGTAGCATAGGCAGGAACAAGCCCCCCACTAATTCCTTGGGCCATTTTTGAAAAGTTTTTGGTAGTATTTGAAGATGCCTGAGCAGCACCTTTTAATCGACGATCAGCAGAGTGAGCAGAAGTACCAGTTTTGTCTAATTGTTTTCCTAGACTTGCTGCTTGTTTTTTGGTGAGTTCTAATTCCTTACCATCAACATTAATTTTAATTTTTACGTCTTTTGCCATTAACCTTGTACACTTATTCCTGGTTTATTACCAGCTTTTCCTCGTTTTTCCTGTATTTTTCTTTTGCGTTCGAGGTCTTCATTTATTTGTTTAGAGAATCTTGATTCTATATGTTTTAAAAAATAAATTACAGTTTTTTTATCTTTTACTTCATAAACATCTAATAAAGTTCCTAATGAGGACATTTCTTTGCCCATATAAAATCCTGCTGTTCCTTCCCATCTATCAGGTAAAAGCTCGTGTAATAAAAAAGCCACCTGAACTTCAGAAGGATAATCTTCCATAGTTGGTGGCATTTGTTCTGGGTCAGGCTCAATACCTTTTTGTTCGCATATTTCAAAATATACGTCTAAATCAATTTGTCCTGGTTTAAAATGTTTGTCTAAAAGACCAAGTATTTGTTTTACTTGGTCTTCGTAAAATTTTCTAAATCTCCTACGACTTCTGTTACCCAAGTATCAAAATCTGCTGCATTCTTCATAAGAGTTTCAGCATTTTCTTGGCTAAATTCAAGTTCGTCATTAGGATTGAGTTTACTAATATCCACCAATAGAAGCTCTTCTAAGTAAGAATATTTTAAGCCGCTCCATCCCTTTATAACAGCCTTGACATACTCAACTAAGAATTTATCTTCGTCTAACTGTTCTTCAAAAGCTCTTGTTTTACGATTAAACTTTTGTGAAAGACAACGATTTCTTAATTTTAACAGCTCTTCTCTTGCTAAATAGCAAAGATTTACAGAAAAACCATCCATACCTGGATAATCTACTGCTACTGTTTTACTTGGAGTTAATAAACTCGCTAGTGATACTTTTTTGTTTTCTTCAGTCATTATTTTTTCCTGTAAAAGAGGGAGGGTTTTACCCCTCCCTATTAAATTAGTTTACGTCTGGTCCTACAAAGTCAATTGTAAATTCATCTGTTGCATCTACTGAAGAAGGTAAACCGTGGAAGTTAGTTTCAAGGCTTACGATATCATCGATAGAATGTGTTGGCACTTCTAAATGCGCAGTATCAACATTGATTGTCATGCTTGGTGTATTACCAGTACCACCAACTACAAACTTAAGATCGAAAGAGTTAGTGATTTTTGTTGTTGCCTCAATTAAATCTTCAAACAAGTCAGCACTTGAAGCACCACTTGAAGGAGTATTTAGGTAACAAGTAAAGTTACCTGAAATTGCTCTTGTTCCTGTAACATGACCTAGAGGCTGATTAATTATTCCAAGAGTTTCTGGAGTTAAATAAGTCATGTTATTTGAAATAGTAACGTTACCACCTGTTAAAGTAAGTGCGTATACACCATTACTTGAAGCACCTGGGAAAGTTGTTGTATCCGCAGCTGTTAAAGTAAGATCTGTTAATCTATTTCGAATAAAGTTATTTGTATCTGTAGCATCTGTACCTTCATAAATTGTTGCAGTTGACATTGCTGATTCTTCTGTAATAATTGAAGCAAAACCACTCCAGTTAGCTGTAGCGATTCCATCTATATCAAAGTCAATTGAAACTTCATTTACAACAGCATTCGCTAATTTGTAAATTGTAGGTGTTGATTTACCAGATCCCATTTCTACTTCAATTGTAAAAGTATTTAAAGCTACTTTATTTGAATTTGATGCATCTAAAGTTGCTTTTGTTGTTCCTGTGTAAGTCCAACCATCATTTGTTCCAGTTGGTTCATCGGCTGCTACAAGAGCATTCCAAAGGGCTTCTTCTACTACGTGATGTTCTCCGTCTGTAGCTGAAGAATGTCCGTCTGTTCCTCTTGTACCGCCAGCTGAAGCAAAAGGACGAATATAAGTTGAAAATGACCACTCTGCAGGGGCATAAGAATCAGTAAACATTTGTCTAGCTCTTCTGCTAAGTCCTGATGCAGTTGCCATTTCATTTAAAGTTACTTCAGTAACATTTGTTGCTTGAGAAAAACTAAAGCCATCTAACACTGGTATGTAGTAGACATCAGATGTAGCTGTTCCGCCACTATCATTTGGTGTTATATGTACTTTGGTATCTCGCGAAAAATAAAATGTATCCGCCATTTATTTTCTCCTAATTGCTTTGAAAAGGGGACGGCGAGATTATTATCTGCCTTACCGTTTTCATTTAATATTGGATTTCGGCAACTATTTCGCCTATTCCCAATGGTTCTAAAACGCCTTCATCAGTATCAATACTTATAATAGTATTTTGTACTGTGGTGGCTGTATTTCCTAATGAATCTGTATAAGTAATCGGATTATTATCTTCAATTACTGTTTCGACATCTTCAAGCAGCCCTTCTAATGCTTCGACTGCATCTTCTTCATTTACATAACATCTAAAAGTAAGTGTTAAATAACGAAATTTAAACCCAGCTCCTTCGTATTCTCTAGTTTCTGCCCCAGCACTTACATGTACTGCTGGAAATTCTACTACTTCATCCCAAAATTTAATTCTTGGAGAAGTTTCAGCAACTACTGTTTTATATTTTCCAGTGCCATCTACTTGATTCAATTTTTCGACAAAAGCGTTAACTATTGATAATCTTCTTGTTGTATAATCTCTAGCTGCCATTATCTACTCCTAGTTGTAATTGCAAATTTATTTCCTACTAATCTTTGAGCGATTTCTCGCACTGATTGAGAAATTAATTGCTCTACATCTCTTTCTGGTGTATATTTAGTTCCACCTGGAGCAAAAGTTTCATAGGGGTATCTTTGGTAACTATAATCAAATAAAATTGATCTTTGACTTTGTACTGCTCTTGTTACTCTTACTGACCTCCTTAATCTTCCTGTTCTATTCTCTAATTGAGGTCGCCCCATATTTTTTAACATTTGATCTGGTAAAACTTGGTTTACCATATTTTGTAATGCTAGCACATTCATTGTTTCAGTTTGTGCTCTTCTACTAGAAGCTTTTGCTTTCGTTATTCTTTTTCGTGATTTTGCATTTTTTACAAAAGCACTTGTTTTTATTATATTATTTGAACTATCTTTTTTACCCGCTTTTCGTTTTGTAGTTCTTCTAGCTTTTACTGTTAAACCTTTTGAATTTCCTTTTAATAGTGCTTTTATTATATCATCTGTAATATTATCATTTACAGTATCTATAAAAGGTTTACTTCCTTTTCCTTCTACTAGTTGTTTTTGCAGTATTTTGTCTTTTTTTGCTGCTTTTTCTAAGTCTTTTGCTAATGTTTGTTGAATATTTTTCCAATCGTCTGGTAAATCACCTGCAGGATTAGTTTCTGGAGAGCCTACTGTTAACTTTATAGCTAAATCTAAACTACTATTTCCTGATTTTTTATGTTGTTCTCTTCTATCCCAGTTTAATATTATTTTTCCATAACGATCTTCAATATTTCTAATTAAAAATTCATTTATTGGACTATTATCTTTTTGTAAGTAATTTTTAAGATCTCTTACTTGTAGTCCTCCAACTGCTCCTCCTACATTATGAAGTAATTGAGTTCTTCTTTTAAAACTTTTACCAGCTTCTGTTAGTCTTGCTGATGATCCACTTCTTGATACTCCTAATTGTTTTCTACGAGTATCTGATAAATATTTACTTTTTCTAAAAGATTCTAATGCTTGTCTTGCAATATAGTTTGTAAGTTTTAAAGTATTTCCTTTTGGACTTGAAAACTTAATTCTAGTTGCTGTAGGTCTTCCCATTATTTGTATGGGTTTTCCTGTTAAAGCCTCATAAGTTTTTAATTTATCATATACAAACTTAGTTGCTTCTTTTCCTGCTTTTGCTAACTCTGGAGTCATGTTTACTGCTTTTGTAGCAAACATTAAATTATTAATTAAAGTATTCTCTAAATCTTTTTTATCTATTACAAAGATTACTGGAAATCCACCGTTTTTTCTTCTATAGGCTTGGTTAAATTTTCTTTTTAGATCAAACCTACTAAAGACAAAATCGTTGATGACCTTATCAACTACTGCTTTTGCCACTAGATTATTACTCTATATAAATCAAGTACTCTCTTAATATGATCTGGAAAATCAGTATTATCTCTTACTCCAGATGTTCCTTGATTCTGTAGTGTTGCT
>Ga0255772_10006733_pt1 | contig 10416 bp, 12 predicted proteins | sample 071ome_34_FD_179970 | JGI IMG/M metagenome (GOLD analysis project Ga0255772, IMG submission 179970) | Coastal salt marsh microbial communities from the Groves Creek Marsh, Skidaway Island, Georgia - 071411BT metaG (version 2) | ecosystem: Environmental > Aquatic > Marine > Intertidal zone >... | reverse complement strand
GATGATTGGGACATCTGGGAATATTACGCAGGCGAGTATACTTTTGCCGAAATCGTTTTTTACGCTAAGCGCCTGATTGATGAAGGCCAAAGAATATAGGTGTTGCATCGGTGCATCACTTGTGTATAATGAGAATCATGGAGCTGCGCGGTGCGGCTCCTCTACTGGAGAATACGAATGTTAGATCACCTACCAATGTCAACCTACGAAGAAATCAAACGCGCTACAGTTGACGGTCAAGTTGACTTTGATGTCCTTGATCGACAAGCCTTTGAAGATGTGCAGGATCAACTTATTTGTCCTGAAAACACTGACGCAGCTCACAACGTGCTGCACGAAGCGTTCAGCCTGTGCGCTGACTCAGCAGAAATCACGAATGCTTTGATGCTGTTCATGAACAGCGGCTCGCTTGACAGCGCGCAAGCTCTCAGAGCTAAGATGCAGGAAGCTATTGACGAGATGACACGCTCAGAGATTGAGAAGTTTCTTCGGGAGGTTCCATAATGACTAGAGCAGAGAGAATCAAATACAGCGCGGCAGGCTTTGTCCTGCTTGCGCTCTTCGCCTTCGCGAGTAACATGGACTATCAGGACGAGCTGTGTGCTGAGCGTCACCGCTGGGAGGCCACAGGCCACGAGTACGTTGGTATCCCGGCAGGAGCTGAGAACTGCGAGCCGTGGAAGCCAACCTACAGATGTGGTAGCGCTTGTGTCAATTGAGCTGAGGCCGCACCAGAAGACCGCAGTTGACGCACTACGCGCCAGCTTGCGGTCAGGCCACAAGAGGCCAGTGCTGGCAGCGCCGTGCAGTATGGGCAAGACGCACATTGCGGCCTACATCCTGATGAACGCTGTGGAGAAAAATCGCCACAACCCAGACTATCGGGCTGTGTTTTTTGTAGACAGGTTGAAGCTGCTCAGCCAGACAACCGATGTGTTCGACAGTCTGGGAGCCAGCTACAGCGTCATGCAAGGCGATGACCCGCGCTATGACCCAAACAAACGTATACAGATCATAAGCATCCAGACGGCTCTCAGGCGCAAGAGGTTCAGTTTTGACATTGCGGTAGTAGATGAGTGCCACACGCTCTACAAAGGCGTGACAGAGCTTATGAGGCGCTTAGACGGCATCCCGTGGATTGGCCTATCAGCTACGCCGTACAGCAAAGGCATGGCCGCGGAAGGCTTGTACGATGACCTGATCGTGACTTGTACGCCCAGAGACTTGATTGATGAAGGCTGGCTTACGCCTACTGAATACTATGTCGGCAGGTCAGTTGACGCATCTGGCATCAAGACAAAGGCGCTCAGCACTGGCGGTAGTGACTACGATCCGAAGGCTCTGGGCCAGAAGATGCTGGATGATGACACGCTGGCTGGCGATATTGTGCAGAACTACGTCAAGCATAGCAACGGGCTCACCAGACGCGCTCTGTGCTTCGCTCCGTCCATAGCCTATAGCAAGAGCCTAGTTGACCGTTTTAACGCTGAGATCGGCTCTGAGATCGCCGTACACGTTGATGGCTATATGGATCGTGAGCTACAGAACTACATTTTTGAGGACTTCAAGCGCGGAGACTACAAGATTCTGGTAAACAGCAAGCTGACCAACACAGGCTTTGACGATACTGGCATTGAGATCATTATCGACGCTTACAAGACCAAGAGCCGCATAGCTTGGGTGCAGAGGATCGGCAGGTGCTGGAGGATTCATTCTGGCAAGGAGAAGGCCACGGTGCTTGATCATGCTGGCAATCTGGAGCATTTTAATTGCTTTCCAGAAGACATCATCCCGCATGAGCTGGACTCAGGTGATCGGCGGTTTGACGAGAAGAAGCAGACCAAGCAGGAGGAGAAGGAGCCAATAGTCCGACCTTGCCCAGTATGCCGTAGTGCTATGACAGGCAGGCGCTGCAAGGCTTGTGGACACGTTCTTCCTAGCGATGTACCTGTACTCAAGGACAATGGCGAGATGCTGGTGAAGGCTCATAAAGCTCCTACAAAGCTAACCACAGCGCAGGTTAGAAGAGAGCAGATGAGCAAAACCGGCAAGCAAGCGTGGTACAGCTCGCTGTTATGGTACGCGAAGCAACGAGGCTATAAACACGGTTGGGCATACTGGAAATACAAAGAGTCTATGGACTGCTCTCCTGCTGGTTTGCGTCAGGTTGCGGCGAAGGAGCCTTTGAAAGAGACGTTGAAATGGATTCAGTCCCAGAACATACGACACGCCCACAGGCGTGACAAATGAGCGTCAGCAGGCGGTGCGTTGGGTTTTTCATCGGTTTGGTTATCCCAGAAAACACCTGCTGTCAGAGCAAGAGACTCCAATCTCACCTAGCTGAGACTACATTCGTGCTTGTGATCTGACCGTTTGGCCCACGATACGGGCTTTTTGACTTATTTTGCCTTAAGTGTGAAAAAGTGTTGACTCTGTGTGAGATGCCAGTAGAATGGGAACCATAGAGCGGCGCGGTGCTGCTTATTTGAGGAGAAAACGAATGACTTTGACACAGAACTTTGACCGAGAATCTGCTATTGAATATTGCTTAAAAAACGATCATGTCGTTCCGTTAATAAAGCAAACGATGAATCGTGAATACTTAAGCTCGCTTGACGGTGAACAATTGCAGTGGCGCGTGAGTCTTATCAAAAGTTTTATCCGAGACTTTCCAAGCGATTATCAGGAGCGGTAAGGCAAATGTACAAGTACGAAATAATCAGCGAGAAACAAGATAGACACTTCAAATACAGACCATCTGATTTTGAAGAGGTTATTAAGCTGATCTCTTTTTGCTTAAAACATAAAAAGATTGATGACTACGAAATTACTTTCTTTCTGAGAGGCAAAGAAGCCACAGCCGAGGAACTTTTGCAGTCAGCACAAGATGATAAAGGCGCTTATTGGGAAAAGAAGAAGCAAACTCATAAAAAAGTATGGGTTGGTACTGGTGTAACTAACTTTGTTAAAAAACCAGTATGGATTAAAAAATAAAACGGCAATGTGTTGATCATAAGACCCGCTTCACGGCGGGTTTTGTGCGTTATGAGAAGGAGAAACGAATGTTTGTTGAAACAACTGAAGAGAGCTATAAGAAGCACCGATGTAACAAGTGCAGTCACGAGGTTGATACCTTTCACACTGAGTGGCTCACCACAGAGGAAACTATTACGCTAACGAGAGCTGACATGGATGTCATTGGTGATGCTCTGTATCTAGCTTTAGAGCAATTGAGGAGTGACTACAAGAAAGGCTGTAGCATAACGAAAGAGATCATCAAGAGGCGTATGGGCGACTTGTCTCGTCTGTATCGTGGTTTCGCAGAAGAAGAGCTAACAGATTACACGTTGCCAGATAAGAGCGAAGTGCATCAAAGGCTGGTTGAACAGGCTAAGGTTTTGATTCATCAGGATAATGTTACAAGCGAAAGCAAAGGAAGAGTACACAGTAGAGCGTTCTGGGAACAATGCTGGGAAATGGTAGGTGACAGCGGAGAGCGCCATATTCCAACAGAAAAAGAAAAAGCAAAACGCAAGAAGGTGATTGATAGAAGGCTAGATGGGGAGCAATATTTTGAGCTGGTATGACCAAGTATTAGACCGTCTGGACAAGGTAAGACGGCGCGGAGAAGAGAGCTGGACTGCCTGTTGCCCGGTTCACGATGACAAGAATCCCAGCATGACCGTCAGCGTGAAGGACAGAAAGCTGCTGATGTATTGCTTTGCCTGCGGCGCTAAAGGTGATAGTGTGGTAGAATCCATAGGTCTAAGACCGGGTGCGCTATTCCAAGACCGTCAAGAATTTGACGCTGATCCGCATTATCTTCTGAAGAAAACACAGGAAGATGATGATTTTCTTATTGCGATATACCAAAGCGCAAAGAGATCAGGAGAGCGCATCAGGTACAAGGATCACAAAGCCTACATGGAGGCAATGGCCCGTAGGCACAACAGAACAGAGGCTGGCATAGCTCAGACGATTATCCCAGAGACCAGAGAGGATTTTCTGTAATGGAAGTAGTCCTGATTGGCATAGTGATATCAGCATTGGTAGTGAAGTATGGCTAGACCTGAGAGAGTCTTCTCCGATGAGGAGATAGAAGAGATTAAAGAGCTTGCGCCCGTATTAACGCAGGAGCAGTTAGCTACCTATTTTGGTATGACCGACAAGACCTTACGAGAAATACTCAAGAGGGACGAAAGAGTTTTTACCGCTTACACAAGGGCTCGGTATCTGGAAGGAGCCCTAGCCGCAAGAACTCTGCGAGACAAGGCCATCATTGACAAAGATTTCTCTAGCCTAAAGCTGTACCTGAGTCAGACGCTAGGCTGGACGGAGAAGAGCCGTCAGGAGATATCTGGCCCAGAGGGTAGGCCCATCGAGAAGGACTACCACGTTACCATTGAGGTTGTGCAACCGGGAGACTTAGATGCCGATTAGCGTGAAGAAGGTTAAAGATAAGTTTCGGCTGGTAGAGCCCGATGGCAGCATAGCCAAGAACAAGAAAGGCACAGCCATTGACGGAGGCGGCCACAGTAGCCGTTCCGATGCGAGCAAGCAGGCCAGAGCCATTGCTATGAGGAAAGCCAGCTACGAATGAAGCTCCTGATCGCTCCAAAGCTGCTGCCGATACTGGAAGCCAAGCAACGCTTCATTGTGGTCTACGGAGGCAGAGGGAGCGGGAAGAGCTATGGCCTAGCGTCTCTGTGTCTGCTGAAGGCGCTACGCGGCCAGAAGATTGGAGCCTTCCGTGAGTTTCAGAACTCTATTGATGACTCGGTACACAGCCTGCTGGCCTCGCAGATAGGCAGCTATGAGCTGGAAGACTTCGAGGTTCAGAACAACCAGATTCTTTTCAATGGTGAGGTAGCCTTCAAGTTTAGAGGGCTGGCCCGCAACGTAGAGGCGGTGAAGTCAATGTACGGCTTCTCGCTGTTCTGGGTTGACGAGGCTCAGACCATATCCTTCGACAGTCTGAAGACACTGACACCAACGCTCCGAGAAGCAGATAGCCAGATATGGCTGTCGGGCAATCCGCGCTCCAGCACTGACGCATTCTCCGAGCGGTTCATCAAGCCATTTGAAAAGCAGCTCAACCGTGACGGTATGTACGAGGATGATATGCACATGATCATCCGCATGAACTACAACGACAACCCGTGGTTCGTGAAGACACCGCTAGAGCAGGAGAGGCTGCACGATCACAAGAATCTGCCCAGAGCGATGTACGAGCACATCTGGGAAGGCGCACACCTTGATACGGTGCAAGACAGCATCATTGAGGCCGATTGGTTTGATGCTGCGATAGACGCGCACAAGAAGCTAGGATGGAAGCCAGAAGGCGCTGTGGTAGCTTCTCATGACCCATCAGATGAGGGCGGTGACAGCAAAGGCTACGCGCTACGCCACGGCAACGTCATTCTGGATGTTAGCGAGAAGATCACCGGAGATGCCAATGAAGGTATGGATTGGGCTCTGGAGAAGGCGATAGCCGCTCAGGCAGATCATTTTATCTGGGACTGTGACGGTCTTGGTATAAGCCTGAAGCGGCAGGTAGATCAGGCGCTAGACGGCAAGAAGATGGAGTACCATATGTTTAAGGGCTCCGAATCGCCGTATGACCCAGAGATGCCGTACACGCTGGGCGGTAGCCAGAGGGCCAAGACTAACCGAGAGACCTTCTTCAACAAGCGGGCGCAGATGTATTGGACTTTGCGGGATAGGTTTGAGGCAACGTACAGAGCCGTGGTGAAAGGCCAGTACATCAACCCAGAAGAGCTGATCAGTCTGTCATCTGACATTAAAAACATCCAGCAGTTGCGCTCTGAGGTTTGCAGAATCCCGCTGAAACGCGCAAACTCTGGTAAAATCCAGATACTCAGCAAGGTAGAGATGGCGAAAAAGCCCTACTCAATACCTTCACCGAATATGGGCGATGCTCTTATGATGTCTATGCACTCGCCAAAGATAAAAACCGTCAAACCTGTAGAGATAAACTTCTCAGGATGGAAGCAATATGGCTAGTTACGACGATGGCAAAGAGTTAGAAGATCGCGGTGCTACCGAGGACGATCTGAGCTACAAGGCAGATTACGAGGAACATCAAGACGTTATCGAGCTGCTGGACAAGTGCCAGCAAGCAGACAAGGACAACCGTGAGCGCGTTAGAGAAGCGCATTTGTTCCTTGATAAGCGAGACGGCCAATGGGAGCCCTACTGGTGGAACTCAAACGAATCGAAGCCGCGCTACACCTTCGATATGGTCAATCCCATCGTGGATCAGGTTGCCTCTGAGATAGAGCAGAGCGACTACGATATCCGCGTGTCACCGGCTGGCGGCAATGCAACCAAAGACATTGCGATGGCCTATGACGGCATCATCCGCAACATTGAGCAGCTTTCTAACGCGAAGACAGTCTACGCGCAGTCCGCACGGAATATGGTAATCGGCGGTATGGATGGCTGGCGTGTAGTCCAGAAGTACGTTGATGACAACAGCTTTGACCAAGACCTAGCCATTGAACATATCGGCAACTTTGTAGACCGAGTGTGGTTTGATCCTGCTGCTGAGAATCAAGACAAGTCAGACAGCCGGTATGCGTTTGTGCTGCATCCGATGGCAAAGGATGAATACGAGGCCCGATTCCCAGAGGGCTCTGGCGAAAGCGTAGATGATGACCGTGAGGGCGAAGCCTATTACGACAAGGCTGAGGTCATTGTGGTTGGTGAATTCCTGTATATGGAGTCAGAAGACCGCGAGCTGGTCATGATGTCCAACGGTCAGGTTCATGAGGTCAATGATGACTTCGAGAAGGTTGTAGATGATCTCGCAGCCATTGGCGTGACTGAGGTTAAGCGGCGCACCAGAAAGAAGCACTACGTCTGCTCGCGGTTCTTTGACGCAAAGGATTGGCTGGAAGACAAGAAGGAAACTGTATTCTGCCGCATCCCTGTGGTTCCGGCTTATGCCAACTTCAAGATATTTGAGAACAAGACTATCTACTGGGGAGTAGTAGAGAAGCTGCTTGATCCGCAACGTGTGATGAACTACAGCGTATCCCGTGAGATTGAGGAAGGTGCGCTGGCTCCGAGGGCTAAGTATTGGATGACAATGGCTCAGGCTTCAGGGCATGAGAAGCAGCTCCAGACGCTGAACACCAACGCAGACCCAGTACAATTCTACAACGTAGACCCAGAGTCTCCCGCAGTGCCACAGCAACAGGGCGGAGCCCAGATCAATCCCGGTCTACGGACTATCTCCGAGGCGATGCGCGGCATTATTGGTCAGACGGCTGGTATGTTTGCTGCAAATATGGGTGACAATCCGGGCCTTCAGTCTGGAGTCGCTATCAAGCAGCTACAAGACCGTGGGACAAATAGCACGTTCAAGTACAGCCGCAGCATAGAAATCGCTGTAGCGGCCACAGGAAGGCTCCTGAAGGATGCTATTCCTATGGTGTACGACACAGAGCGTCAGGTCAGGATACTCCGAGAGGACGAGTCCTACGATATGGTTCCGATCAATCAGAAGGTGATCGACAACGCTACAGGCGAGATTGTTACTGTCAATGACCTGCAAGTTGGAACCTATGACGTTACCTGTCGGGCTGGGCCTAGCTTCCGCAACCGTCAGCAGGAGACTATTGAGGCTATCACGACACTGGCGCAGACTGATCCCAGCCTGATGCAGATCGCTGGTGACCTGTTGCTCCAGAACATCTCCACGCCAGCCGCGTCTCAGATCGCAGAGCGCAAGCGCATGCAGATGATTGCTCAAGGTTTGATTCCTCAATCCCAGATGACCGAGGAAGAGCTGCAAGAGATGGCCGCCAAGATGCAAGCGCAGGGACAAGGACAGGCTCCTGATCCCGCTATGGTGCTCGCACAGGCAGAGCAGATGAAGGCTCAGGCCGACATGATGAAGGCCCAGATAGATGCCCAGAAGGTGCAGAACGAGACGCTGAAGATACAGCTACAGGCCCAGAATGATCAGAACGAGCTGGTAGCCGAACAGGCTAAGACTCAGGTTGATGTCTTCAATGCTCAGACCAATCGCATCAAGGCGCAGGTAGAGGCCGAGAAGGCTGGTGCTGTCATTGATCACACCAACATCAAGGCATTCGGCGATCAGTTAGACAATCAAGAGAAAATGTCTGACATGATGGACGAGCAGGAGCGCAAGGCCCGTATGGCTATGATGTCTGACGCTGAGCTGATAAGGATTGCGAACGGTGGCTAAGACCGATCAACAACTTGCTCAAGAGAAACTCCAAGATAAAGGCATTGATTGGGAAACTGGCCTAAATTTTGTAGATAGACAGATAGGCAAGTTTAACGCCGGAATGATTGACGCAACGCTAGGACTGCATGACCTTGCGGTAACTGGCCTAAGCTCGCTTGGTAATTACATTTTTGGCAGAAACAATCAGCCTTACTTGTTGGCAGACAGAGCTAAATCGGCACTAAATGTGGAGACTGACACATCATCTCCGTTGTATATGGCTGGCGCAATAGCTCCTGCTGTTATGGCTTCTGCTCCCGCAGCTCTAACTCAAGGCGCATCTGCTTTGCGGGCAGGTCTTGGCTTAGGAGCAAGAGAGGCATCAGCATTCGCTGGTAGCGAGGCTGGCGCTCAGATTGGTAGCCAATATGGAGACACTGGTCAGCTTGTTGGTAGCGTTTTGGGAGGATCGTTGACTCCTACAGGCCCAACTCAGCGCAGAGATATATGGGCTGGCCCAGAGGCTAGAACTGCGGATCACGATGCAATTGCAGAAGCCATAGAGATGGAAAGGCGCGGAGTTGACGCAAACGAAATAAAACTTGTTACCGGCTTCCAAAGGAATTTAGATGGCAAATGGATGTATCACTTGCCGGACAATAAGTCCTCGTTGAATGCTGAGCTGATGCGTCAAGATATGCAAGATTTGTCATTGGAGGACAAAGTAGAGGGAACTTCTACTAGCTTTCAACGGCCTTTGGGAGAAATATTAGATCACCCAGAACTTTACGAGGCCTATCCTGACGTTTACAACATCCCAGTAACCTACGGTTACGGCACATCATCTTCCAGAGGCTCGTACTACCCAAGAGGATTGATGAGACCTGTAGGAGAGATAGACCTTAATCTATCCCGAACCAGAGACCCTGATGATGCAAATCCTCTTGGCAATCAAACTAGAAGCACACTAATACATGAAATCGGTCATGCGGTGTCTGACATAGAGGGTAGGAGCGCTGGAGGCTCTCCCGATACTGCTTATATAGCGGCAGATAGAGCAAAACTGGCTGAGCTAGCGCCGTACTTTGACGATAAAATAAAAAGCAACGAAGTTGGTTTTGAGATTGATAATTACGAGAAGGCTGCAAATATCAGAGAAAAGCTAAACAAAGCTGGAGAAATGTCGGACGAGCAGAGACGTAGCTTCATCGCAAATGAGGTGCGAAACAATCCTTTCTCTGATCAAAGAGCTCGCATTTTTAACGCCATTGATGCAACAGAGGATGAATTCAAAAAGTTATATAATGACGCGCTTTCTAGGTATGCGGAGCTAAATCCTTCTCGGTTAGAGTACGATAGAATCAACAAAAAATACCACGAAATCAGCAAGTTGCCAGCTCGCAATCAATATCAATTGATGAACGATGAGTATCTGCAACGAACAGCGCAAAAGTTGATAGATGACCCAAGATCAACATACGAGGTTCCGCTATACAGGGAGATCGAAGGGATGGACTTGAGTCCAGAGTCAATGGATTATTTGTATAACGTGCCGAGGCAATAATTGCTTGCAAAACCACAATATGTGGTATAGTTAGGCTACAGCGAACTCCACGCTTTCTTGGAGGCACGGAACGTCACCGTTTATTTGACGGCATTTACGGAAGGTAAGATGGAACCAGAAGATACGCTCGATGAGGCTGAAATAGAGCTTGAAGAGGTAGAAACTGAAGGTCAGGAGACTGACTCCGACTCATCACCGGATACTGAGGCGGCTCAGGAGAAACAAACCAAGCCTGTTTTCGACGAACAGCAGCAACAGGTATTTGACAAGGCTATAGCTGACAAGGTCTTCAAGCTCAGGGAGAAAGAGCGAGAAGCTGAGCAGCTAAAACAGCGCTTGGAGAACCTAGAGCAGCAGATGCCGAAGCAGGAAAGGCCAAACGTGCCGAAAGAGCCTGACCCGTATGCCCTGAGCGATCAGGAGTATCAGCGTCAGCTCCGAATGCGCGATGAAGCCATAGCTAGACAGGCTGCGTTTGACGCACAACAGCGCTTCCAACAACAGGAAGCACAGCGTTTGCAGCAGGAACAGCTAATGAAAGAGCAGGAGGCTTTGAACGAGAAGGTAGCTACCTACTCGCAGCGAGCAGTCCAGCTTGGTATTTCTAACGAGGAATTGCAGGCAGCAGGTA
>Ga0255772_10006730_pt1 | contig 10419 bp, 10 predicted proteins | sample 071ome_34_FD_179970 | JGI IMG/M metagenome (GOLD analysis project Ga0255772, IMG submission 179970) | Coastal salt marsh microbial communities from the Groves Creek Marsh, Skidaway Island, Georgia - 071411BT metaG (version 2) | ecosystem: Environmental > Aquatic > Marine > Intertidal zone >... | reverse complement strand
ACGAAACCCAGAAGTTCAAGTGAAGGATTATTCAATCGAGACATAGTTAACAGTGTGATCGAAATGCCGGGACTGCGCAAGTCTTGAAAAGGAACTGCAAGAACTTCAGACTCAGGAAACAAACTATAATGAGCCCATGACACAGGCCATCGCTTCTATTTTTGCACTCAATATTGCTGGATTCCTGATTGCCTATTTTCTACAAAGTGACAAACTGACCGACCTCAGTTACGCACTGAGCTTTTTCTTTGCTGTATGGATTGCACTGTTTCTGGGAAACCCCCTCCCTCAACATTGGCTTGGGTCTGCTCTCGTTAGCCTGTGGGCCATTCGTCTGGGCTGGTATCTTCTTCATAGAATCCAGCAGAAAGGACGAGACAAAAGGTTTGATCAAATTCGACAAAGCTTTTTTGCCTTTGGTGGATTCTGGATCGCCCAAGCTGTGACTGCTGTCATTCTACTTGCTCCCTACCTTGTGAGTCTTCATAGTGTAAAGCACGAGAATTCCAGTGAGTTACACCTTCCCTTGTTAATGTTTTTTGGCAGTGGTTTCCTGCTGTTTTTGGTTCTGGAAACCGTCGCAGACTGGCAAAAATTTTCATTTCGCTCCAATGAGCAGAATTCGGGCAAGTTTTGTAATATTGGCTTGTTTAAACTCTGCCAGCACCCCAACTACTTCGCAGAAATCTCATTGTGGATTTGTTTTGCCTGCCTTTACATCCCCGACTTTGTTCATCAGGCTTTTCTCTCAGTCAGCCTGCTCTCACCCCTCTGGATCATTCTTCTATTAACCAAATTCTCGGGAATCCCACCCTTGCAAAAGAGTATGCAGGAACGCTACGGTGATGATGTGAATTTCATACGATACAGAGAGCAAACTCCATTACTTGTTCCCACAATGGAGAGCTGGAGACAAGTCCTCGGAAAAACAAAGCCAAACACCAGTAATTGAAAAAGGAGCCTTCGTGGCCAAGAAAATCGATAAACCCTCAATCATTGAAGCAGCAGGAACCAAACCGAAGATCATTCAAGAGTTTTTCGGAGTAGTCAATTCTCAAGACAGTCAAGTCAGTATAGCCAGAATGCAAAGTCCACAGGGTTGGGAAGAACCTGGTCAAACACCGGAATTTGGTGAGTATACGGTAGTCCTCAAAGGGTCTATTCAAGTGGAAACAAGGAGTGGAGTTTTTGAGGTCAATGAAGGTGAAGCTATCCACACAAAAAAGGGTGAATGGATTCGGTACAGCACCCCAAAGAGCGATGCCGAATATATTGCTGTATGCCTTCCAGCCTTCTCCATGGAAACCGTCCATCGGGACGAGGAGAACTAAAACCGTCGATAGAGTGTTGTCTTTAGCAACGGGTCCTCTTTTTGCTTAATAAGAGCTACCAGAAAAGGAGCGATGAGCACCATGGCAATGCTGAAAATTCGACGCCACCCCAAATCCTGCCGGTTCCGTCCACCCCGATGATTCAGATAAGTTAGAAATACTAGAAGGAAGCTAACTCCCAGAACTACTTTGGTAGGGAAGGCAAAGACTGTTTTGATGGGATTCCACCCATTGCTTCGCAGACTCTTTACCAGGATTAAAATCAGTATAAGTACTTCAAGACTCAAGGTAGCCAAAGCTGTGAGGTCTGTGATTCTCGAAAAACTCAACCAGGCGATTCCCAAAGTCAGCAGAGGAAATGAAACCAACAGAAAATTAAGAAACAAATCACTGATATCCTCATAGACCACGATCCACCCAGACATCCCAAGCAACACTCCTGCGAGAAGCCAGGCCGTGATCAATATGAACAGCCACTCAGAAGGCTGAGCCTCCAGTCCACTGAAGTCGTTCAGCCGGGATGAGAAACTGCCAAAGTAGGCATATCCGGTCTCGAGTGAAGTCTTGATCTCTTCCATCACAGCACTGAATCTGGAAGAATCTGCTTCTTCCTGAGCAGCGAAAAGCAAAGATTGACTCAAGAATATATAAAGAAAAATGAATCGTAGCATCCTGTCTATAATGCCCTAAAAAGCTTTTGAGTGGAAGCCTGGGTTCAGGGCCCCTCCTTCTGGATCAACTATTTGTTGAGTCAGTCTTTCTGTCTTCATCACCTACTGATTGAGATAGAGAGTCAGTTTCTGTCTCTTGGTCATCTATTGATTGAGAAAGAGAATCAGTCTCTCTTTTGCAGGTAATCCAGTAGGACTCTTCGGGCCTCACTCGCGGGCAACTCCAGTAGCTGTGACTTTAGAGCGCTAGCTTTTCTTCCGGCGAGATGGAATTTCACAAAATGCTTCTTCCTGGCGTCCTCTGATTGAGAAATTGCATGAACAAGCTCTTCGGGCCCAAGTTGAGCGCGCTGCAGTAGTTTGGAAAGCAATTTCTTCTGATGAGCTACTGGCCCAACCCCCTCCAACCCAAAACCTGCAATGAAGAGTTTTCCATGACCCAGTGCCCGATGGAAGAGGACTCCACCTTCGCCTGAGATCTCAAGGAGAGTTTCCACCTCTGAGTTCAGCGCCCGTCCAAGATCGACAGACTTTTGATTCTTCATGGAACCATGCCCATTCAGAGAAAAGCTCTGTCCAAAACCACTCATTGTTTCCCCATTCGCTCGATCTTTCAAAAAACGCACACCTGCCACATCTTCAAGAAAACCATGGCGTTTCGTGGTTCGCATAATGTCCTGTCCAAACAACAGGGCCACTCCGCCTTCTTTTACGTAGCTCTCAATGTTTTTCTGATCCCTTCGAACCAGAATTCCTCCCGGAGCTCCTCCCGTTTGGACAAGGACTACAGGATAAGCACTCAACTCAAACAAATTGGGAGCCTTCTTGACCCTTTTTACCGAATAGCCCAACTCATCAAGATGCTCAAGATAGACTCTCTCATAGTTTTTGTTGCGATCGTCATCTACAAGCAGCACATCGCTAACGGGGACTAATGGCAACTCCAGTTCTCTTGAAGCATTCACTTCAAACTCGAGAATCTGACTTTCAAATCCACGAGCCCTCCATGCTATTTGATATTGACCGTCTGGCAGCAGAATCTCTCGGTTGGTAGACAGGGTTTTGGATGGCTCAGGTACATTGAGAAACTCCAACAATCCTTCTTCACTCAAGTCCTTCTCAAGGGTCAATTGAACCCTTTTCAATTCTGCCTCTTTCAAATGGAGATTAATTTTACTTAACTCTTTGCTATTGGTTTCACCACTCCATTGTGCCTGATCAAATCCATAGACCGAGGCCTTCAAGCTTGTTGCCCCTGCAGGGAGTGAAAATCGATACCGCTCTTGCCTCAAAAGTTCCCAGGAGAAGTTCTCTCCATCAACTTCTGCTTCAAATTGAATTCGACCTGAAAAGCCTTCGCCATCCAGATTCAGAGTCAACTCAAACAAAGCATCCTGTTGCAACTGATCCACAGCATCCTTCACCTGAATCAAACCAGAGCCATAATTGCCGTCTTTCCCCTCTTCACCAAGCTCCATGGCAGTAGCTTCAAGAACATGTGAAAAACGAAAACTGGAGGTGTATGGATTTGCCTGAGCCAAAAGTGCAATTGCTCCTGCAACATGAGGCCCTGCCATGGAAGTTCCGTCTTTCACTGAATAGCCACCTTCGTTAGACACAGAATAAATCTGAACACCCGGCGCCACCGCATCAGGCTTGATGTACTTCACACCCTCCCAGCGAATCGGACCTCGAGAACTGAAACGGGCAATCTCACGATTCGAATCCACAGCCCCAACAGCGAATGAATGCGGAAAACCTCCCGGTGAACCCATACTACCCATGCGCGGTCCTGAATTTCCCGCAGAGAACAAAGGGAAAATCCCAAGCTCTACCCAGCGATCGACAGCATCCCAGAATACTTGCTCACTCTCTTTCGAACCTGCAAGTCTTCCCCAGGAATTGGAAACAAGAACAGGTGCATCCTCAGAAGAACCATCCTGATTGGGGTCTGTCATCCATTGCATTGCTGCCAAAATGGCTTCTGTGTCTGTTCTGCCGGTATCTGAAAAAATCTTGGCTGAATAAAAGCGCACATCAGGAGCAACCCCGATAGATTTACCACTAGCGTTACCCCCACCAATACTGCCCATACAGTGGGAGCCGTGACCATGTCCATCATTGGGTACATTGTCTTCATAGGAAGAGATGAAGTCCCTGGAGAGAAGTACTTTTCCATTTAAATCCGGATGATCAGCCCAGCCCGAATCCAGAATTCCAACCTTGACCCCTTTTCCGGTTATTCCCTGACTCCAGACTTCTGGTGCCTGGATCAAACCAAGTCCATAAGTTGTTTCTCTTTCATTGATCTCTTTCAAGGTCGATTGAGGGGGAATTTCAAGACTCCATTCTTCAACAGGATAGATACCCTTGACCTTCGGGTGCGTCCGGATGCGCTTTTGCTCCTCTCTGGAAAGCTCCATACTCACAGAATCAGCAATCCAGAGATTTTTCGTAGCCAAACCCTGTGTTTTCAGACCAAAGACATCCAGAAAGCTCTTCTCAATCTGAGCCTTCAAACCAGACAGGTTCTGACTCGAAAGTTGCCTGTTTTCGATGGGAGAATCCACCTTGAACTTAACGATCACACGCTGAGCAAATAGGGAGCTCACCCCGAAAATGAAAAGAATAAGTAATTGAATCATGGCAACAGTGTAATTAATCCAAAAAATTGGTCAATCGCTATTGACAGAAAAACAATTTTTCTAATAATCCACCTCCATTTTTGAAACATAACTCAAGTCATAAAAAGGATAGAAACATGATCAGAACTTCAATCGTAGCGTTTTTTACAGCACTTCCTCTTTGCTTTGCAGGCCATGATGTGAAACCCCTTCCTCTTCCCGAAAACTCTCAATTGAGTGCTCAGGCTGATACATTGAACACCTTGACTATTCTTGATGTTGTTCGAGTTTTTACCGGTTCTGAAGCTGGTCGTGAGAAAATGAAAAGACTCAAAGGTGAAGGATATGCCTGCACATACGTAACCAGCCGATTTGCTCGATGTACTGATCACCTCTCTTACCCGAAACACTCGGAAGATGACTTTTCCAATCGAAGTATCAAGGAAGCTGGCAAACTAAAGGTTCTCAAATCTTCTGAATTGATTCAGGATCCCATCCTGACCCATGAGAGTGAAGCCTACAGCGAGTGGGAAGTAAAGCATTCCATTACTATTGGTGAAGATACAGTTGAATACTATCGACTGCGCTATATGCCAGGTCTGGATCTCTTCAAAGTCGTGCCAGGCAGAGAGGGATTCACCACCGAATACTTGTGGGATGGAGAGAAACTACGCAAGGTGATTGATTTTGGAATGTCACATGAGGAAGGGTTTACACGGTACATGAGAACTGTTGAGTTTCAATAGATTTGAATTCTGCTCCTGCGCACAGGAAAAAATCAAATTAATCAAATGAAATCGCCACTCTTCAGGTGGCGATTTTTTTGTACTCAGCTAAGCCTGCTCACGAAGTTCCACGCCGTATCTGCCAGCATTGAGTAGAGCGCTTACGACTTTTTTACAGCTGGTGCCTGCAATGAACCCGGCTAGCCTTTGTCATCAATAGTCCTTTGGAAACCCAGTCCACTGATTTTAGCCCCTGCACTTCCCATTCCTTTTTCCAGATGAAATTCAAAATGGATTTCCTTCTTGGAGTAGCTCCAGTGGTTACTATAAACAGTTCCTGAACTCTTCTTTAGCAAAGAGCGCAGATCCGAAAGCATGTAAAAAGTGAGACCCCTTGGCTTTCTCCTTGAGCAGGCGATCCAAAGCCGGGTTGAAGATCTCAACCTTTAAGTCTTCATCGAGAATTACATGCAAGAGTTTGGAGTGAAAATGATAGAGCTGTTGGTTGGTGTTGATATGAACTATCTTGCTCTCCAACTCTTTTTGGGCAGAGATATTCGTGATTGTAATCATGACGCCGTTCACAAGCTCTTCAGTTTCCTGATAGGGTTTCATTTCCAGCTTGTACCACTTTCCCGATTCTGCTTGAGCAAATCTCTCGATAACCCTTCTGGATTTCAATACTGTCCCTACATCCTGAGTCAATGTGGAGTAATTAGTTTGGGATGTTATGTGGCGAAATGGCCTACCAATATCCGTATGAATTAGATTGAATATTTCTGTCGCAGCCTTGGTATAGCGCCGAATCTTCAACTGTGAATCCAGTATAATGACACCCAAGTCAGCATTATCAAGAAGGTTCTGCATATCTGTATTTGCTTCGGAAAGCTCCTGAACCTTTCGCTCGAGCTCAAGATTTACGCTGTTGAGTTCCTCATTCACTGAATTCAATTCTTCAGTTGATGTTTCCAGTTCCTCATTCGTGCTTTGCAACTCTTCGTTGGCACTTTGAAGCTCCTCATTGGAGGCCTGCATCTCTTCGTTAGAAGTTTGAAGTTCCTCAATTGTTGTTTGTAGGTATTCACGGGTGTTCTTGAGCTCCATTTCAAGACGCTCGACTTCATTCAACTCAATTTGCTTTGGATCATAATCCTCCTGATGTTCTGGATTAAAACCCATTGTCTGAAAGATCAATAGAAACAATCCACGAAAAGATCCTGGCTGATCCAATGGAATCACATGAAGTTTCACTTGTTCCAAGCGGTGCTCGAGCATGACATGCAATACTTCAGAGTCCCCTTTTTGATCAGATTTTTGCACTTTGCGAACTAGATTGAGAACCCCCGCTTTGAGCTCGGTCTTCAACATTCTGGACAAATTAAGATTCGCTAATTCCAAAATAAAGAAAGCCTCCCGGGTTCAAGGCATAATGAAAGAGTGGAAAAACCCTTTGATGCAAGCTGCTATCAAGATAGATTAAAAGATTTCTGCAGCTGATAAAGTCAATCTTTGTGAAAGGAGGATCAGAAATCAGGTTCTGGATTGCAAAAACAACCATTTCGCGAATGTCACGATTAACCTGATAGCCATCACTGGTCCATCGAAAATAGTTTTTTAGATAAGCTTCGGGTACATCTGAGGCAATCGCCTTGGAATACAACCCTGATCGAGCTTGCTCTACTCGCCCCCCGTCAATATCACTGGCAAAGATCTGAACCTGGAAATAACGCTGCTTCTCCTCCATCACTTCCTGAAAAAGCATAGCTAGAGAATAAGCCTCTTCTCCACTGGAACAACCTGGTACCCACACCCGGATCTTTTCGCTATCAGTTTCTCTCATTACAAGAGGCTCGACTATGTGCTCACGGAGCATCTGAAATGCTTTGGGATCACGAAAGAAATTCGTTACTCCAATTAGTAACTCCTGAAAGAGGCGATGAATCTCCTCAGGTTTGTCTTGCAAAATAGAATGGTAGGAGGCCCAGTCCTCCACATCATTGGCTTGCATACGACGCTTGATTCGTCTGTTGATTGTATTGAATTTGTAATGACTGAAATCGTAACCAATTTTGGAGCGAATCTTCATGAAGATTTTTTGGAGCCATTTATTTTGAATGGCTGAGTCGATCTCTTCTTCACTATTGTCTGTTTCCAGAAATTCACCGGATGAAAACAAGGTTGCAAGGTTCTTGGTAGACTTGACTGCATCCACCATCTTGGTCTGGGCATTCCATCATAGCGGACTTCCTGTGGATCCTGCACAAAGACCCGACCACCTTCTTCCTTAATGGCAATAACGCCGCTCCATAAGCTCGGGCAGCATGGAAACCGAGTCAGGGCTAAAGTGCTGAATCAAAAGGATTGCAGCATCATCGAAAGAGTCAAAATGCTTAAAGAAGAGTTCAAAGGCATCCAACCCCCCTGCGGACGCCCCCAAAATTACTAATGGAATTGATTTCAACGGATCTCCCTTCTTTCGGGAAGGTAAATGAAAAAACCAGTTACAACATAGCAATTTCAAAGATGGGCCTCAAGCTAACTTTAGGTCTAGTTCGAAAAGGAACGGACTTGCTTGAGGACCTTGAAAAGCTGCCCTCGCAAGTCTTTTTCCATCTTCAATCCATCCATCGCTTCCTGGATTTCACTTTCATTAAAAGAGTGGATCGAAAAGCTCTGAAGATCTTTGGTGGAGTTTCGCTTTCCTGAAAGAACAGCGTGGGCCAACTCTTCTACAGCAGCTTTGGCCTGATAGGCGCGATTGTCTTGCTGACCAAGACTCTCTCTTATATTTGTGAAAACATAGCGCAGCATTTTTGAGCCGTTTTCATTGATTTCAGGAACTTCGCTTTCCGGTGGAACGAATTGTCTTCCGAGTTCGATGGTATAGGCGACGACCCCAAAATCATTGTAGAGATAGTCATCAAAAATACCCGCTGCAGGATACAGTCCACTGGCTTGTATCGGACGATAGCCACCCATCAGCTCTCCCATTTTCTTCCCATGAGTGCTAAAGGTCTCGTGGTCTTTAGACTGGAATTTGTTGGTGTATCCCCAGGGCCACAGGATCAATTCACTGTAACTGTGAAAAGAGATGGCCGCAGTGAAGCCGTACTCTTCCTGCAGAGAGCGAATCACTTGATTCTCAATTTCAGACATAGCTTCTGGACCACGGTAAGTCTGGGACCAACCTGAGCCAGAACTACCTTTGCCCCCCCATTTATGAGCGTAGTTACGGTTGTTATCCACTCCGGTACCCCAGCCACCCTTGTTCCTGTTTTTTCTCCACATTTTGCTTTGGGTGCGGGAATGAATCGCTCCATCCACGTTGAGCATGGGAACAAAGACAATTTTAGAGTTGTTCAAAATAGAAGTCGCCTCTTCGTCTTTTCCAAAGTTTTGCAAAAGATCTGCAATGCTTGCCAAAGGAACCTCGGTAGAAATCCATTCTCTTGCATGGTGTGTTCCAGTAACCAGATAATTGACTTTCTCTTCCTGGGATTCGCTGTTGGAGACTTCCAAAGCATAAATTGGGCGATCTTCAAAAGTTCGGCCCACAATGGTTAATTTTGCCAACTTGGGATACATCAAGGTTGCTTGTTGCAACTCCTCTTCCAACTCTTCGAAGGTATGATAGATTCCAAGATCATCTCCCAGAGCCTCAAATTGTGAATGTGCATCAGCCATAGTCTCATTCACCGCACCAAAGATAGCTTTCTTGCCCTTACCCAGAGAAGCAATGGCTTGCTCTGCGTGATCATCATAGTGAAAGTGGAGATGCTCGGGGCTGCTTCCCATACAAGAATAGTCCAGGCCCAATTTGTCCAGCATCCGCAGGTTTTCCGGAGTATTAGGTATCTGCATGACTGGCCCGGCAAAACTGGAGGACAAAATTGAGAGTGCAATCCCTGCAAAGAGAGACTTTTTGATGATTCTTGAGAACATGGGAACTCCTTAAATGATAATTAACCACATAGTTTAAGAAGAAGTGTTGATCTTGTAAAGCTCTCCACCATGCAAAAAAAATTACATCTCCACCAAAATCTTGAAGATTTCATGACAAAGCAGAGCCCGCAAACGCATTAACTGTAGAAAACCAACCCAAGGAGAAACAATGCAATCAGCATCACAAACAATGACAGAAACCACAGATCCAAATCCAGACAGCAGTGAGCTACAGAGCATGCGCAATAGTCTGCGAGAAAACTCCCTACCTATGAATTGTCTGGTTCTTCTGGACTATATACTCCGGTCCAGACAACTCCTGTTTGAGCAGATTTCCAGAAACAAGGACCTGGGCAGACTTGTCTTTATTTTATCTACGATAAGCTTCTTCAGCACGATGAGTTATGGAATTACAATGGGATTTCACGGAGGTGGGATGCAGGCTCTAAGTAGTGCTTTAAAACTTCCTGCTCTTTTCTTACTGACAGCTTTTTCCTGCACTCCCTCACTCTACGTTGTCAGTATATTAATGAATCAAAAGCACCGCTTTTTACAGGTGCTCTGCGTACAATCCCTCGCAATTGCAACAACATCTATCCTTTTGCTCAGCCTCACACCTATTCAGCTCATACTACAGACAAGTCTGCAAAGTTACTCATTCGCTGTACTGTTGCATGTGACAACCCTGGGAATCTCTGGTTGGTTCGGAATAAGTTACTTGAAAGAAGCTATGGTTACACTAAATCAAGGAGTTATTGATCTAGCTTCTCAGCGCTTGCTGATGGTTTGGATAGGATTTTACGCCTTGATTGGATCTCAACTGGGGTGGATCTTGCGACCCTTCATTGGTAGTGGCGATACCTTTCAATGGTTTAGGCAATTGGAGGGTGATTTTTTCAGCTCGGTCTTTGCAGTGTTCTTAATATTTATCGGATTCTAATTACTGATGGGGCAAGCATTGCCCTCTGGAGTTAACGCAGGCTGTGGCAAATTCTTTCCAGTGCTTTGCTGCAGCTTGCTTAAAACTCAAAACTCGTAAGCTACCACCACTTGATACCTTCAAACATAGCGACTTGCTATCAACTCTTATTAGTCCACATACAACGGCTCACAGTAGACCCCAAGT
>Ga0255772_10006728_pt1 | contig 10420 bp, 14 predicted proteins | sample 071ome_34_FD_179970 | JGI IMG/M metagenome (GOLD analysis project Ga0255772, IMG submission 179970) | Coastal salt marsh microbial communities from the Groves Creek Marsh, Skidaway Island, Georgia - 071411BT metaG (version 2) | ecosystem: Environmental > Aquatic > Marine > Intertidal zone >... | reverse complement strand
CCTATGGAAAACCATAGGAAAGTAGAGAATAAGCTTTGGTAATTTGGTCCCCCTTAGACCCCTGGAGGGGGGTAAAAACAGGGTCTTTTTTAGGGGGGTTCAAGGGCCCCTCGTATATAGGGACCAAATTAGGGGGTCCATACGCTAAGGGACCCTCAGTTTGATAGGTTTTAGGGGACCCCAGTAGTGAGAGTCTGGAGGGGCCCTCACGTATAGGGGTAAACGGCGGGGTGCAAACGCTTTGGCGTTCCTACCTTAGATCCTGGGCTATTTTACCAAGAACTAAAGGGCTATTGCCCACAGCTATCTAAAGGTATCTAAAGCTATCCAAAGGCATTCCTTTCCATTGCCTAGTTAATGCTTCTCCCCGTAGTTATAAAAGATGATGGTATCTCCGACAGACCTTGGAGTATGTGAGATCACCCAGTGGCCATTGGCTCTGATGTGCCATTGGTCCTTGTAGAACAGTGGTGGTGTCCCAGTTGGTTTCCGTTCAGTGTACACTGAGTCTATCACAGCAGACTGAGTGACTATGTTAGAGGGTTCAGAGACACAAGAGGTGAAGAGTAATATAAAGATGAATGCTCTCATGGATATCTGTAAAGTCCTTGGGGGTTGATGTTCCTCTCCTTGATGATTTGTTCCCATGTTCTATAGGTCATGAGATGTCCTGGTCCAGAAGCGAGTGCTTGGAAGGTGCCTACCATTTCAACATCGTAGGTCTTGGGGTTTACTCTAACCCAGGGGAACTCTTGTTGTAGCATAGCTTGGTATATTATAGACCTAAGTCTTTTGGTGTGTACTTAAACTCCTGAGCATGACCAGCCTGTCTGAAGGCTTCATCAACATTGGTGAAGTGCTTGTAGGCAAGATCTACAAAGTCTTTAGCATTAATCATGTACTCGTCTACCATGAGGATAAGTTCCTGAGAGGAGTCTTTGGCTTTAAAAGGACCATAGTATCCAGAGTCAGTGACATACCCTTCTTCAAAGAGGAAGATCATTAGGTCTAACATGAAATCAAAAGTAATTTTGCTATCCTTAGTTAACTTGTGATACTTAGAGGTGATAAAGGGATTGTCCATCTTCATAGACTCCATGATCATCTTCACACATGTCTTTTCATCCTTTGCCTTCACCAAGAAGCCTAGGGGTCTGTCATCTTGTCCTCTAGAGGTGATGCCTAGGAACATGAATCCGATAGATGGATCAAAGCCTATATTAGATAGGTCTTTGAGCAGGTCTTCGTCTTCGTATAGTCTAATGTGCTTCATAGATGGCTTATATATCAAAACCGGTGGTGTAGACTTGGGTGGCGGCGGGTCTGCGACATAGGGGCCAAAAAACGCCCACCCCAAACTTTGCAGGGCCCGGGGGATCCAACCCCATTCTTTAGGCTCCTGGGCACCGCGCAAGCTAAAGATGGCAGAGATTGACTCAAGGCGCAGCATCTAAGAGGACAGAGATAGCAGAGATGGATAACAAGCCCATTGCTTGGATATATAAGTGACAAATAAGACTTTGTCTCATGCACAAGCTTTTTTCTTTTGTCGACTTTGCAGATGCTCTATATGAAAACCGGATAGAGATCGACAGCACTATCCAAACCTCTCGTCCAGCGTCGCTTATATACACAATCATTAAGGATAAATTTGGGGCACAGGAAAACATTGATGACTTCTTGTTTACCCGGAATAGAAATGTGATCGAAGACTCCATGAAAGAATTAGGCATAGGGGAGAAGGAGATTTCTAGAGACAAGGTGAATGTCATTAGGAAAAAGGGTGGTGGCAAGATCTACCTCAACAACGTCATGCCTTACTATGACCCCAAGACCAAAACCATGGTGAACTTCTTGTACAGCAAAAAGGCTGACGAGATGGCAAAGGTTGTGAATGATAAGATGGAGGAGGTCAATGCCATTATAGAACCCTATAAAAAAGGTGGAAGGTTATCTCTGGGTGTAAAGGATGGACTTGCACTCACCAAAGAAATTCTGGCCAAGGTTGATTTCTCAGACCTAAAGCCTTACACCAAAGCTGCTGGTCTCAAAGACAGTGAGGTGAAAGACCTCATCTATTATACGGTGAAGGGGAAAAATGGCACTGCCGTTGGACTGGCAGTAAAAGGGGCACTAAATTTTCTAAAATTCTAAGATGAAAAATTTAAAAGCGTTTGAAGAGCATGTTGCTGGTGATAACCCAGAAGAGGTTAACGAAGCACTCAAGATGATGATTAGCCCGCTTATGACCAGGATTATGGGCAGCATTGGATTCAACTCAGATCCAAAGCTCAAGCAAGAACTGAGAGAAGAGATTCAAAAGGCAGTGGAATCGGTGCTCAGGAAGCACGACGTCATTGTCGAGTAGTCAATTTCCGACTCCCAAGATAAAGAGAACAGAGATGTCCTAAGAGTTCTGCATCTGAGATGTACTAAGGAACAAAGAGGATTAAGAGATGTATAAATAGCTCATCTATAATGTAATCTATGAGAGACCTGTATAACAAGGTGAAGTCTCTGCTCTACCACCCCGATCAAGACCCTTATGGAGTATTTGAAGGGAAGTCAGCATTTCCAACATATCATTGGTATCAACACACCCATTTATCTGAGGAGATGATAGATGAAGCTTTGTCTCACACCCAGAATCACTTTTGGCTGGAGATTGGTAGCATGTATGGTGGATCTGCTATTAAGGCTGTACAGAGAGCAAAGGAAACTGCAGCAGATCTCTTTCTGCTCTGTGTAGATCCATTTTGTGGAGATGTGAGCATGTGGGAGTTAAATGCACGAGATCCAGAGCTTATGGAATTGGATGGGGTAAGACCTACCATCCTGGATAGATTCCTAGGCAACGTGAAAGAGGCAGGAATGGAAGATGCTATTCTTCCCTTACCGACAACAAGCACGATAGGGATGAGGCTCATAGAAAGATTTCTAGAGGATGGAAAACTACAGAAAGGTCCAGGTGTGATCTACTTAGACTCTGCACATGAATGGGATGAGACCTATTTAGAGTTGGAAATTGCCTGGAGAATATTGGACCCCGGTGGTGTGATTATGGGAGACGATCTTGATTGGCCAGCGGTAGATCACGATGTGAAAAGATTTGTTTCAGACAAAGAACTAACCTTGGATAAAAGAGGAGTATCCCAATGGATGATTAAAAAACCCATCGACTACCCACATATTACTTCCCCTTTTTATCAGAAACAAGAAAATCTCGATTTATCCAACATCTTTTCTACCACGGAAGTTAGAGACTTCGATGCTGTCTATGAGAGGGGTCTCTGGGGCTGGGAAGGTAATGGTAGTGGGACAGGTTCTATGATGCACACCACCGTTGCTGTTCGGGAACTCTTTGCAAGATTGATTGAAGAAGAAGGAGTTCGTACCATTGTAGACGTATCTGCTGGAGGGATGCTTTGGTGGCCAGAGGTTTTGGAGAAGTATCCAGAGGTAAAATTCTATGGATATGACATTTCTAAAATCAAGACCGAAGAAAACAGAGCAAAGTTTGCACACCAGAAAAATTGGGAATTCCATGTTGGGGATGTTACCAGCACAACATATCCTTCTTGTGATCTGCTCATCTGCAGACACACCCTTAATCACCTCTCAGTAACTGATGTCATTAAATCAATTTTAAATTTAAGAAAATCCGATGCGAGAATGGTAGCGATTACCCAGCATTTGGTAGACGACTTTTATAACGAGACCTTGATAGCTGATGATACAGTCGGGTGTATTGATTACAGACCGATAGATCTAAGAAAATCCCCACTAAACATGCCAGAACCATTCCTAGAGATTGACGACGCTGATGCTGAGGATGTGCAGATGGATTGGCAAAGAAAGTTTTCCATCTGGAAGATGGGCTAATCGTCCATTTTAGGTGCCCACCAAATTGGACACCCAACGTTAATACCGCTAAATTTATTACCATACGAGGATGTCATAGAAATGGCATAGTTCGTTCAGTACTCTTGAGTAAAAAGAACTATGAAAAAAGTATTAACGTTTATCTTAGTAGCTGGATTAGCTGCTACGTCATTAGCACAGATTGCTATTCCTGGTGTTGTATTTGCTGACGCACCAGCTAGATTCAACGGCAGAAAAGTAACGGTCAAAAATATTCAGGTTGGTACTCACACCCAAAATTCTATGCACTCAGCAGTGGCTCCAATGCCACTTGGAGGTACCGTTCAGGCAACACCTGGTGCCATTGGACCAGCACAACAGACAGCACCTCCTTGTAGACCTCCAAGAGGATTTGCAAAATTGAATGTTACGTTTTTGGAGAAACTTGAATTTAAAGGTTGCTTCTTTATGGTTCAATCTATGTACGACCAATTACAAAGGGAAATCGGAGGACAGATGGTTGATGCTCAGATTACTTTCAGGGGAGATTACAGAACAGGATATAATGTGTCCTTCTATAGATTAGGCAAATAAGGAAATAAAAAAGAGAAAGGCTACTAAAACTTAGGTAGCCTTTTTTGTGGCATTAAAAAAAACACTGAAATGAAAATAGAAGTATCCAACGGAGAGATTGTTGACAAGCTTACCATTCTCGATATTAAATTAAGACTGATCTCAGACAAAGGTAAACTAGAAAACGTGAGAAAAGAGTTCAACGAGCTTTCACCTATTGTCAAGGGCATTTACGATGACCTGAACAAGGAAAACAGGGAAAGACTGGAATCTTTGCACAATCAACTACAGGAGGTTAATCAGAAACTGTGGTACATCGAGGACGATATTAGAATATTGGAAGCACAAAAGGATTTTGAATTAAAGTTTGTTGAATTGGCAAGATCCGTATACTTTACCAATGATGAGAGGGCTAAGTTAAAAAAAGAGATCAATCTATTAACAGGATCCCTACTCGTAGAAGAAAAATCGTACGAGGATTACAGTTGACCTTACTGATATATAAAGAAATATAATAAGTAAGATGAGGAATCTAACCCCTTTTGAAAATTACAGAAACCAGGAGTCTAATCCTCCTCAAGAAATAAACGAAGCATCCACCTCAAGTATTATGAGTGACTGCTATAAAAATGTCTTGGGTGAAGAGCAAAATCCAGAAGACAAATCTGCAGCTCATGAGATAATGATGGCACTCTTAGATGAGAAATCAAGAATGTCCGATTTAGTTGGTGCTAGTGCACAGGAGAAAAAGATTGTGAAAGCTTTGGAAGACATCGATACACAGGATCAGTTTAAAAAGACCTTGGAACTTTTGCAATGTATGATTACAACACAAGCTCAATCTGCTAATTCCGGTTTGCCAATTCCTAATTGGCTAAAAAGCAAAAGGAATTTCCTTGCAACTGCAAAGGAAACATTGGATTGGTTGGATTCATACCTATTCACATCATTCGGAGTTCTTCCAGACTATGGGGAGAGCGAAATGAGAATGAGATTTAAAAAAGCAACAGACCGCTTTAAATTATAATTAGCATCATGGAAAATTTAAGAACATTCGAATCATTCCTTAACGAGTCAGCAATGACTGAGATGGATACATTCGACCCAGAAAAAGCAAAGAAGAAAGTTCCCGGTGGAGATAAAGACAAATCTGGTTTAAGCTTTCCCCTTATCAAAGAGGTTTTTGGTAATGATTCCTATGCACTCAGGTTTATAATTGCGCAAGCACTATATCTTGCTAATTGGGACCTATTTCAAACCAATTCATCATTTCCTAATGGATCAGACTTAAGGGTTCAGACCATGTACATTGGTGATGCGGACCAGAACGCTATGTTGAAAAAAGTCACTAAGAAACAACTTGAAGCAATCAAACCACTGGTAGATTATATAATAAACACACCAGACGATAGACCAGACAGTCCACTTACACCATATAAGCTGACTGGTATGGTTGCAAAGGATTTGGCTGAAATGAAAAGGATATTGAATTTCTATGCTAACCATAATGAGGTTAGGGGAGTACTCAAACCACTATTTTACGCTACTAAAGAGGAGACTGGATCGGGGCCTGAACCCGAAACGTACCCATTCTTTGTATAAACCAGACTTTTCTATGAGAAAGTCCTATATCAAAACCTTTGAGAACTACTCCACAGATGATTTGGAATCCCTCAAAAATTTTGGTAAATCGTATGGTATTATTAAAAGAAGAGTTTATACGGACGATCTAGAGTTTGGTAAGGATATCAAAGACACAGAGAACCAAGAGCTTGATTTTCTAGACGACTGGAAAGGAAAGGGAGGAGAACAAGTTGAAGAGGTCAGTGGATATTTAATCAAAGATGAGATAGATCTTGATATAAGTTTGGATAATGGCTACCATATCAGATTTGATGCTATGTTAGGTCCACATAGATATGAAGCAGTAATTAAAATGTTTGGTCCTGGTTTGAAAATAGATCCAGAGGAACAAGCAGAGGTTGTAACAAAATTCTTAGAACACCAAACTGACAAAGGAACCTTGGGTGCCATTCTAGCAATCTACGAGGAATTAAAGTACTAATTTCATTACATCAAGCACGTTTCCCAATATATAGGACGTGCCATTTCCTATAAAATACAACACAAGTGCGGAAGCAAGGTCAATCTCCAATGGTAATTGGAGAATAGGAACTGGTTCTGTTAGCAAAGGACCTACAAACTCAACTGGGTTTTGGAATTCCCTGGATCCACCTGTCGGTGGCTATTGCATCTATCAAAACAAAGCATCTGGTGGTCCCTCTATCAATGTTTGTAGCAATGATTCTGAACTCGTTTCTAAGATTAACGAGATCTCGGGGAATAGCTATACATTGGTTTCAGAAGCACTCAATTACGCAGCTTCTACAGCAACTATTTTTGTGGACGATGGTCAAGCACCACCACCAATCATAGCAGACGGTTTGGATCTTTTATTAGATTCAAAGATGAAGCAATGTTACCCCGGATCAGGAACAACCCTGTACGACTTAAGCGGAAATGGAAGAAGTTGCTCCCTTTCTGGTACTACTGTTAACACATCCAGGGAATTTGTGTTTGCTGGACAAGGAGAAAGAGATGGCTCCCCTACTGGAGACTATATTAGTCTAGACACTGCTGCGACCACAACATCACCAGTAACCAAAACCGACGGTGTTACCTACCAATGGTGGATGCGGTTTGATGCTAACCAGGCTAATGGTCATGGAATTTTTCACGGGAGTGGTACAATCAATCACTTAGAATGGAGAGGAAACAACACTAGCGGATATTGGAGAACCGAGGCGGTTACACAGAACGGATATTCATTTGGTGCTAGCAACACCTATGGTGGGGATGCTTTAAATACCTGGTTTAATATGGCTATAGTGTTTGCAAATGATGAGGCAGGTAGACCGGTGAGATGGTACCACAACGGATCTTTGTTTCATACTGGGAGTATGACAGGTGGAAATAATCCTTCGGGCGAATATTTTCAGCCTTCGAGTTTTGGTAGGGCTACTGGATCTGCAGCTTATTTATATGCTCAAAGCTTTTACGGAAGGCTGGGTATGCTAGCCATTTATGACAGATCACTAACGGCAGCAGAGATATTAGAAAACTACAACAATACAAATGGCAGATATTAACGCAACCCAATTTTCTAACAGCGACTTTACTAATCTTTCCTCGTATGTGATGTCCACTCTGGATAGTAATATATTTCCGATGGATTTGGATAATATGAGTCAGACAAGCAAATACCCAAATTCATTGAAACTCGCTAACCTTATCGATTGCGATGAGGTTGGTGAAACCCTTTGTTCCGTAACAAGACAGCTTATAGGTGAAATAGACTTTGCATACTCTCTGGAATCAACTTTGGCAGCGTATTATCCAGCAGACGGATTCATTGACTGGCACACAAACTCGAACTTTGAGCTATACAATGCCATATGTACATTTTCTGAAAATGGCAACAGCTTCTTCGAGTATGAAGATGGTGGATCGGTAGTAAGAGTTGCTGATCCGATAGGATGGTCGGTTAAGAAAAGTAAATGGGGAGAAGAAAATCCAATTAACCACAGAGGGGTTGCTAACGGGGATAGGAGGATAACACTTACTTTTTCTAGCAAGGTAGAGGCTGACGTGGATGCTTTTATATCTTATTTACTAAATCCCTAAAAACATTTTTTCTTAGCGATTTCTTTCCTTAGATTTGTACTCTTAAAGATTCAAGAGAATGCAAAGGTACAAAAGAGGAAAGGAAATTCAAGATCACTCGTTGAATGAGGTGTTTACCAGATACAAGGCTAAACAAGAAACCGAATTCGTCAAAACATTTTTTGGCAAGGACGAAGCCAATTCAATTTTAGAAACTTGTGGAATACCACAGGTTGAGGATTTTGCCCCGGAGGTAGAATACCCAGTTCATATAGGCTATTCAACAAAGAGGGCTGATCTTGTTTTTGAAGGTCCAGACGATACTGTTTATTACTTTGAAGTAATGAGTCAGAGTTACGATGGACGATGGGACGATGCTCACCACCAACAATTTTACTTGAAAGCAACAAGACTCTCTCAGATGTACGAGAATGTATTTGCTTTTGCAGTGGCTTTCAAAGAGTTTGAGCCTAAGTATCTTGACGAGATTTCTAAAATGGACAACTGGTACGCAATTCACTTGCGTTTCAACGATCATGGATATTTCCCAGATGTATACGGGGCGGAACAGAAGAGACAGAAGCAGCAAGTTAAAAATTTGGAAAAGGAAGAGATTGGTCTTCAGTTACTTCAGATCGCTGCTGGATTTGGTTGGAAAAACCGAGGAGATCGTCCGATTGCTTCAAACTACCTATTTATCGGTAAAGGATATGAAGGTAAGAAATATCGTGGTATTGAATGGGTAGTTAGCTCCAGAAAAGATCGAATGGGTATTAAGCTAAATGGTGCTATGTACAAAGAGGAGCCTTGGAGAGAGATCAACATGGATCCAGATGCTATCGTTAAAACTATAGAGACCAAAGTACCTGGAGTTAAGTTCTTCCCACAATCCGAAAGAAGCAAAGAGGGAGACAGGGACCGTGCGTATTACTTCGAGTTTGATAAGTATAATCTAACAGATGAGAGTATCCAACAGATCAAAGAAGTCACAGAGGCCTTTGCTGAAATATTCAATCTATCGGAACTTTTGGATACCGGAAAGAAAAATAAAAATGCAATCGAGCCGATTGAAAAATTAGTCGAAACTGAATGATCGGTATAAAAGATAGACAGATAGTGTATCACACTTTTAAATAGATATTCAGTGAAATTAGGATTATTTTACCAATCAGGATATAGAAGGGAGGCTTGCTATTATGCTTTAGACCAATTTCGTAAGTTTTACCCAGAAGCACCTGTTGCTTTATATGAAGACAATACGAATCTTTTACTCCCAGTAGCTAAAAAATTTAATTGCAATTATAAAAAAACAGATAAGCAAGGGTTTAACGACCCTAATAGTGGTCGTCCAGCATTTGATATAGAAACCACTACAGCTTGGCTAGATAGAGTGTATGAAGCCTGTACTACTACGCTATCTAATATTGATTGGGTTATGAACATGGAAGATGACGTTTGGTTTTTAGGTAAGATTGATAAAAATCCTCCATTCGATTTAACAGGACCAGGAGGAAGAGGTTGGCAAGATGAGAGACTATATAACTATTTAAATACCGATAAAAGGGGCTCAAACGGATGCGGTGGTAGCATTTTCAACAGGTTGAAGTTTATTGAGGCTTATAAGAATGTATCTAATTTAGATTGGGAGTTTATAGAAAGTATTGCAGGGGATGGTTCCCCAACCCATTGGACTGATTCTATGCTTACCTTTATATTTTTGTACAATAAATTCACCACTGGTTCTGATGCCAGTATAACAGTTCAATATAAGGGTAAAAAAATTAATCCTGATGAATTAAAGCCAGAGCACATTAAAGAAGTAGAAAAGGAGTATAGCGGAACTCAGGTAGTACATTGTTGGAAACCTTATTATCATCCCTCCGATACTGTCAAGGATGAAGTTACAAAATTACTTAGCGAGTATGTGATATGACTACTGTATATTCGGAAAAGGATTTCTGAAAATAAACCACTAATTACACAAAAAATAATTACCTAAATCATAGAAGAATCACAATTGGATATAGAAATATGCAAAATCAGACGATACAAGAAGAAATTGAGATTGACGTAACAGCTCCAACTCCGGTTATGGAATATAATTCACCAACTGGATATAATCAATGGGCTGTTCACCCCGGTGGTAAATTCTCACCGACGATGCCAACGGAGAAAAAAATCCTCCCTGGATTTTACGAGGTTGGTCAAGATAATCAGATTGGCTTTTATCTGCAAAGAAAGAAGATAACCATCGACGAACTTTATCACCTACCTTCCGATGAGCTTCAGGATATGATCGAGGACATTGAGAAGTTCTGGGACA
>Ga0255772_10006715_pt1 | contig 10434 bp, 10 predicted proteins | sample 071ome_34_FD_179970 | JGI IMG/M metagenome (GOLD analysis project Ga0255772, IMG submission 179970) | Coastal salt marsh microbial communities from the Groves Creek Marsh, Skidaway Island, Georgia - 071411BT metaG (version 2) | ecosystem: Environmental > Aquatic > Marine > Intertidal zone >... | reverse complement strand
TAGGTAAGCCTGTCATAGAAATCAATGTTGATGATGACCAACTTGAAGATAGACTTGATGAGGCATTACAGTTTTTTGCACAATATCACTATGATGGTATTCGTAGAACATACTTAAAATATAAATTAACTTCTGCTGATAAGACAAGGTTGTCAACATTAAATGCTAGTACCGAAACAGCAACAGATACACCATCAAGTAATACAACAACATGGTATGAAGATAATAATTATTTGGCCGTTCCAAGTTCTATCGTATCTGTAATCAATATTTTTCCTTTTTCAGATAAAGGCAACTTAAACTTATTTGATGTAAGATATCAATTAAGACTAAATGACTTGTATGACTTTTCTTCAACATCAGTAATAAACTATGATGTTGTATTAAGACACTTAGATTTCTTAGACCATATACTAGTAGGTGAAAAACCAATTCGTTTTAATCAACATGATAATAGATTATACATTGACATGGATTGGACAAACGATTTAGCTGCTGATGAATATATTGTAATTGAATGTTATCGTAAATTAGACCCAGAATCTTATACAGATATTTACAATGACATTTATTTAAAAAGATATGTAACAGCATTATTCAAAAAACAATGGGGTGCCAACTTATCTAAATTTAATGGTGTTACTATGATTGGTGGAGTATCATTAAATGGTGGCCAAATATTTCAAGAAGCATTAACAGATGTTGAAAAATTAGAAAAAGAAATTAGAGATTCATACGAATTAAACCCAGCAATGCTCATAGGATAATGCCATGCCAGTTAATCATTACTTTCAGGGTGGAAACGGCATTGGCGGAGAACAAGAGAAAAGACTATACGAAGATTTAATCGTAGAAGGTCTTAAAATCTACGGACATGATGTCTACTACCTACCAAGAACAATAGTCAATAAAGACCTAGTCTTAGGTGAAGATGTTGCAAGTAAATTTGATTCAGCACAACTTATTGAAATGTATATGGAGACAACTGAAGGTTTTGCTGGTGAACAAGAATTAATCAATAAGTTTGGTTTAGAAATTAGAGAAGATACAACCTTTATGGTTGCAAAAAGAACCTTTGATAATTTCGTAGATGATAATATTGCTCTTGTTGTTGAAGGCCGACCAAATGAAGGTGATATCATTTATATGCCTTTAATGAATAGTTTCTTTGAGATTCAATTTGTTGAAGACCAAGAACCATTCTTTCAATTAGGCCAACTACCTGTTTACAAACTAAGAGTTACACGCTGGGAATACAGTTCAGAAAGGTTGGATACAGGTGTTACAGATATTGATAGTGCTGAAGACCAATACTCACTTGACCAATTAGCACATCAAATGACACTTGAAGCTGAAACAGGTTCTCTATTGTTAGAAAATGATAGTGCAAGTGGAGAGAATAATTATTTCTTATTAGAAACATATGCAATACAAACACAATCGCCATATGCAGATAATATTGATTTAGATAACGAAGCAGGATTTGATACATCAAGTGTAACAGATGACATACTTGACTTTACAGAAAGAAACCCTTTTGGTGAGATTGACTTCTAATGTTTGGAGATTATTTTTACAATCAGACTTTAAGAAAGATGACCGTAGCATTCGGCACTATCTTTAATAATATTACTGTTAAAAGAAAAGATTCTTCTGGTACAGTTATTCAATCTATTAAAGTGCCATTATCATATGCGCCTAAAGAAAAATTTTTAGTAAGACTAGAACAACAGCCAGATATTAATGAAAGAGAATTTGCTTTAACATTGCCTAGAATGGGTTTTGAAATTGCAGGACTTTCATATGACGCTTCAAGAAAATTAACAAGAGTACAAAAATATAAATCTGTAAAATCAAATGTAGACGGTAAAGTATTAAATTATAATTATACACCTGTACCTTATAATATAAGTTTTAATTTATATTCTTTTACAGCAAGTGCAGAAGCAGGCCTACAAATAATAGAACAAATATTACCTTTCTTTCAACCTGATTATACTGTTACTATTAATGCAATACCTGAATTAGAAATAAAGAGAGATGTGCCTATTATATTAAATGATATTAATTATGAAGATACTTATGATGGTGCATTTACAACAAGAAGGGCCGTAATCTATACATTAAACTTTACAGCAAAAACTTACTTGTTTGGGCCTGATAGTACTCAGAAAACAATTAAAGAAGTTAATGTTGATTTATATTCTGATACAGATACAACAAATAAAGCAAGAGAAGAAAGAATTACAACAACCCCCAATCCTACAAGTGCTGACGCTGATGATGATTTTGGATTTACAACATCAATTAACTTTTATACAGATGGTAAGAGTTACAATCCTGAGACGGACACAGATGACTAAATAGTATTATTAAAAAATTATTTGCAGGTGAAATGAAACATTTAAACACTTATTATTATTTCAAATCAGCATTATCGGAAAAAATATGTGATGATATTGTCAAAGAAGGTAAATCTGCTAATCCTCAAATAGGGTTAACAGGTGAAGGTACTATTTTAAATAAATCACATCTTAGAAATATCCAAAATAAAAGAAAATCTAATGTATCTTGGATATCCGGACTTTGGTTGGAAAGAGAAATAGCTCCCTATGTTAAGAAAGCAAATGAAAGGTCAGGTTGGAATTTTGATATAATTCGTCCACAAGCTATGCAATTCACAAGTTATGATGAGGGAGATTATTATGGTTGGCATACAGATAGTGATTCTAATGGTGCTTATCCAAAACATCACGAGGATGCTGGACTTATGAGAAAATTATCAGTAACTATTTCATTATCTAATCCAGAAGATTATGATGGTGGCCTTTTAGAATTTGATACAAGACATAGTAGTGAACCTAATTTATCAAATATTGTTAGAGCTCATGAAATATTATCAAGAGGTTCTATTTGTGTTTTTCCTAGTTATACTTGGCATAGAGTTGCACCTATAACTATGGGTACTAGATTATCACTTGTAATTTGGTTTTTAGGATATCCTTGGAGGTAATTATGAATTTTAAAGAAGAAAAATATATTGTTATTAAAAATATTATATCAAAAGAACTTGCAAACTTTTTACATGAATATTTTTTGATTAAAAAACAGGTCTTTGTAACTTTTAAAGAATCAAGTTATATATCAAAATTCAACAATGATTGGGGAACATCTGGCGATGGTCAATGCCCAAAATCTTATTCTATGTATGGTGATATAGCTATGGATAATTTATTAAATAGTTTAACTGATAAGATTTCAGAAAAATCAGGTTATGATTTATTTCCTACTTATTCATATGGTAGAGTTTATGAAAAGGGGGCTGAATTAGAAAAACATACAGATAGAGAAAGTTGTGCTATATCAGGAACATTATGTTTGGGTGGTACTGATGTTTGGCCAATTTATCTAAAAGATGTCAATGAAAAAGAGATAGAAATAAACTTAAAACAAGGGGACATATTATTATATTCAGGATGTGAACTTGAACATTGGAGAAATGAATTTGAAGGTGAATTATGTACTCAGGTATTCTTACATTACAATGATAAAAATGGACTTGATGGCGATGAAAATAAATTTGATAAAAGGCCACATTTAGGACTTCCAAGTTTTTTCAAGGAAGATGAATTATAAAAATCATAAATAGCCGTATGAGTGATGATACATTAAACAAAATATTAGGTTTATCAGAAGTAGAGGATAAAAAAGAATTTAAACCTCCTGTTGTTCGTGATAAAGACAAATCAAAACCTGATGTAGACAAAGATTACAACTATAGTCGTGAGGCCTATTACGATTTAATTCAAAAAGGGCAAGAGGCTATTGATGGTATATTGTCTGTTGCAAAAGAAGGTGAACACCCAAGAGCTTACGAAGTGGCCGGCCAATTAATTAAAAGTGTTGGTGATACTGTTGATAAACTTCAAGACTTACAAAAGAAACTAAAAGATTTAAAAGAACTGCCAAAGACGGCAGACACCAAAATACAAAATGCTCTTTTTGTTGGTTCTACTGCTGAACTACAAAAAATGTTGAACAAAGATGAAAATACTAAAAGCAAAATCATTTCATCCACAGACGGAGATATTCAAGATTAGTGATTTAACTTATGTTAAACACGGTTTAATTCTTGAAAAACTTATAAACGGAGAAGAAATGATAAATCCAATAGAAGTCCACAAATGTACAAATGAAGGCACAATAGGTGCATTGGGCCAAGAATATAAAAAAGGATTATTAAAAGTTTTTAAAGGTAGTCGTAGAATTACAACTGCCATACAATTAGGTTACACACACATAGAAGGTATATATGTCTGACGCTTACTTAGGAAATCCGAATCTGAAGAAGATAAATGTTCCTGTTGAATTTACAAAGGAACAATTAGAAGAATATATTAAGTGTGAAAAAGACCCTTTATATTTTATTCAGAATTATGTACAGATAGTATCACTTGATGAAGGCCTTGTACCATTTAAGATGTACAACTTTCAAAAAGAAATGATTGGTACTATGCATAAGAATAGGTTTACAATATGTAAACTGCCTAGACAGTCTGGTAAATCAACAACTATTGTATCATACCTTTTACATTATGCATTATTTAATCCTAATTGTAACATTGCTATTTTGGCAAACAAATCATCTACAGCAAGAGATATTTTAGGAAGACTACAACTTGCATATGAAAATTTACCAAAATGGTTACAACAAGGTGTTATAAATTGGAACAAAGGTTCTATAGAATTAGAAAACAAATCAACTATTGTGGCCGCTTCAACATCATCAAGTGCAATTCGTGGTGGTTCTTATAACATCATATTCTTAGATGAGTTTGCTTTCGTACCAGCCAATATTGCTGAAGCGTTTTTCTCATCTGTATATCCTACAATATCTTCTGGACAAAAAACTAAGATGATAATTGTATCCACACCTCACGGTATGAATATGTACTACAAATTATGGACAGACGCTGTAAACAGCAATAACGATTATGTTCCAATTGATGTACATTGGTCAGAAGTGCCAGGTCGTGATGAAAAATGGAAAGAAGAAACAATACGAAACACATCACAAGAACAGTTTCAGGCGGAATTTGAATGTGAATTTTTAGGTTCTATTGATACATTGATTGCACCAAGTAAAATTAAATCAATGCCATATTTAACACCCATTACATCAAATGCTGGTTTAGATATGTATGAAAAGCCGGATAAAGAAAAAACTTATGTATGTACTGTTGATGTTGCACGAGGAACTGTAAAAGATTATTCTGCTTTCGTTATATTAGATGTATCACAAGTGCCTTATCGTGTTGTTGCAAAATATAGAAACAACGAAGTCAAACCTTTTGTGTTTCCTAATATTATTGCTCAAGTATGTGCCAATTACAATCAAGCACACATATTAGTAGAGGTCAATGATTTAGGTCAACAAATATCAGATACATTACAGTTTGAAATAGAATATGAAAATATGTTAATGACCACTCAAAGAGGTCGTGCAGGTCAGATTTTAGGTGCAGGTTTTTCAGGTAGAGGTTCATCATTAGGTGTTAGAATGACTAAACAAATTAAAAAAATAGGTTGTTCAAATATTAAAACGCTTATAGAATCTGATAAAATAATAATTAATGACTTTAATATTATAGAAGAAATATCAACATTCTCAAAAAGAGGAAACTCTTGGCAGGCTGAAGACGGATGTAATGATGACTTGATGATGTGTTTAGTTATATTTGGCTGGCTATCAAATCAAGAATACTTTAAAGAACTGACTGATTCAAATATCAGAAATCAACTTTATGTTGAACAACAAAATCTCATAGAGCAAGATATGGCACCATTTGGATTTGTTGATGATGGAACACCAGATGAATTAAAAACTGAAGTAGATGAATATGGAACAGTCTGGCATCCTGTTGTTCGTAAGGGTGAATGAAAACCAGACTTTATGAATATTATAAATATTGCCGAGTGAATATTTTTGACTATGGGGGTATGAATAATACCAAAAATGATAACAATAATTAGCTAATTAGAGGAGATAACACATGGCTTTTCAAGTATCACCAGGTGTTCTCGTACAGGAAAGAGACTTAACTAGAGTAATTCCTGCTGTTTCAACTTCTATAGGTGCTGTTGCTGGACAATTTGCAAAAGGACCTGTTGATGAAATCGTGGCAATTTCTAGTGAACAAGAGTTAGTAGATACTTTTGGTAAACCAGATTCAAGTACATTTGAGTACTTTTTCTCAGCTGCCAACTTTTTACAATACTCTAATGCTCTAAGAGTAGTACGAGCTACCAACTCATCTTTGTTAAATGCTACATCAAACGGAACTGGTTTGTTAGTAAAAAACAATGATGATTATACAAATAACTATGCTACAGGTCAAGCTTCAGTCGGTACATTTGCGGCTAGAAGTGCTGGTGCATGGGGTAACAACTTACTTGTGTCAACTTGTCCAAGTGCTACGGCATACGAACAAGAAGGTGTAACAACTGTGAACGATTCTTCAACTTCTGTTGGAGATACTACTGTTATACTTACAGATTCTTCAGGCGTAAATGTAGGAGATATCGTAAGTTTTTCAACAACAGCTGCAACAAATGATTATGATGATGGACACCAGTACAGAGTTACAGCAAATGACGGTTCAACAACAATTACAATCGTACAAAAAGAATCAGGAACAGGTGGTTTACAAACTACTTTAACTGATGGTGGAAATGTTAGAAGAAGATGGAGATACTACGATTCAGTAGACGGCGCTCCAGGTACTTCTGCTTATGTTTCTGACCGTTCAGGTTCTGGCGATGAAATACATGTTGTAGTCGTTGATGAAGACGGAGGAATTACAGGCGTGGCTGGAGATGTTTTAGAAACATATTCTAAACTATCTAAAGCTTCAGACGCTAAAACTCCACAAGGCGATAACAATTATTATCCAGATGTAATTTTCACAAAATCAAATTATGTCTATTGGATGGACCACAATACTTCAGGTTCAAATTGGGGTAATGCAGCTTCAGGTACTACATATACTGCTGTTAATACACCAACAAATGAATCACTATCTGCTGGTTCAGATGGTTCAACTGTAACAACAGGCGAAATGAAAACTGCTTATGAAAAGTTTTCAGACGCTGATACTGTTGATGTTGGATTAATAATCGCTGGTAAAGGAGACGGAACACATGTTGACAACTTAATAACAATTGCTGAAAACAGGAAAGACGCTGTAGTTTTTGCTTCACCTGAAAGAAGTGATGTTGTTAATGTAACAAACTCTCATACACAAACTGAAAATGTTAAAGACTTTTTTGATTCAAGAAGGTCTTCAAGTTATGCTGTGTTTGATAGTGGTTACAAATACATGTACGACAAATATAGTGATGTATATCGCTTTGTACCTTTAAATGGAGACATTGCTGGTTTAGCGGCTAGAACAGATTCTATTGCAGATTCTTGGTTCTCACCTGCTGGATTTAACAGAGGTGTTGTAAGAGGTGTAGTTAAACTTGCTTACAATCCAACTAAAGCACAAAGAGATATTTTATATCCAAAACGAATCAATCCTGTTGCAACCTTCCCAGGTCAAGGAACAGTATTATTCGGAGATAAAACTGCTTTATCATCACCTAGCGCTTTTGACAGAATCAATGTTAGAAGACTATTCATTGTATTAGAGAAAGCAATTTCAACTGCTTCTAAATTCCAACTCTTTGAGTTCAATGATGAATTTACAAGAGCTAACTTTAGAAACATTGTAGAACCTTTCCTAAGAGAAGTGCAAGGTCGTAGAGGGATTACAGACTTTTTAGTAGTTTGTGATGAAACAAATAATACAGGCGATGTAATAGATAGAAATGAATTTGTAGCAGAGATTTTTGTTAAACCTGCTCGTTCAATCAATTTTGTTACATTACAATTCGTTGCTACACGAACAGGTGTTGCATTTGAAGAAGTCGCTGGTTAATTTAGAGGAGAAAAAAGATGGCAAATATATCAGATTTCAAAGCTAAACTTGCTGGCGGTGGTGCAAGACCTAATCAGTTTAAGGTAACAATGCCTTTTCCTGGTTATGCTCAAGTAGGTGGCGAAATAGAAGACCTAGCGTTTCTATGTAAAGCAACAAGTTTACCGGCTATGAATGTAGCGTCTTTTGATGTTGGATTTAGAGGTCGTAAAATTAAAGTTGCAGGTGATAGAACATTTGAAGATTGGTCAGTTACAATCTATAATGATACATCATTTAAAGTAAGAAATGCATTTGAAAGATGGCAAAATGGTATCAACAATATGACAGATGGCGAAGGTTTAACTAACCCAGCTGACTATCAAGTTGACGCTTTTGTTGACCACTTAGACCGAAATGGTAACACAATTAAGTCTATAACATTAAGAGGAGCATTCCCAACATCAATAGGTTCTATTGGTTTGGATTATGATACAAATGATGAGATAGAAACTTATGAAGTTACATTTGCGTATCAATTCTTTGAATCAAATACAACTACCTAGTGGTCGTATAAATAATTGATACAATATAGGAGTTAAAGTATGGCTGAATTATTTGGGTTTCAAATTACGAAAGTAAAAAAAGAAGAAGACCCTAAGCAAAGCTTTACGACTACCCAGGCGGATGACGGAACTCAAACCGTCGCCGCCGGCGGGTATTTTGGCCAGTACCTTGATATGGAAGGTACTGCTAAGAGTGAAGCAGACTTAATAAGAAGATACAGAGAAATAGCATTACATCCCGAGTGCGATATGGCAGTTGAGGATATTGTTAATGAGGCTATTGTATCTAATGAATTGAAGGATGCTGTAAGAGTAAATACAGATAATTTACCTTATGGCAAAGATGTTAAAAAGAAAATTCACGAAGAATTTAAAAATGTATTAAATCTAATGCATTTTAACACAAAAGGTCATGACATATTCAGAAGATGGTATGTTGATGGCCGTGTCTACTATCAAAAAATTATAGATAGAGATTCACCAACATTGGGCATTACAGAATTAAAATATATTGACCCAAGAAAAATCAAAAAGATTAGAGAAGTAAGAAAGAAAAGACCAGAAGGCCAAACTGGCAGTCTTACAATGATAGATGAATATGTAGAGTATTACCTATTCAACGAAAAAGGAGTTTCAGGCACAACATCAGGTAGTGGTGTAAAAATTGCACCAGACACAATTGCTTTTTGTCCATCAGGTTTAGTAGACCAACAAAAAAATATTGTAATGTCTTATTTACATAAGGCAATCAAACCTGTTAATCAATTAAGAATGATTGAAGACGCTGTTGTTATATACAGAATAGCAAGAGCGCCTGAAAGAAGAATTTTTAAAATTGATGTAGGCAATTTACCAAAACTAAAAGCAGAACAATATCTAAGAGATGTTATGGCAAGATATAGAAATAAACTTGTCTATGACGCTTCTACAGGTGAAATCAGAGATGATAGAAACTATATGTCTATGCTTGAAGACTTTTGGTTACCAAGTAGAGAAGGTGGCAGAGGTACTGATATTTCTACATTACCAGGTGGCCAAAACTTAGGTGAAATTGCAGATATTGAATATTTTCAAAAGAAACTATATCGTTCATTAAATGTTCCTGTAAGTAGATTAGAATCTTCACAAGGGTTTAACTTAGGTCGTGCTAGTGAGATTACTAGAGATGAACTTAAATTTACTAAATTTGTACAAAGACTAAGAAAGAAATTTACAGAACTATTTAACGATTTATTAAAAACACAATTAATCTTAAAGAAAGTTATTTCTGAAGAAGACTGGACTTTGATTAATCAAAATATTAATTATGATTACTTACAAGATGGTCATTTTGCAGAATTAAAACAAACTGAAATGATGAGAGAAAGACTTCAGTTAGCAAACGAAATGAGAGATTATATTGGTAAGTTTTATAGTGTTGAGTACATCAGAAAAAATATACTCAAACAAAGCGACGCTGAAATTGATGAAATGGATGCACAAATTAAACAAGAAATTGATACTGGTATTATTCAAGACCCTACGGCTCAAATGGATGATACCCCAATGGAGGATGAAATATAATGAGTGAAGAAATAAGAAACTTTATAGATAAACTTGGCGATGGCAATAACATTGAAGCTGGGGATGCTTTCAAGGATGCTTTAAGACAAAAAGTAGGAGACAACTTAGATTCTAGAAGAAAAGAATTAGCAGGACAATTATTCAGTACTGCTCAAGCTGTACCTACAGAGGCAGAAACTTTTAGTGACCCAAAACCTGAAATTGCTGAACCAGGAACTTTTAATCAAGATGGTTCTGTTTCTACCCAAAATGATGGTAAAGCAGACATAGATTTAACATCAGATGAAGCTAAGTAATATATTTGAAGATTACAATTTAGTAGATTCATCTGCTTATAAATCATT
>Ga0255772_10006713_pt1 | contig 10437 bp, 7 predicted proteins | sample 071ome_34_FD_179970 | JGI IMG/M metagenome (GOLD analysis project Ga0255772, IMG submission 179970) | Coastal salt marsh microbial communities from the Groves Creek Marsh, Skidaway Island, Georgia - 071411BT metaG (version 2) | ecosystem: Environmental > Aquatic > Marine > Intertidal zone > Salt... | reverse complement strand
CCAGGCCGCCGTTCGAACGGTTTCATCAATGGGCTTATTGATTTGCTTTTGGCTGATTACCAACGCATTCAGCATGTATCGGTTTTCGTAGATAAAACGACCGTCTTTCTCATTAAACTCACAAACACTGACTGCTTGAAAGAGGTACGGTAAGTATTCTTCTAACTGAACCATATCAACCGCCGTAGCGGAGAAGATATGTGTTCCATGCTTGCCGCCCAACTCTGCAACCGCGATATAGTCATCGGTCAACCAATAATCCTCTCGAGCATCAACACCCGCACCATTGGCTAAAAGATACCCTTGCCCTCGCCTTTTAGCCAAACGATCTGGATAGGCCAACGCAACAACAATCGGCAAATAACTCATCTCTAATTGTTTCGTCTCAGACTGTTTTAATCGTTTTAACCAGTAACGCAGCTGTTTGGTAAAGAGAGGATGCGGTGAGGTAAATTGAGCGAGTAATGATGAGCTGAGTTCGGCCTGTTTACTCACTCTGCTCTCTAACAAGGCCAACAAATAGATACTTAACTGTTCAATTCCTGGTAGGTCGGCATCCAAGGCTTTAGCTTTGATCAGCATATGCGCCCAACGAATCTCAGTACCTAATTCAAGTAGCTCTTTGCCAAACGACGTAATCTTGTTCTGTTCATCCAGTGCTTCCAGCATACGTAGCAAATCCTTCGCTTGGCGTTGCTGAGCATCAGTTGGTCGATCTAACAACTCAAGGTCATCCAGTTCTGTACCCCAATATTTTGCTTCAAGCACTAATGAACTGATGTCGGAACTTAATACCTCGGGCGTGTCGTGAGATTCTCGTCGCTTGAACACCTCTTCTGATCCCAGCCGGTACACAACTCCGGGTTCTGTACGACCTGCTCGACCCGCTCGCTGGGTGGCAGATGACATAGAAATGTTAACGGTTTTTAATTCAGTCACACCGGTATTGAGATTAAATATGGCAGCTCGACGCTTACCGCTGTCCACCACAATGCGAATGCCTTCAATGGTCAAACTGGTTTCCGCGACATTGGTGGCCAAAACAACTTTACGCTGACCATCTTTGGTTGGTGCAATCGCTGCTTGTTGTTTCTCTTTTGTGAGATCACCGTATAAAGGACAGACATCAACAGAGCTATCGAAATCGCTCAGCTGTTGAGCCACTTGATGAATTTCTTTTTGTCCCGGAAGAAACACCAAACAACTGCCTTGCTGTTCTGACATGGCTTTCTTAATGAGCCCTGGAACCTCATCTAGCCAGCGCCGTTCATCTCTGACAAGATGGTACTCCTCAGCGATCGGATAGCTTCGCCCTTCCGAACTAATCACCGGGCATTTGAAACGAGCCTGAATGTTTTCGGAATCAAGGGTAGCCGACATAAGCAGAATCTTTAAGTCATCCCTTAACGCTGCTTGCGTTTCAAGCGCAAAAGCCAAGGCGGTATCTGCCGCAATAGAACGCTCATGAAACTCATCAAAAATAATGCAATCAATCCCCTCTAATTCAGGATCATTTTGTAACATCCGGGTCAACATACCTTCGGTCACAATTTCCAATCGCGTATGCTTACTTACGAATTTCTCCTGGCGGATTCTGAGACCAATACTTTCCCCGAGAGGTTCGTTCTGACATTGAGCTAGATAATTCGCAATGTTACGAGCAGCCAACCTACGGGGCTCCAACATAACAATGTGTTTGAAGTGATTATCTCGAATCAGTTGAAGAGGCAACCAGGTCGACTTACCGGCACCAGGAGGGGCTTGTAGCAACACCATTTCATGGTCTTTAAGGGTTTCAACTAATTGCGGGTATACATCTGTGACAGGCAGCAAAACAAAGATTCTCGATGGTCGTAAGTAAGAGTTTTTCTCTTGATTCACATATTATCGAAGAAAACAGCTATAAAGAGCAAAAGACATGAGGGAGATAAAGAAAGATATAAATGAAAAAAGAACGCCCTACTAACTTTTAGGCGTTTTAGAGACTACTTTGGAAGGTAAATCCTTCACCAGTTGCGGCATAGGCTCAACAAAATGCTCTTGAGCTTGCTTAGGCGCGTACTCAACTGCTTCCTGATTCAGGAACAGCTTACAGAACACAGTAACCGATAATGCCAGAATAACAATACGAATCAAGGAACTACAACTCCAAGTTAAAGAAACTACTTATGCAACTTTAGTATTATAAGCAATTCTTCTTATTCGTCCATTGATTCGAGTCAGTTACCAGCAATGAGTGTGATTGGGTTATGCAATCTCAGAGCTAGTTATTGTGATAAGTAAACTTTTTACCGTTATTGCAGGTGATGTAAGTGGTTTTGCCTTTGGTCGTATAAGAATCCAAACCATCGTGTTTTCGGCAAGCAACAGAGAAGTTCGTCAAACCGGACCCTACTTCGCCATAGCCTCCTTCACCGTTATCGGAACAGCCCGATATCGTTCCTAACGCAAATACCACACATAAAGCTCTTATCAACATGCTTGTTACCCAGTAAGAAATTTATAACCTAACGTGCTGTTTAGCATAGCATCTTCGCGAGTAAGAGTGCTATCGAGGTCAATGAAACTCACATTCAAACACAATTTTTTCGAAGGAAGGGATTCAAGACTAAAAAACTCTTATCTGTATTTTCTAACCCCTACTGGAAAAAACAGCTCACTAACCTATTGTTTTATTTATAAATTAATGGCAGCTTACCAGCCTAAGAAAAAAGAACCAGATAAAAACCACCCTGCTACAAAGTTTATAGAACCATGTACGGCAACTTTCCAAACGAAACACATCGAAAAGTCTATCGTCCTCTTCTGCCAGACAATCATGGTTATCAGGTGGAACTCTTCTTTCCAGATCAAGTGATTGAAGCCAAACTAAATAACTTCACCAGCTTTGGATTCAATCTGAATGTCGATTCGCAATTTGATGAACTCTGCTTCCCCGGGCAAGTCACTGTAATACGATTCAGCCCTGGAAAAACACAAGATTACAACATCAAAGCGCAAATCATCGAAATGGAACGTACGGGCAATCAGCTAAGACTTTCATTGAGAGTGATGACGGACCGTTTTCTTGAAGAAGATCAATATCAATCGATTGAATTGGCTTCTAGCCACCCATTGTCAGGGGAAATCTCTCACCCCTTTTATTATAAGACCGCATCCTTCTTCGAAGTAAAAGAAGTTAGTCGTGACCGCCTTGTGGTTACAGGCATTCATCAAGACTTTACACTCTTCGAGAATACCCGAATCGATTTTACGTTAGGCATGTTTCAGCCATCGTCTGCCATATCGGGCAACGCCTCAAACATTTCATTACAAGCGGATGGCAAAATTCAGTGCACAATCAAACTTCATAAAAGTTTGCCAAAGGTACTGATTGATCACCTCAATAAATACCTGATGCGTTATACCTCCGCCTCGCCTGAACAAATTCGTTCTGCCGGGTTTAAAGTACTTTCTATCAAGGAATTTATTAACTACCGCTTTGTTGAAACTCAAGCAGATTACGAAGCCGTACTCAGAACTCGTCGATTTGCCTATTCGGGTGTAGAAAAGGTAAGTTCAGATGCCGACCTGAAAAGCGTGTCGTACTTCTTTGATGATTACAGTCACATTCTGATGGTAATGCACAATGAAGAAATTATTGGCAGCGCAACGATCATTAAAGGCAATGGAAAAAATCAGCCCTTCGAGATCGAAACCTTCTTTAATCAGGACAATCCGATTACACTGCCACCAGCAGAGGAAACCATTGAAGTAGCTGCGCTATGTTTGCATCCGGAATACAGGGATACCGACATTCTTCATGGTATTTTCGAACAAATTTTTATACTAATGATGATGCTTAATAAAAATTATATTATCGCGAGTTCTGATAATTTTTTGATTAAGCTCTATCAATCTATTGGCTTTGAACTCACGCCCTATAGTTTCATCCAGCCTAAGTACAACAATCTTGAGATGTCAGTTCTCATCGTACCAAAAGAAGCAGCATTGGAAAGTAAGAACGTAAAGAAACTGATTTGGTGGCCGCTGTGGGGAGCGGTCAACAAATATCTTCAAAAAAGAAGGGTTATACATACGTCATCAGGACAAAAGTTCAAATCAAAACTTCTGGAAGGACTGTTTAAAACCTTCTTCTTTCTTCGGTTTCGACGTCGCTGGAAAGACTAATCCCCTATCGACAAGAAAATTAAGAATCACCCGATTTGAACTTATCCTGCATAGCCGCCAGATACTCGTCCATTTCATCTTCATTTCTGAAAATCTGAAGGTCTGGAAGCGCTTTCACAATTTCAAAGACTTTGGTGATATGAGCTTGACGATTCGCAACCGCCAGTTGACCACCTTTGGTTTTCATTTGTTTAGTCGCCTTAAAGATAACTCGTAAACCAGCTGAGCTGATAAAATCCAAAGGCTTCATATCCAAAACCAACAAGTCGATTGAATCACTGACTAGTGATGAAATCTTTGCATCCAACTCGGGCGCAGTTTCTGTATCTAAAGAACCACCAATCATAAGGCGTTTTACATTGGCAGACTGTCCTTGTACTTCACTTATGTCTAGAGGCATAACTTCTCCTTAAGCTCCGTTATCCAAATGATTAATTCAACTTTTTAAATCATAGCCTTTTTGTCAGAAAAAAACCTGATTCATATTAAGGAACCTCTGAATAAGCTCCTCTGTTCTGATTCAAAGCAGATCAAATGTCAGTTTCACCTTATTTAAACCCGAGCTTTGATCTCGTTCATAGGACAAGGACCCTGCAAGTTCCTTAATCAGATGAACACCTAAACCTCCAATCTGACATTCATCAGAAGGCTTGCCTAATTCCGGGATAGGCGCTTCTTCGAACGGATTAAACTGAACCCCTGCATCGACAATGTTTACGAGTAACACGCCACCACCAGAAGATAGGATAACTTCGGCAGTATCGCTCTCCGATAAACCGGAATATTTAACGATGTTGGATAACAACTCTTCAGAGCAGAGTTTAACGTCAAATAACTTATCCTCTGGCAAGGCATGCTCTTTCCAAAACCCTTCAATAAATTCAAAAAGAATGTGAATAGACGAGCAAGCCACAGGTAATTGGCTTGAGGCCTGAGCACCCTCTTTTCCGGAGGTTATTGAGCCCGATCTAACCGCGACTCTAATGGCCATCACAGTAATGTCATCCGACTGATAAGTCCCTTCAGCAAAGGCTTTAACACTGCCATAGACCGCTTTGGAAATTGACTTGGCACTGTCGTCTACGCCTTGAGATAAAACGGTTTTCAGGCGCTCCATGCCATAGAATTGATCGTTACTGTTCCTGGCTTCATCAATGCCATCTGTATACAAAAACAGTTTATCGCCCTCATTAAGTTTCAAACGATTTTCAGGAAAATCAGCATCCGACATCAACCCCAAAGCCATTCCGTTCTCTTGAGGTATTTCATCAAACACACAAGATAACGACTCAGAATCCGTTTGTTGATCAGAACACAATAAAGGGGCCATGTGCCCGCCACTGGCGTAACGTAGTTCCAATGAGTCATGATCGAGAATCCCGCACCATAGAGTCACAAACATACAGGCATCGTTGTTTTTTTCCAGCTCATTATTCAACGCAAACAATAGTTCGGATGGCTCTTTGCCCTGAATAACCAACTGATTCAACAAAGTGATTGTTTTTGCCATAAAGAGGGCGGCAGCGACTCCTTTATCCGACACATCGCCAATGACAAAATAACTCTTCTGTTCATCCTCCGGGTAATGAAAATACAAGTCGCCACCCACAGACTTTGCAGGATCCAGCAAGGCATACATGTCATAAGACGGTCCAGAGAATTCGAAGTTACCTTCTCCTGGCAACATAGCCATCTGAATCTGGGTCGCCGCGTCCATCTCTCCGCGCAATCTGGCGGACAGTGCTGTTTCCTTTTCAAGATCCCGAATGTATTGCTTCAGATGATTCTGCATGTTATTAACCGCTTCAACTAGCGTGTGCACTTCATCTTTACTTTTAACATCCGGGAGAACAGTACTTAAATCTCCCTCACCGATTCTCCCAACCAGACGGGACAAGGAAGAAATGGGAGTAATCACTTTTTTTGTGACCACATGAATCACCACCAGCAACAATCCTAATGTCAGCAGGCCAATGCCAATGATTCGGAAAAGATAATCACGTATGGGGGCCAGAAATTCATCTTCTTCCAACACAACGACGAATGACCAACCGGACGAAGCCAGTTCCGTATGCCCTACTAAACACGCGTCCTCTGAATGAAAGCACTGTGTCTTAATAACACCGGCAGCCTGACCTAATATCTGCTGGGTAAACACTATCCCCTTGGATGGATCATTGGGTGGGTACAAATCACTGATTGGTGAAAGCCTGAATTCCGGATCAGGAAAGCTCATTAATGTGCCCTGATCACTGACCAACATGGCATAACCTGACTCTCCCACCCGAATTTGGTTCATAAAATCGCTCAACCGACTCAGTTCAATATCGGCCGTTACGACACCAATGAACGCTTGATTATCTTCTTGATAAAGAAGCGGAGAAGTAGACTGAAAGATAGGGACGGAATAGGTGACCATTAACACTTTGCCGCCCAACTCATCAAAATAGGGTTCAGACCACACCGGCTGCCCCGCACTTTTTGCATCTACATACCAATTTTGTGAAAGATACTCCGTTGGGCTGTCACGACCTTCGGTCAGATCAAGGCTATTTACCTCGTCACCTTGTCTGAATGCGTAACTGGCATAACCAAATGAATCTAAAGAATAGCGAGGTTCCAAAGCAATAGCCGCGCCATAAAGTTTCGGATTTGATTGAATAAGATCAAACAACACTTTATTAGCTTTTTGCGGCGTAATTGAACTGTATCCAAGTACCAGCCCCAATTTATTGGTGGACTGAACTAAACCATGCAGCATGGTTTCCAGTTCATACACCGATTCTTTTACCGTATCACGCGCCTGTAACCGAGCCTCGGTCAAGACGTGATCTTTCGAAATCACATAACCGATTCCCGAGGTAATACTAAGAATTAAGCTAACCAAGGTGATTAGCCAGGCATTCAATCGACCGGATAAGGTATTCTTAAAATACATCTGACGATCCTTGTTAGGAAGGGATTAGGCTTTACAGAAGTCCCGAATAGCCTGTTGAGCCTGCTCAAGCTCTTTCACACTGATGGCGTCTGGAGATAACGTCGGCAACAATCGTTTAGCGCCGTCAAAAGGCTTAACATCTGCGTCTTCAAGCGCCTGAAGAACTTCTTTTGCTGCCGTTTGGTCGTTACACACCAAGAGTAAATCACATCCCGCCGACATAGCCGCGTTAGCTCGACCTGCGGCTGTAGGTTCAGCCTCTACCGCGCCTTGCATACTCAGGTCATCACTGAAGATCGCACCTTGAAACCCAAGCTCTTGTCTTAGTTCCTGTTGCAACCAACGCGGGGAAAAGCCTGCCGGACGCTCAGAGTCCACCTGATCATAGATCACATGAGCAGGCATGATGCCGTGCAAACCGGATTCAATTAACAAACGAAAAGGAAAAATATCTTTATTCAAGATCTCATCATAACTGCGGGAATCGTGCGGCAACGCGTGATGTGAATCTGCATCAACATGACCATGACCAGGAAAGTGCTTTCCAACGCCACACATACCTGCATGTTCCAACCCGTTCAGCACACAGACAGCCAAATCAGCGACCACATCCGGTCGATCTGAAAACGATCGATCGCCAATCACATCATTCATTTCCAGATTAAGATCCAATACCGGCGCATAACTTAAATCAACACCACACAGCCTTAACTCGGCAGCTAGAACAAAGCCCGAAAGCTCAGCTATTCTCATCGCATAGCGCTGGTGATCGTGGTACAAACGGCCAATTTTCCCCATAGAAGGAATTTCAGTAAAACCGTCTCTAAAACGCTGAACCCGACCGCCTTCATGGTCTACCGAAATAAACAGTTCAGAATTAATGTCTTTGATCTGCTGACACAACCGAGATAGCTGTTCCTTACTTTCATAATTACGACTGAACAGAATCACACCCGCAGTTAGGGGATGAGTCAGTAAAGCGACTTCATCCTCTTCTACTTGCAACCCTCTCAAATCCAAAACCACCGATGCAGTTGAAAGGCTGCCTTGAGGGGAATTATGTGCACATTCAGTCATTAATTTTTCCTTGTAGGACGTTCTTATAGATAATGGTTTGAAGAGCTTATTGTCATCAAGGACGACGGATCTGTTTTAGGGCTCTTCCATGTTCAATCTTCAGTTCTTATGATTCAGTAATTAGCACTCGAATACCGGGTGAAATTAAATCAAAAAGATCAATCACATCGTGGTTTCTCATACGAACACAGCCGTGTGAAAGCGGCACCCCCATGGGTTCTGTATCTGGCGTACCATGGATATAAATATAGCGCCTCATTGAATCCCTATCACGCAATCGATTCTTACCTGGCTCACAGCCTGACAGCCAGAGGATACGCGTTAAAATCCAGTCACGGTTGGGGAATTTCTCAGCCAAGGTTGAAGAGTAGATTTCACCGGTAGGACGACGCCCCACAAACACCGAATTCAAAGGCTGACCATCACCAATCTTGGCTCGAACAATATGCTCGCCTCTGGGCGTTTTACCGGAGCCATTTTGCTCACCGGCTCCATTTTTGGCAGTCGACACAGAATACGATCGTAACACCTGACCTTCTTCCACCAATTCCAGCCGTTGATTCTGGATTGAAATACGAATAAAACTGCCAATCAAAAGCCTCATCTCCCATCCATGATTTGATTACCTCATCCTACGCGAAAGGCTTGATGAATTATAGAAGCTAAAAAACCGGTCGTGACGAGATAAATAGTGTGTAAACGTCACTTAAATGGTTAAAATAGCCCCCACTTTGCCAATGGCCCATTAATCCATCGGAATCGATCCATAATTTATGTCCTCCGTCCAAATATTCAAACTCGATTATCTCCGTGATTCCTTCGCCGTTTTCCGTCGAATTCAGGGTTATGAGTATCCGGTCATGCTGGAAAGTGGCCGAGGACGTTATACCGATTTGATGGGACGTTTCGACATTCTTTCAGCCGAACCTCATCGTGTAATACAAGCCACAGAAAGCTGTCATGGAAAACAACTACTGGAACAACTGAACCAGTGCCTGGATGCGCTTCAGATTTCCGATGAGTCTCTGCACGAACGTCATCAACACCTTCCCTTTATTGGTGGTGCGATTGGCTTTCTGAATTACGACTTTGGTCGTCAGTTGGAAACATTGCCTTCTAACGCTGAAGAAGACATCAGCCTTCCTTCCGCCTGGTTTGGCATCTATGGTTGGGCGTTAATCACCGACCATTTAAAAAAAGAATCCTGGCTGATCTACGACCCTGAGCTCACCCGTTTTTGCAGCTCTGATCTGATGGATATACTTGAGTTTGGCCCGGAACAAACACGAGAGTCCTTTGCCTTATCCAGCCCATTTAAAAGCAATCTGACGCACGATCAGTACCTTGAACGATTTGCGCGATTGCAGGATTACATTCAATCCGGTGACTGCTATCAGGTTAACTTTGCACAGCGCTTTTCAGCAGAATGCCAAGGCGATTCGTTTGACGCGTTCGATAAGATTTCCCGAAAAATCCCAACCCCCTTCTCTGCCTTTTTTCAGTTAGGCCAATGGGACGTCATCAGTCACTCGCCAGAACGTTTTCTGGAATTAGAGGGCTCAACTGATCGTCAGAAAGTGACGACCAAACCTATTAAAGGGACTCGCGCTCGAGGGCATGATGAATACTCGGATGAGCAACTCAAAAACGAACTGGCTTCCAGCACCAAAGATCGGGCTGAAAATTTGATGATTGTAGATTTACTAAGGAACGATCTGAGTAAAGTCTGCGCCCCCTTCTCCGTCAAAGTACCCAAGCTATTTGAGATTGAAAGCTACCCTAACGTCCACCATTTAGTTAGTACCGTGACCGGAGAGCTAGCCGATGGACAATCCGCTACCAGCCTTCTGGCTCGAAGTTTTCCGGGTGGATCCATCACTGGCGCACCCAAGATCCGAGCAATGGAAATCATTGATGAATTAGAACCTCACCATAGATCACTCTACTGTGGTTCGGTGATATACATCAGTCGCCATGGAAGAATGGACAGCAGCATCACAATTCGGACGTTGGTAAGGGATCAGAATAGCATTCACGCCTGGGGTGGCGGAGGTATTGTGGCTGATTCAGAAGCCGAAGCTGAATATCAGGAAACCCTCACCAAGATTACGCCACTGCTTAGAGCCATTGATAAAAGTTAGAGCGATTGATAAGAATTAGAGCATTAGATGAGAATGCGATTGATTACTGGGTCAAACTGGCCAGTGATAAAGCGTCACCGACCAAGATCGCTTCCATATCACCAGGAACAA
>Ga0255772_10006707_pt1 | contig 10440 bp, 3 predicted proteins | sample 071ome_34_FD_179970 | JGI IMG/M metagenome (GOLD analysis project Ga0255772, IMG submission 179970) | Coastal salt marsh microbial communities from the Groves Creek Marsh, Skidaway Island, Georgia - 071411BT metaG (version 2) | ecosystem: Environmental > Aquatic > Marine > Intertidal zone > Salt... | reverse complement strand
CTTCCTTCGTCATCATCGTTTCCCCTCGCGCGTTCTTCCCAGACGCGAAATACGCGAACACTTTATCTATGCTGGAGTGTTCTCGCAAGCGGTTCTCGTACGCGAAAAATACTTCCCGCCGGTACTCGTCCGAAACGAGCGAAGCGCCTTTGCCGCCGAAACCTCCAGTCAGTTGCGCTGCAAACTCTCTCGCCAAGGTCACAATCGCATCCACGAAGAATACGCCTCCCTCACTCGTCGTCGTTTTCGTTTTCGTTTTCGCGTCATCCTCACTCGCGAGAGCTCCTTCGCTCCCTTCCGCGGACGCTACGTTCACGGTCGTCGTCGTCGTCGCGGCGGCGGCGGCGCATCCCAAGCCGGCGAGAAGCAGGAGTCTTTTTCCCGAAGATGAGAATTCTTCTCTTCTTCCCCGCTGCTGCTGCTGCTGCTGTTGGTTTCTTTGTGTCGTCGTCTTCGCAGAAACCGCCGATCGATAAAAGCGAACCGTCTCGTTGCTGTTGTTGTTGTTGCGACCAACGAACCGCCGCCGCGCGATGTTAACGATGATCGCGTTGCTGCGAGAAGGAAACATGTTGTGTTTGCGTTTCTTAAAAGTGAAGATATTTTTTTTTTTGAACGGACCTTTCTCTCTCTCATTTGCTGCTATACTCGTGTACTACTCCTATTTTGAAAGACCAAGATCTGTACTCTCTCTCAGATTGGATACCTACCGGTGACGATGCTGGGAACGCGGTGCGGTTCGCTCTGAAACCCTTTGTAAATCCTGGCGAGTCTGGCCGTGGTCAAGAGCTTCCCTTCGATGGAGACGCCGACGTCGGCCAAAGCCATGGCGTCGAGTTTTACGCCTCGAAACTCTTTCGGCGTGAACATGCGCTTGTGCTTTTGGACGGAGGCGTAGAGCGCGTTGACGGCGTAGAGGAGCATGCCTTGGTGGAAGGTTTCGTTTTCGAGGTTTTCTTCGTCGAAGTTGTTTTTGGCGGCGCGAAGGCGCGAGGACGGGGTGGTGTTGGCGTCGAGGGACGCGCCCGGTTCTAAGCGGCGGCGGCGGTGTTCTTCCGCAATCTCTAATCGGCGAATGAGGTCGGAGTCAGAGGCGCTGTTCATTTTTCCTTTCGTTGCTCTTCTCGCCGTTCCGGGTCGCTCGGAAGCGGACGCGTCTTCCGAGTCCGAAGTGTCTCCGTTTGCGTCTTCCAGAGCGCGGTGGCGCTTGGTGAACTCGTCTCGCGTCATTTTCAATCGCATCAAAGAGCGTTCCGCGTCGGCGACTAATAAACGCATCTCTTCCCGCGCTTTGCGTCTCTTTTGAAACGCTCGCGCGGCACCGACGGTTTTTGAAAACGAGACGCTCCCGTATACGAACAAAGTCGCGGGGAAACACGCCATGAGCGCAAAATTCAAACGGTTCGCGCGCATGACGGCGTCCATTTGAAGCAAAGCGTCTTCCATCTCGACTTTCATGACTTGCGTCTGGATGAGTAAGAGTTGCATGAGATCGCCACCGAGCATATTTTGCAGCGGAGCTTTTAATTCTTCCTCCACACGCGCAGTTACGAGCGACATTGGATCAATTTTATTCGCCGTTGTCGCCGCATCACCTGATCCTCCTCCAGATGCTCCTTCGTCGCCGCCACCGCTAGCCATAGCGCCGACCGATTGATACGCTCTCGTTAACGATTCCGAAAACCCTGGTTTCGTGGCGTTTTTAACGTACTCTTTCAACATTCTATCTAAAGACTCCTGCGATTCGTCTAGTCTCGCCGCCGCGTCTTCTCTGTCCCCGGTGTCGAACGCTTTCGTGAGTTCTTGCTTCAACTCTTTCGACGGCGTTTTCATGTACGAATTGAAAAATGTGCGCGTAGTTTCGTACGCCGCTTTTAACGTTTCGTCTAACTCAGTAGATCCGCACAAGGAAGATTTCCGAACGAGTACGATCGCACTGCTCACGCCAACTATCGACAAGAGCGCGATTGGTATCCATCGGCGTTCGTATTTTGTCGGCTTCCGGTGTCTTTCAACCGTGCGATCAACCGCTTTGCGAGCTTTTTCAAATCGAGATTCCGTCTTCACGATGGCTTCCCACGTCGCGTCGTTTTCTAAAGGGAACGGAATTGGTTCTCCTGATTTTGCCATCAAACGCGTGCGAAGTTTATGCGTGACGAACCCTACTGTCGCGCCAGTTCCGCCGTCCGATGAGAAAATGTCGCCGAGAAACGTGTTTTTTATGAGATTCTGAAAGTATGAATTCGATCGCTGCAACGACGCGTTTTGACGTTGTAAAGTCGGGGTAGTGTTGTTGTTTTGCGGCGACGAAGATAAGCGCGACGACGAAGCGTGCGCTTGAGTGGCTGACTTCGGCGAATCCGGAATCTTTGGCGTGCCGCTTCTAGAGACGCTCGAGACGAGCGAATTCGTTCGATTGTGCATCATCCCGGCAAACAACGGCGAATTCGAGATGGTGCGCTCGAGAGAGCTCGACGGTCGCCTCGGAGAGACCGCCTCGTCGTGGTCTTCGCTATCGTGATCATCTTTCCTGTTCCGCTTTGCTTCTGCCGTTTCTTTGGCGTCTGATCTTCTCTTTTCACTTTCGTTGTTGTAGCTGTCGTTGCGCGTGTCTTCGTTTTCATCTTCTTCGTGCTCGGCGTTTAACGTCGCCGCGGTAGATTTTACGAGCTCAATCGCTTCATTAATTCCATTCACGCATCGTTCTACCGCTTCTCTCGTTTTCTCAACCTCTCTCTTTCGCAAATCTTCCTCCGATAATCCTTCATCTTCGTCGTTCTCGTCCTCTGCTAAACCATCGTCTTTCCTTTGATGTTTCCTTCGATTGTAATCGCCGTTGACTAAATTATCCGCTCGCGCGTGTACTCTCGCCACCGCGCTCGCTAAACTCCGCTGCATCTTCCCCAACGCCGCTACTTTTCCGTCAATCACCGCTCTCGCCGGCGGAACCGTCAATAACGTCTCCAACAAATCTTCCTCTTCTCTCTCCTTCTCTTCGCACGTCTTATTCGCGGCATGAGTACCGCCGCTCGACGTCCTTCTCATCGTCGCCGCCGCCGCCGCTGCCGCCGCCGCACCGCTTTTCCTTCTCACGTTCGCAGAAACGTACATTGCCCTCCGTCTCGCCGCGACCGCTTTCCGTTTCACGAACCCTTTCGTCTCCTCCACGAACGCTCTCGGCCCGCACCTCAGCGTTAAAAATAATCTGTGCGAAACGTCTCCGAAGCCTCTCGAAACTTCGTCCCGCTTCTCCTCCCAAAACTCCAGCGACCGCGTCGTCCTTCGTAAATCCTCCAACAACGTCCCGCTGACCACGCGAGCGATTTCCATGCACGCTTCCGCCGCGTGGCCCAAATCTGCCATCGCTGCCTCCTCGTTTTCGTAAATCAACAATTTTCCAACATTTTCCTCCTCCTCTTCTCCTTCTCCTTCTTCTTCTCGGAGTAAAGACGACGAAATGGCAAACGCGTCGCGCCACCACAGCGCGGACGGCCCGATCAGCGAGTTCCCGCTCTTCTGTTTATCGAACGCGACCGGGATGGATATTTCCGGTTTTCGTCGCAACGACTCGAGAAGGAAAGCGGCGAGAGAAGAAGAAGAAACCGACGAGTGACTTTTTTTCTTCGCATCATCGTTTCTCTCTCTCGTCTTTTCGTCGTCGTCGTCGTCGTCGACGGTTTCGTCTTCCCCCTCTGAAAACAGAGCTTTTCGAACGGGCGCGGTGGTGGGCATTTTTGCTTTCTTTCTTTTTCGGCAGAGCGCGTCGCGTTGCGCGCGTTCGATGCGATGCGCGTGTATCGGAAAGAGGGAGAAAGAAGCGCGCCGCTTTGTTTTTGTGAAGACTTGTGTTAGTTAAATGACGCTTTTGCAAATATGAATATTTTCACTCGATGTGTGTGTCTAATGTATAAGGAAAAACACTTTCTCTCTCTCTCTCTTTCTGTTTCGCGCGGAGAAGAAGACAAAGAAGGAAGGAAACAGCGCGCGCGCGCGTATGGTTTGGTTTTTTTTAGAACGCGCAGCCGCTTCTGTCCACGACGTTGCAGTGGTAGACGTCGCCGATGTGCGCCGTGGCGTTGGCCACCGCGCCGGCTTGGGTGGACATCGCCTGACCGAGAATACCCAACCACGCCAACATCGCCAATCGTCCGTGCTTTAATTCTCTAATCTTCATCAAATCCAAATCTTCCTTTTCGGCGTAGTTGAACGGGTCGAATCTTCCGCCCGGGTACGCGTCGTTTTGCTTCAACCCGTCTTGGAACGGGTTCTCGAGCAAACCCGTGCGGTACGCCTCGGCGCCGCCGAGCAACAACGTCTCGATGAAAATCAAACCGAACAACGCTCCGGTTGGGCTCGATTTGAAATCTCCGAAGCCGGCGTACGTCAATTTGCACGAATCAATCGTGCATTCCTTCCCGGCTTCCCACCACGGCCCGGCGCCGGCGTTTTCTTGCGCCCACACGCCCGACACCGCCAGCATCGCCCAGCGGCCGTGAATGACTTCAATGTCCGCGTTTTTGCGATACTCTTCCTCGGTCATGTTCGACCACTCCGCTGGAACGCCTTCTTTCGAGTTTGGAAACGAACCCCACTCTGGGTAGATGGTGGTTTTCAACCACTTCTTATCCTGGCCGAATCCGATTTGCGCGGAGACGGAGACGTTTCTTCTCGTCGTCGTCTTCTTCGCTTCTCGGTGCGATCTCAATTGCTTCCCGACGAACGAGGATGTCGACTGCGTGCAGGTGGTGGTCATCATTTTTTAAATATATTATAATATATAGTCTCTTTGTTTTTAGAGGTGGTGCCTTTCGTGCGCGAGAAATCAAAAAACTCTCTTGGGCCGTGTGTTGTGTAGATGCGTGCTGTGCGGTGAGTTATGAGGGACGGTGTGCTTTTCAATCTCTCTCGTTCTCTCTCTTTGTGTTTCCAGAAGAAAGCAAATTCAGAGCTTTTTTTCCCCACACAAAATAATATCTTGCAACCGAATATCATATCGATCGATAGCACCGGAGAGAAACGAGAGACCAGGAAATCTCTTCTCTCGTGCGTGATAAAAGAGATCAAAATTTTGTGCGCAAACAAACAAAAAACAAACAAACAAAAAAAAGATTTTCCAAGTTTTTGGATGGATGGAGGCAGAGTAAAGAAGGCAGAGAGCGCACTTTTAAATTTTTTTGTGTGTGTTGCGTGCCGATCTTCCTCTCTGGTTCGGTTGTTCCGTGTTCTTCTGTTTAGTATTATTATGTTATTAAAACTCCATCTCTTTCACTCTTCTCTCTCTCTCTCTCTCAATTCACTCCTCTCTTTTTATTTCTCGTTCTTTCGTACTCTTTTCCTCTCTCTTTCTCTTCTTTTCTCTCCTCCGCTTTTCGTGGCGGGTCTTGACCCGCCGCGAACGTCGTCGGAAACAAAGCGCGCGCGCAAAACTCTTCCTCTCTCTCTCTCTGTCTTTGGTCAAAAATAAAAAATTACAAAGCGTTCTTCACCGCGGCGACGGTTTCGGCGTCCAAAGCTTTGATTTCCTCTAACATGGCAGCAACCTTGGCCGCTCTGGCTTCTTGCATGACGGCAGAAACGATTTTATCTCCGTTGGAATCCACGTAAGATTTGACTTTCAAGTCGTCGTCCCACTTGCAACCGCCGGAGACAACGGCATCCTTGACGATTTCGGAAACGGATCGAGACAATTTGGCACCGGCTAACTTGGATTCGCACGAATCGATGAGCGCGTCGATGGATAATCGTCGCTGTAATCTGTTGTAGAAGTATTCTCTGGCTTTTGGCCACTCGACGACGCCATTGATGACGCCCTTGGCGAACATTCTTCCAGATCGATCGTGCAAATCGGCAAACTCGTGCGCGACTTGCGTGTACATCGGCAACAACTGGTTCTCTCGCTTCTTGATCGCATCGTGGTTGGCTTCCGGGTTCTTGTCCAATTCCATCAATTCCGGATCCATTCTATGCATGGTCGCGAGTTGATCTTTTTGGCGGAACTTGACCTCACAGATTCCCGGTGGTTCTAAGATACCACCTCGAGACTCCGTGTCGGCGAACATCTCCATCTTCTTCAAGTTGATGGTTGGATCGACGACGACCCAAGCGCCACCTCTCAATTCGCCGTTCGGCGGAATGTACACGAAGACTGGTTGCTTGTACTCTCTCAACTCGTCGACAATCATCGCCCCGAATTTCAAAATCTCGCCGTACATATCTCTCGTACCGCCAGAGAAGCCTCTCCAGTTCGCAAAGATGATCAACGGCAAGTTTTCACCCTTGTTGAAATCTCGAATCGCCGTGGCCGTTTTGTGCGCAGAGTCTGGAAACCAAACTTGACCAGCTTGCGCTAAAACAGCCTCGCGGGATTCCGGGTTCGCCGGATCCGCTGGGATGCGTTGTTCCATCAAGCGCGTCTCAACCGAGATGACACCCATCGGGATGCCACCCAATCGAGCGCGGCCGACGACGACGGATTTACCCCAGTCCGGTAAAGTTTCGGTCCACGAATCCTTATCGAAAAAGCCGGAGATGTAGTCACCAGTTTCCGGGTTCGTCATACCAGCGAGCATGTGACGCGGATCGTACGGCGTCTTCGTCGGCATAAACTCAATCGCACGACTCACTGGATCAGACGTTGGTAACGCCGGCGCCTTTTCGATGGTCGTCTTCGGCGTGTACGACAACCATCGGATGATGGCATCGACGCCGGCTTGATCGTCTTCGACTTGCAAGTGCGAAACGCCGTTCGGCATCATGACTTGCGGACCACCAAGTTGGTCTTGGGAAGTGTACACTTCCTTCCCGAGCAACTTGTTCAAGGCCAAGTAGCCAGTTAAAATCATCGGACCGTTCTTCATTTGAATATTTCTTTGACCTAATCTGTTCAAGTACGCGCCGATACCGACAGATCGACCGGAGATGTACGACAAAGTAAACGCTTGATCGTACGCCGCAGACTGCTCGCCGGCAATCATACCGGAACCTCTCAAGTTCTCGACGCCGATGCCGTGAATTTGGCCGATGATATCGTTCAACTTCATGCGCGTTTCGCCGCCTTCGTTCACTTTCTCCGCGTTGACCGTGCCTTCCGGGAAGTTCTTGTAATCCTCCTCGGTGAGGTAAAGGTACTTGAAGCCCATACCCGGATTGGCATCGTCAATCCACGCTACTTTGAAGTACGGCTTCAACTCCTCGACTAAACCGATACGGGCACCAGAGTTACAGGCCAAGAAGACTCTCGGGATATTATTTTCACGGGCGTATTGAGAGACGGCAAAGTAGAAGTCATCCTCCTTGACGCCAAACGAACCAGACATCACGGTGCAATCGTTTCCGACAAACACAACTTCTCTACCTTCCGGATACTCGCACGTCTTCATCGTACATCTCCACGCAACCATGCCGATTTTGTTTTGACCCGGGACGCTTTCCTTCGTCCACGTCAATTCTTTCGTGTTCTCGTCAAAGACCGCTTCTTCCGCTTGGAAGAAGTTTTGCGGAACAGAACCACCGCCGACAGAGGCGATTTGCTTTCTCCACGCCGCCAACATCGCTTTTTCAATCAAACCGAGGAAGTCATAGATGTACGTCGTCCCGATGGCTCTCGCGATCGCTCTCTTGTTTTGCAACGGACCAGCCGATGGGTACGGCTCAAAGAAGCACGCTTGGTCGTTACCGTCTTCGCCAATCAAGCAGAATTGTTCGGCACGTCCAGAAACCGGCTCGAGGTACTCTCTATACATGTCTACCTTCAACCAGTTACCGGACATGGACGTAGCCATGATACGAATCGGAGTCAATTCTTTGCTCACGCGGAATCGAAGCTCAATCTCATCGACGGACAAGTTCAACAATCGAGTTGAGTTGGCGGCGATGTACTCCGAAACCTTCTCCTTCAACAAGTGCGATTGCTTCGTGAAGTCGCCCTCAACCTCAGATAAATAGTTGATGTAAATTCTAGTGGAGTTGCATCCTTTCGCTTTTGCATCCATTCTCGCGATGTCGATCGCGTCCAAAGCCTTGTCCAAAGTTCTTTCCAAACCACCGGACATGGTGTCTTTGCTGTGCGCAAGTCTTCTCAACAACATATCTTTCGCTCTCGTGCCGGCGGCTAAATCACCAACGTAAATGTGCAAGTCTCTGTTCACCGTCGGTAACCTCGTCAATTTGTAGTTCTCTAATCGGACGAGTTCGAGCAAGTGCAACACCGTTGGTCGCTCGCCTCTGTAGAGCGGATCTTCGGCGTAGTCCTTGTTCACGTGCCACGTGCGGTAGACCGGTAACGCAAACTTCTCAAACACCAAGCAGTTGACGAATTTCACGTTCATCGCCTTCAATTCGTCCTTGTGCTTCGCGCAGACTTGGTCCATCTTCAAAGACCAATCGCCGTCGTCCGGCTGCTCTGTTTGCGCGATGTGCAACACCGGCGGGCCGGTGGCGTCGCCGTGGGCCGCCTTCAACTGCGCCAAATACGAACCAAAGTTTTGTTCAACCTCGGCAATATTCTTCGCGGTGACGAGCAAGCCGGTTCGTACGGGGGAATCGTCCGGATACGTGCGGAACTTGAACTTCCAGGTCATCGCGTTTCCGCTTTCAGCTTTGGAAACATCGAGAATGTTGTGGGCACGGTAAACGCGGCGCGCGTACGTAGTCATAGCATTCTTGCGAACCATTTCGTCTTCGTCTTCAAACAAAGACGGCAACAAATCGACGGCCAAAGTGGGCGACTCCGCGAGCGCTTGCAAATCGCCAGATTCCGCTTCGCCCCACGGTCGCATCAACTTCTTCTTCCCGGCGAGAAGTTTACGAAGCTCGGCGACTCTCTTGTCGAGAGACGGTAATCGTCGCTCTTGCAAGATGGCGTTCGCGGAAAGCGCAACTTCCCCGTAATCACCGCCTCGAAGCTTGGACAATCGCTTGATCGACGCTTGGAACGAATCCGAGATAGGCGCGTGATCGTCCGCCCATGAAATCGGTCCTCTCGCGATGACTCTTTGCGGCAAAGTTGGCGCTTGCAAGAGCAAGTTCAAAATGAGTTTCGATCGTTCCTTCAACTTCGAATGCGCGCGAACTTGCGCCAAGACTGGATTCAACGCATTTCCAGTTTTACCCTTGATCAACGTCGCCATGACAGCGTCCATTGATTTGGATTCAAAGACGCTCTCGACGTCCAAGTATCGCTGCACGATGGCTTCCATAACCGAAGTAGCTTTTTCCCATCGCGTTTGGCCGTCGCTTTCGTCTTGTTCCGTGAACGCCGAGTACAAGTTGGAGAGAGCTTCGTCGACGTCGCCGCCAAAGCCATCGAGAATCTTGTTCACGCGATCAACCGCCGCAGCGAGTTTCTCTTCCGCAGTGGCCGCCGGTTCATCCACCGAACCCATTCTGAAGTCGCCACTAAAGTTGATGATCTTCTTAACTTTCGATGGGTCCTTCAACGTGAGGTTCGCGAGTAAGTCACCCGCGCTGATCACCGCGCCAGCAGTTTTCGCGTGCGAGATCTTCCCAGATTCTTGCGCGATGAGCGGCATGACCATCTTCATCGCCTCGGCTTCAGCGTACGGCTTTCCGGCTTGGACTTCTGCGCCATCTTCTTGCAAGAAGCGAATGAGTTTACCCGTGACGTCCGTTCTCAACTCAGACGGATCAAACAACGTCGGCAACAACCACGTTTGGCTGTCCAAAGTCATGCGAAGACCCAACGGTTCTTCCAAACCGTCAATCTCGTGCGTAACACCGCCGTAAATGGCAACCAAAGTGCCGTCATTGCGTCGAAACATCTTCGCCACGATGCTCTTTTCGCCGATAGACATCTCGTATTCGTCCGCGCCGACACGGGTGCAAGTGAACTCGTACTTCGTATCTTCGTAGGCGATTTCAACCGGAAACGACGTCAACTTCGCGATGCCTTGCGTCGACACTTGACCTTTTTCCCACGAGGAGAGAAATGCTTTCTCTTCTTTTTCCGCATGGTTGAACGCTCTGAAAAGCGCAGCACCGAGACAAATGGCGTGCGGATCGTTCACCAACGCGATCGATCGTTCTTTGATCAAGCCGTCCAACCACGAGGTATCGATGGTGTTATCTTTGAACGCTTGCGTTTCCAAAAGCTTGACGAGGTATTCAACCGCCGTGCGAATTTCGCCGCGCACAACCATACCTTTCAACGCCAAAACCAACGCTTTTCGAGCCTCTTCTCTCGTCTTACCCGATGCAAAGATGTGACCAAACTGTGAATCAGCGAATTCGTGGACGCCGCCGTTGGCGCCTACGGAAAAGTAACCCCAAACCGTCGGGGTCGACTGGAAGTGCACTCTTTCGATGCCACCGGAAGTCGGCTTGAAGCCTTCATCCGGGTTTTCAGCCGTGATTCTCGCCGCAATCACGTGGTTTTCAATTGGTTTGTACTCTTCGTTCATGAAGTCGATGGTGTCCGTGCCA
>Ga0255772_10006703_pt1 | contig 10443 bp, 9 predicted proteins | sample 071ome_34_FD_179970 | JGI IMG/M metagenome (GOLD analysis project Ga0255772, IMG submission 179970) | Coastal salt marsh microbial communities from the Groves Creek Marsh, Skidaway Island, Georgia - 071411BT metaG (version 2) | ecosystem: Environmental > Aquatic > Marine > Intertidal zone > Salt... | reverse complement strand
CGCCTTGGCCTGCGAAGGCAGCATCTCCGTGGATGCTGATGGGGATAATCATGTCGCCTTCTTTATCGCCGTAGCGTTGTTGGCGAGCACGTGCACTACCAATCATTACTGGGCTGATAATTTCGAGGTGCGATGGGTTAAAACCCAGTGTGACGTGAACCAGACCATTACCGGTATCTAAGTCACTGGAGAAACCCTTGTGGTATTTCACATCGCCTGAGCTTAAGACGCTGCGCTCTTTCGGCTCGTGACGTTGACCTTCAAACTCTTTAAAGATGCTGGCCGGTGGCTTACCTAAAATATTACTTAAAACGTTCAGACGACCTCGGTGAGCCATACCAATCAACACTTCTTCGGCACCGTTATTGCCGGCACGGAAGATCAGTTCATCAAGGATAGGAATCAGCGATTCACCGCCTTCCAGTGAGAAACGTTTTTGACCGACGAAGCGAGCGTGCATGTACTTTTCAATGCCTTCTGCTGCGGTCAGCATATGAAGTAACCACTTCTGCTTATCGTGATCCATCTCAGGCTTGGCACGATAGGTTTCAAGGCGTTGCTGGATCCAACGCTTTTCATCAGTATCTGTGATGTGCATGTACTCAGAGCCTACGGTTGAGGTGTAGGTCTCGCGGAGTAGGTCAAGGATTTCGCCCAGTGGCATTTGTTCAGCGGCAAATAATGAACCTGTGTTAAACACCTCTTTCATATCCGCTTGGGTAAAGCCGTAATATTCTGGCTTGAGTTCTTCGAGAGGTACGGTTTTGTGAAGCTCAAGTGGATCGAGCTTTGCGTTTTGATGACCACGTACTCGATAAGCGTTGATTAGCTGTAAGACTTTGGTTTGGCGCTCTGCAGCTTCGGCGCTCATACCACCTGAAAGTACAACGGCACGGCGGCCTTGGGCTTTTTTTGCGAACTGCGCTTGGATATCGCGATGAGACTCTTCGATATGTTCGGGGCCAAAGCCATTCACTTGGGGGAGGCTGTCGAAATGCTCGCGCCATTTTTCAGGGACGCTTGCAGGATCTTTGAGATAACTTTCGTACAGATCCTCGACATAAGGTGCATTGACGCCATGGTAGGCGGATGATTTTTGAAGTCGATCAAGATAATCTGACATTTTAGGACGCTCAACCTAAAAAAGAGTGCAAAAATACGCTAAATGCTTGTTTCATTTAGCCTAGCACTTTTATTTTAGAACACCATGACGATTTTTAATAAAAGACAAATGTCCTAAATTAGAAAATTAGTCATTTTTTATTTGGCTTTAGGAAAGAAGCGTTCTTGAAGCTCGTTTTGGATTGCGTACATCGCGGGGATCAGGTAAAGCACCACTAAAAAGCCCATGATGGTGCCGAAGCTGAGCGCGATGGCCATTGGGATAAGGAAGCGCGCTTGCACTGATGTCTCGAAAAGAATGGGTGCTAAACCTAATGTGGTGGTGAGTGTGGTCAATAAAATCGGGCGGAAACGGCTAACAGCAGCTTGATGAATAGCCTGGAGAGCAGGCAAATCTTTCAGTTCATTGAGGCGTACGGTGAGTACCAACGAGCCATTCACAACCAGTCCGCCGAGCGCGATCATGCCGTAAATACTTACTGAGCTCATGCCGTGACCCATCACGATATGGCCAAAAATACTGCCAGCAACCGCAAAGGGAATGGTCAACATGACAATAACGCCTTGGCTATAGCTTCGGAACAGCGCAGCCATCAAAGCAAAAATTAATACTGCAGACCACAGAAGGCCATCAAAGATGTATTTGAAGGTGCGTGTTTGGTCTCGACGACCACCGCCGAACTTCCATTTGAGTTCGGGATGATTAGCGATGAGCTCTGGTAAGAAGCTCTTTTGCACCAAGGCTCGTATCTGACGTGAATTAGCGTGTGCTTTATCGATACTGGCGGTGATCTGAATGATGCGTCGCCCGTCTTCACGTTTAATAGTGCTGTAGGCGCGACTGGTTTCGATGATAGCCGCTTCAGTTAAGGGGATGAGGCCGCCGTTAGGGGTACGAATCAGCATTTCACGCAGATCAGCTAATGACTGACGATGATCACGTGAAAGTCGCACCATCACTTTGACTTCTTTACCACCACGCAGAATTCGCTCGACCTCAGCGCCGTAGAAAGAGTCTCGAATCTGCTGACCGAGTGATTGTTCGGTTAAACCCAGTGCACGACCCACAGGGCTTAAGTTAAACACCCATTGGTTTTTACCTTGTCCTATGCCATCACTAACATCGGTGACGCCTTGCAGCTCACCGAGCTTGGTCGCTAGTTCACGAGCGCTTGCTTCAAGGACTTTGGTATCGGTATGTGACAGGTTGACCACGAACTCTTTATTGCCACCTGGACCAACCATGTACTCGAAGAAGATCGATTTAGCTTCGGGTACTTCACCCATCTCTTTACGCCATTCGCGTAAGAAGTCTTCTTGGTTAAAAGGGCGTTGATCATCTGGTACGAGGTACATATTCACATCGCCATAATCCGGACGACGCCAACCTGCACGGGTAAACCAACTTGATAGGTATTGTTTTCCGCCTAAATTCTCAATGGCGCGAAGACCTGCCGCTTCTACTTTGCGAACAGTGGCTTGAGTTTGTTTGACAGATGCATCGACTGGCATGTCGATTTCCGCATCAACGCGGTTACCAGGGATGCTTGGGCGCCATGTGAGATCGATGCGACCCGCTTCGTACCACGCAATGATGATTGCTAAAAAGCCACCAAAAATTATCAGCACAAGATAGCGATGCTTCAATGTCCAGTTAAGTTGGTTGGCATACGTCACGTCTCGTAAGCGATCTAAACCATCAGTCATTGCATTGTGGAAACGCTTAACGCGAGCAAAGGGAGCGTAGAGTTTTGCTGCTTTGCCTTCTTTGATCTTGTGATTGAGATGTGAGGGGAGAACCAGCAGTGCCTCGAGTAAGGAGATAGCAAATACGATGGATGCCACAACCGGCAATGACTTCATGAATTGACCGGTAGAGCCTGGCACCAACAGCAACGGGATAAAGGCAATGATGTTGGTACCTACCGCATAGATAACGGGTACTAACATCTCACGTACGCCTTGTTGCACCGCTTCGCTTGGCTTAAGGCCTTGTTGTAGTTTGGTGTAGATGTGTTCACCGACGATGATGGCGTCATCAACAACGATGCCGACAGCCAAGATAAAGGCAAACATCGAGATCATGTTTAAGGTGATGCCTGCATACGGTAAGAAGCTGAAGCTGCCAATGAATACCACAGGTATTGAAACGGCGACCCAGAAGGCGAGGCGAGCATTTAAGAACAAACCTAAAGCAATGACGACTAAGGCGAGGCCAGCAAGACCATTACTGATTAGGATATTGCTTCGCTCGTAATAACGTTCTGATCGGTCGTTTTGAATACTTAGTTCAACGGTTTTAGGTAGCTCTTTTTGTAGTTTCTTTATGGTTTGTTTAACACGACCAGCAAGCTCAATCGGGCGAACGCTTTCACCGTGATAGACATCAAGGCGCATGCCGGGCTTACCGTTAAACTCGAAGATCTGTGTGCTGTCTTCAAAGCCATCATTTACCTTTGCAATATCTCGAAGTAATAACTGAGTGCCATCGTTACGGGTTTTGATTGGGATGTCACCAAACGCCTTTGCGTCTTCGCGGCGACCTAAGGTACGCAGTACGACATCTCCATCTTGAGTTTCTATGCGGCCACCGGGCACGTCACGTACTGCGTCATATAAGACGTCAGAGATATCGCCAATGGTCAGTGATTGCTCGAGGAGACGAGCTGGATCAATCTCAATGCTGATCTCAGGGGCGAGGGCGCCAACTTGTTCTACGCGCGATACGCCTTTCACATCAAGCAGGGTGCGGCGCATGCGTTCGCTCAGTTCGTACAGCTCGGTTTGTGCAAGCTCTGCAGCCACGCCAATACTGATGATGGAGAACTCACGTCCTTTTAACGTAACCTTGGCTTGTTCGGCTTCAACAGGGAAAGAGTTTATGCGTGCGACTGCATTGCGGATGTCCTGCAGTAGTTGTTGGCGATCAACGCCGTTTTCCAACTTGGCAAAGACCTCGCCTTGGTTTTCAGACGCATTGGCAGTGAGCTGGTCGATACCTGGCATGCCATTAAGTTCTTGCTCAATCGGTAGGATGACGCCTTTCTCAACTTCCTCAGGACTCGCGCCACTGTAGTTAACCGATACTGTGACCTGATCGGCTTCATAGGTGGGAAGGTATTGTTGCTTAACATCCATGAAGCCCAAAACGCCGCCCAAGATGAGCGCAAGCATCAGGATATTGGCGGCAACTGAGTTAGTCGCAAACCATTCGACAATGCCTTTACGTTGCGTACTCATATTGATTACTTAACGTTGACCTTGGTGCCAGGAACGAGTGTTTTTAAGCTGTTAGTGACGATGTAGTCCAAGTCTTTGGGTGGGTTTATGTAAGCGGACTGGCTGTCCATATCAATCAAATGCACTGCTTCCACTTGAAGCAAGCCTTTGTTGTCTACCCCCCAAACACGACTATCACTGGTCAGTGCTTCGCGTGGCAGTTTTACCGCATTGTTGATTGGTTGCTGCATGATTTTCGCTTCAACATAAGTGCCAAGCAGAAGAGGGCGGCTTGATTGGGTTAGCGGTTGATTAATCTCAACGATCACTTTCGCTAAACGGCTATCGCTATCAATCTGGGGGTGAATACGAATCAGTTCACCTTGGTAATCAATGCCATTGGCCTTCAGCTTAACGTGAGAGCCTTTTGCATTGGTACGTGGCTGAATCTTGGCGATACGATCGGTAGGTAGTCGTAATTCCACCCAGTAGCGATCGGCACGTGCCACACTGCCAATTTCATCACCGATGGAAACGGTATCGCCGATGACTTTTTTCCGCTCAACCACCACAACATTCGTTTCAATTTGGCGTTGGGTGTGTGATAGATCGAGCTGCGCTTGTTTAAGCTGACGTTGTGCGCTTGCTAATGCAGCTTCAGCTTGGCGTTGTTGCGGTAGGCGTAGTGCTAACTGCTTAGACTCGTCAGATAGCTGCATACGCTTACTCAGGATCTCTAAATCCTTCTCGGCAACTTTTCGTTGCGCAGCTTCCATTGCGATATCAGCTTGAGCCTTTTTCAAATCGGCATTGGCTGCATCGACATTTAATTGATATTCACGATCATCGATGGAATAGAGTGTCTCGCCACGCGCAAGCTGACCACCGGGTTCAAAGTCACGATGCATAGCGATTAACTGACCTTTTGCTTGTGCTTCGAGTGTGATCAGCTCGGCGGGCATCACACTACCGTAAGCAAGTAATTCTAAAGCATGGTTGCCGGCTTCATTTTTAATGGCAGTAACGCTTGGGGTAACGGGCTTAGCTTTTGGCTTTTTCTTTGGCGGCTCTGTCTGCATGACCCAGTAAGTCAAAACAACAAAAACCGTTATCAATACCGCTCCAAGTTGGAAGCGTTTTGAGGACAACATAATTTCTCCGCGATAGCGCGTTTAGATAGCGTTATTACCGCTCAGATGTATCAGAAAAACAATAGCTTAATGATAAAGGCGACTAGGGCGATGTTAAGCGTCCAACGAATCCAGTTTTCACCTTTCGTGATAGTGGTTTGGGCACCCAAATAACCGCCAACAGCATTACCCAGCGCTAACGATAGTCCAACAAACCATTCAAGCTGTAACTGGCTGGCAAAGACAGCTAATGCAACAAAGGTGTAGATCAGGATCACAAACACCTTATGAACGTTCGTCAGAACAAGATTGAGGCCCATTACGCGGTGCAGAATCGGCATCAGGATGAAACCAACACCGATTTGAATAAAGCCACCCCAGAAGCCAGCGCCAATCATCAAGATGTGACCTAGCACGATGCGTTGCGGTTCTTCGCCACCTTGTTTTTTGTCACCTTTGCCGAAATTGCCTTTCCACATGATGATCATCATGCCGGCCATAATGATCGCCAGAATGCGATTAAACCATTCGCCATCGAGCGACACGCCAACTTGTGCACCAAAGACCGCGCCAATTGAGGCAGCCACGGAGAGTGACAGGCTGAGCTTAACGTTATGGAAACCTTTTTTCGCAAAGGTGGCCACTGCAGTGATGTTTTGCAGAATGATTGCTAAACGGTTGGTGCCATTTGCTACAGGTCCGGGCATACCCATGAAGATCATGATGGGCACGGTGAGCATTGAGCCACCACCGGCTAAAACGTTCAGCCAACCAGCAACGATACCGACCAAGCTCAGTACAACGATTTCCCAGATTTCCATGAATCCCCCTGATTGATGGCTAACGTGATGTCAGACCATAGTAATGGGCTAAGAGAAGTTTAATCCTCGAGCGGCGTGGTCCGAGAATGAATGACTTTTTCCGGTGCGCGCTCAAGCTCGCTTTGGTTTTGATTTAAGGCTTGCACGTATTCAGCAAAGCCGACCAAATCAACACGGGGGTAAGGAATAGTGATGCTCGAGGCGTCAAAGGCTTTCTTGATATCTTCGAGTACTTCGAGTGTTGAGGCTTTAACGGTGCCTTGTTCAACCCAGAAACGCACCAAGATATTTACACCATATTCACCAAAGCTTTCGACACCAACCAAATAGCCTTCATTCGAGATTACCCGCTGAGAGTTATCAAGTACCTTTTCGATAACAGCTTTTGCGCTATCAAGGTCATCTTCGTAAGCGATTGACACGATGAGGTCGAGGCGACGCTTATCGAATACCGAGTAATTAATCATGTTAGAGCCAAATACCGTGCTGTTAGGTAGCGTTACACGGCGGTTGTCGAAAGTTTTGACGGTCGTGGTAAATAGACCAATCTTTTCGACATAACCTGCGACATCGCCCACTTCAATATGGTCGCCTTTACGGAAGAGGTGATTGATTGCAATCAAAATGCCTGAAGCTAACGCGCTTAGTGAGTCTTTAAGCGCAAGACCAATGGCTAAGCCAATTGCACCGACAGCAGCGATAAGCGCAGAGGTATCTACACCTGCTGCACTGAGCACGCCAATAATAATGAAAGCGTAGATAAAGAGCTTAACTGAAGTTGCGAGGAAGTCAGTGACGATCTCATCCATCTTGAATTTGCGCTGCATCAGTGCAGCACGAGATTTGATAAAGCGGGGAAGTGCCCAGCTAAGTACCACCAAGATGCCGATGACGATACCGGTCTCACCTAAACGAATCAGAGTCTCTTGAGGGATGCTGTCGAAATTGAAACCAAACATGGGCTGATCTCTTGATGGGAAAAACAGTGACATAACTTTAGCACTTAAGGAATTCGAGGCGAAAAAAAACTGCACCACTCAAAAGTGGTGCAGTTTGGATTAGCGAGTGATCGCTAGGCTAAGATTTAGATCTTCTTAGATGCTGATACCATGCCTTCGCCGTTAACGGTCAAGGTCACTTCATCACCTGGGTTTAAACCTTCCAACGCTTTCTCGTCGTCTGCTTCATACTCAGTTTTTACTGAGTTTTCGATTAGGGTGATCTTGCCGGCGTCAGCATCCACGTCGTGGATTTTACCGGTGTGAGCAACATCTGCTGCTAAAGCAGAACCTGCAAACAACGCAGTAGCCAATACAAATGCAATTGAAGAACGTTTCATGATGTTTTCCTTTTGGAAAAGTGAGCCGAAGCTCGTGGTTGTTTTGATGTACTCATGGCAAGCGTCAGCGTTTCCATAAACACCGGAGGAGTGAACAACACAGACACTCGTACCGGGGTTGTTGTTGGCGTGGAATCGCATGCCAATGAATGGGGGTGGCGTCATCGTGATCAAGCGGCACAGTGCAGCGCTTGCTAAACGAGCAGAGTTAAGACTCGACATGAGAGAGCTCTTTTTACGCGCGAGTAGTCAGTCGACGATCGACTGCGATGACGAAAGAAGTAACCGGTGAATGCTCAGAAATGTCAGATGGAAAAGCTAAGGCAATAGTCGCCAGAGCCGTCGTAGGGATGATTACGAAGAGCGCGAAAGTCAGCAGAAAAACCGAATAACGCTTGAGCACAGGGTACTCCTTAAAAAGCGGCGCCAATGTACGTCCGCGCGAGAAAAACTGTCAATAGATTTTCAGCGCCAAACAAAAATATTTTCGTGCGTGAAAAGAGAAAATCTTTGTCCTAGTTTTTGACAAAGCAGTCTGAGCACCAAGGTCTAAACTTAGGTTTATGGCGTCTAGCGCCACTTAATTGCACCTATGGAGATTCGGTTATGTTTTTAAAAGAAGAATTGCTCGAAGAGCTAGAAGCAGCCAAGCATTGCATTGAAATGGCTGAAATGAATATCAGTCACGCCAAAACACGAGAATCGATCCTCACGGTCTTGAATAAACGTATCTTGGAGCTGCAAGCCGATGTTGATGCAACGCTCGCGGCGAAAGAATTTGGTGACGACATGATGATGGACGTCGCCTAGGGGAAAGTAGAAGAATTAAAGCGGCCGTTGGCCGCTTTTTTATTGTCCGCAACAACTGTTGTTGTCTTCTTGAATAGGGGGACAGGGCACATCGCCATAAGAGCAGAAAACACAGCAGTCCCTTTTCAATGGCTTTAGTAGGGTGCCGCAAAAGGTGCACTCATAAAACCACATGCAGGCATCAGTCGGCATCTGTTCTTTTTTGCTCTTGCCGCATTCTGGGCAAGTTAAGGTGCTTTCTAGCTCTGCCATTGTTAATGCCTTTGAAAATGGTGCCCCAGAGACGATTCGAACGTCCGACCTGCCCCTTAGGAGGGGGCTGCTCTATCCAGCTGAGCTACTAGGGCGTGTAAGTAAGAAAATTCCTTTAATCTAATATATCTAATTGTCTAGGTTTTTATAACATTCGTAAGAATATCAACTTCGTAATTAGCTTCTACTATTTATTCTCTATCAGCACTTTCTCAAGGGGGGAACTATGAGTGCAATCGTTAAAGAAGTAGAAGCAGCAAATGCCGACTATGTAGCAAATTTCGGTGATAAAGGTGAGCTTCCAATGCCACCAGGTCGCCATTTTGCCATCCTAACTTGTATGGATGCTCGGTTAGATCCGGCCAAATACGCAGGTTTGGCAGAGGGTGATGCGCACGTGATTAGAAATGCTGGTGGTCGTGCAAGTGATGATGCGATTCGATCACTTGTCATCTCTTACAAGTTGCTTGGTACCCGAGAATGGTTTGTTATTCATCACACCGATTGCGGTATGGAAACCTTCACCAGTGAAATCATGGGTGATTTGTTATCAGGTAGTCTGAAAACCTCATCAGTAGACGAAAGTGGGTGGCACGACTGTAATTGTGGTGGTGGCACAAATGATGGCAAATACATTAACTGGCTAACCATTTCTGATAATGCGAAAAGTGTTGTAGAGGATGTTCAAAGGATTCGTAGTAACTCAATGGTTCCATCGGATATCCCTATTTATGGGTACATATACGACTGCAAAACTGGCAAGTTAGTCGAGGTGCCTGAAGCCACAACTGCTGGAAAAGCCTCATAATTGATTCATAGGCCTAAACCGGACCCCGTGATTCCACGGGGTTTTTTATGTAAAGAAACCTCAAGCTGGGTGTCGTGCACCTATCTCCATGTGTGATTAGTACCTTTATGTTTGAACACTAGCGAGGTTAATTATGAAAGTCATGCCAACTAACTTTGGGGAAAGCTCAACCAAGGAGGAAAATCCTGAGATTTTGGATGAAGCTGAATCACCAACATTAACTCCATTGGATGTTTTATTGGAATGCATGAAGAAAGCTTATTTTGAAGGGGATTCAGATAAGGCTGTTAAGTACGCCAAAATTGCAGCTCCATATTGCCATCCACGCATAAAACCTATTAATAAAATGGAAAGCGAAAAAGTTGAGATTTATTTTGTTGACGAATTTGGCGCTGGCAGAACATAAATAAAATATTCAATCCCGAGAGATTGGGCTATTTAAATTGCCTTGTTTTGAATGTGATTCAATCCAAATAAGTTTATCTAGGCGGTATAGTGAACTATGCGTTTTTGGTTATCGTTAATAACTTTTACATTTTTTGTGACAGCGGTTTCTCAAGCTTCGATAGAGGCTTATCGTGTGAATATTGCTAGCCAAAAGAATGGTCTTTACACATTAACAAATGGCTCGGTTGTGGTGCGCGATGCATTGGATGATGTGTGCTATCTCACCCGAAATGAGGAGGCGATTCTTTATAAAGACGATAAGGGTTGGCGCTTGTGTGTCGATCACGCGAACTATGCGGTTGAATTTGTTCGCCAACTAAATGGGTATGATGCACATCCTTTGAGCGTAAATTCCTTATCTGAGGTGAAATCCCTCGATATTTGTCACTGAGTTAGTTGTAGATCGATGCTTGATACCCGCGACCGATTATTCCCCGGAACCTTTCCTGCTATTCAGCGTAGTGTGTTGACGACCTTGCAGGTCAATTTGGGCTA
>Ga0255772_10006690_pt1 | contig 10452 bp, 9 predicted proteins | sample 071ome_34_FD_179970 | JGI IMG/M metagenome (GOLD analysis project Ga0255772, IMG submission 179970) | Coastal salt marsh microbial communities from the Groves Creek Marsh, Skidaway Island, Georgia - 071411BT metaG (version 2) | ecosystem: Environmental > Aquatic > Marine > Intertidal zone > Salt... | reverse complement strand
TAGCGCCTGCTTTTACAACTTTCTTCTTAGTATTCTTGACTGCTTTATCTTTGCCTGCCATGATTTCTCTATACTTAATAGCATCATGTAAAACTCTGATTGCTCTATGGTCTGATACTAAACCGATTTCCTCGGCAGTATAACCATAATAGTCTTGACCACTACGAACTAACTTGTCTTTGACTTGCGTTGCTTTCTTTGCATCAGCAAATTCAGGTATTACCTTTTGTAACTGTTGCATTTCTTGCTTTAAATACTCTTGCTTTGCTCTTTGTTCTGCTTGTGACTGTTGGTCAGTTACTTGCTGAATTTTTTGCATTTGCTCATTGTATTTACCTAAAGCATCATCATATTTCATTTTTGCTTCCATGTACCCTAATGGGTCGTTGTCAAAAAGTTCTTTTGATGGCGCTGTTGGTTTAGACGCAATATCACCTTGTTGCATTTGCTGTAACAGTTGTGTGACTTGTTGTCTTTCGTTCATTAATGCTTGATATACGCCTTCGACTTCTTTTTTCATCTGAGCGTTTTCTTGCATTCCTTGTTGGACATATTCTTGACCACTATATCCTTGCTTTAGTTCATCTAAAGTAACATTCTTGATTTGCCCATTTACTTTTACAGAAATGAGGTCAGAGTCACTTTCCTGAACGGCATTTTCTTCATAGTCGTTATCAATTTCATCCTCTGCTGATGCTTCTATCTCTTCGACTTCTTCATCAGTTTCGTCTGATGCTTCAATTTCTTCAGTATCGGACTCAGCAGTAAGTTCTTCTACTTCTTCATTCTCGTCAGATGCTTCAATAGTTTCTTCTTCTGTTACCTGAGTTTCTTCCTCAACAGTTTCCGTTGCTTCACCAGTTAGTTCTGGACTAATTAATCCAGATACTGCTTCCTCTATACTTAGAGGTTTATTTTCAATAGTTTCAGTCGATTCCATCGGTGCTTACTCCCTATTAATATTTTTTCTTATCATCAATTATATCACTAGCAATAACGCCATCCATATAATCGACAATCTTTGTTAATGAAACAGTAATCTGGTGTGCGTTTTCTCTATCCGCTCCATCGGAGTTAGGGTCGAGAAACACCTTTACTTGTTCCCCCTTTACTTCTTCTAACACTAATTGAAAAGTGTCATCGTTAAGTAATCTTTTAAAAGCATTTGCCTTATCTTTTTTATTCATTTAGAAACCACCTTGTTGCACCGCTTGTGTAGGCGTTTGTGCTTCTGGGTATCTTTGTTCATTTTGCATTTGCTTTATTTTTTCTACATCAACAGCAGTACCATGTTTTCCTAGTATTTCTGCTGTCTTAATTAATAACTCTTGGTCTAACTTGTCACGCTCTCTATCATCAAGTGCGACTGCTTTCTGTGCTTCAATTTGTGCCTTAAGCATATCTGTCTGTGCTTTAGTTTGCGCTCTAATGTTTTCTACTTCAACTTGTGCTTGCGCTAATGCCACATTCGGGTCTTGTGGTTGATTCTGTTGTGCCATCATCATTTGTTGCTGAATCAACTGTTGCTCAATCTCTGGAGTTAGAGGTGTAAAGTATCTATCAGCGTTTCTTACACCATTAAGAGCAAGAATATCGCCAAGAGAGTTACGAATTTGTGTAAGTGATACTAAACCATTCTGTGCGCCATATTGTTGGTAAATCATCATTTGTGTTTGTAATGCTTGTTGTAGAGCAACCATCTTCTGTTCTTCTCTGCCCATACCAATACCAACATTAACTGTGACATCCATCTCTGTATTCCAAGAGCGTGGGTCGATAGGCACATACATGCCGTTTAGTCTCATCATTGTTTCTTCACAACTGTTTTCAACTAATAACTCTAGTATTAATTTAAACATTTGTTTCATTCCGCCCTCAGCAAGGTTTCTTGCCATGACTTCAATTTGACCTGCACCTGCTTGTGCTGTTAGTTGCGCACCAGTAGCAGTTTGATTAGATAACGCTTCTGGGTCTAATCCCATTGATGCTTTACTAACACCAGTCTTACCTTCTGTTTGTAAATCCATATATTGAACCGCAGAAAGTGTTTGTCCTGCTACGAAAGGTACTGGGTTTACTGTGATAGCACCTGGTGACTTAATTCGTCTAATAGCGCCAATTTCGTTGTTTAAGACATCATCTATGTTTACTTGACCTTCTACTACATCAATAGCAGGGTTGTTAGTCAATGCAACATTATCAAGAATACCTCTAAGCATTGCTGTAGAACTGTCTTGGTCATTCATAATTAAGTCTGAAACAGAACGACCAAAAAACGCATGTGGTTCTGGGTCTACTTCAAATACTGCAAAAGGTAATGTACCCCAAGGTTCGTAGTCAATAATAGTATCACGACCACCGCCCATTAATATTCTGTGCATAATTGGTGTGCCAGTACCATATACATCTATCTTCATATATGCTTCTGTTACTTCAATAAGTCTCATAGACGGGTCAAATCTTTCGTCTTCTTGTTGCTCTGAATAACCAGTACGCTCGAATTGTTCTGCTTCTGAAAATGTATCATCTGTAGATGAACCACTTAATTCAGATACTGTTTCAAAGTCATAACCCATAGCAACTAATTCTGCTACAGTTAATTCACGCTTGTGTGCTACAACATAAGCATCATCAATAGATTTAGCGTTTCTGTCTACATAAAACTCTTCTGGTGGTACTGACTCAATGCAGAGTTTTCCAGATTCTTTCTTATGCAATACTTTAAGTGTATGTCTTGGTCTTTCAACCTGCATACCATATTCGTCTGCTTCTGCTTCTACTTTAGTGCTTCTTTCTAATACTTGTACATCTTCATCTTCAACGATGTATGCTAGTTCTTCATCAGTTAGATTTGAGTAATCTACAATCTTTCCAGTATCGTAGTTATCCCAGTAGATTTTTAAAATACCAGTCTTTTTAACTAACGCATCATGAAACGCATCATTAAGTCTTCTGTATCCGTCATTCTTTTGAAACATGTAATTAGCAAACTTAGTTGCTTGTTCTGCCATTTGTACATCTTCAGAACTTGTAGGAACATACTCTACTGCGTTTTCTGTAGAAAGAAAAACCCTCATAAGTGAAGGTTTGATTTGTCTTACTGTGTCTCTTACTTTAGTCGCTACAATTTTAGAACGACCTTCTTCCTCACCAATATCAACTTCACCATCGAAGTATCTTTGCGACTTTAATCTATCACTAACAATTTCAGACTCGATAAAGTCAATAGCATCTGCTACTGCATTACTTACTATGTTTTGAATCTGTCCTTCGTCTAATTTTTCTGGTTTTGCCATGTTCTATCCTTATGGTGCTAAGAAGTTCATTAGTCCTTCAATACCGCCTGCATTCTCTAGGTTAATACCACCGATTGCACCTCTTCTGCCAATAGAAGGTAAATCTCTTGCAGTAGTTTCGTTAATCATTTGATTGCCGTAAGGTCTTTGTTGTACTACATCACCCACTTCTGGTCTTTTTGGAATTGGTTGTCTTCCTAATACATCTTCAGAAACAATCTGTCTTGCACCTCGTTCTGCCATATTTTCCATGCGTTTTTGCATTGCTGTACCAAATAACATGCTTGACATGATTGTAGGGTCTATTGCATAAGCACCATACGCTTGCAAGAATAACATCAATCCGTTTCCGTTCGGTGCTAACTTTGATAATGAACGAGATAATCTTGCACCACCATAAGACTTACTTAATGCTTCCATAGCGCCAAGTTGTTCTTGTGTAAAAAAAGAACTCATTGTTTTACTATCTCTAACTTTATTGATTGCTTGAATAATTCTATTTGCTTTGTTGCCACCAGAACCAGTAGCACCTGCTTGTTCTATTGCTTTATCAATTTGTGTGTTAAGAATGTCTGCTCTTTGTTTAGTCTTATATAACTCACGAGCATTTTTAAATTGTTGCCCTTTGCCTGGAAAACTATTGACTGCATCATCTAATGCTTTAATACCTGCTAGTATTGAGTCTTGGTCTCGCTTCTTTCCACCTGCCCTTGCTGTTGCCCAGTCTGACCACATGTCTTGACGCATTTTGTCAATCTTGTTCCAGTCCATTGGTTCACCTGCTTTTCTACCATCGCCCATTGTATTGCGTAGGTTTTCTTGCAAATCTTTATATACACGCTTAGAAGTTGAACCATAAGTATTCATTCTGAAACCTTCTTCTTCCATAGCACTACCAACTTTATGTAAAAGTTGTTGTGATTGACTAATATCTAAAATATCACCAGTAGTGAGTGCTTCCTCGTATGCACGATTGGTTAAACCTTCTAATTCAAATACTGCTTTTTTGTTTTCTTCAGCACGCTTTGCTAATTCTTTAAATCTGTATATACCATTAGCAAATACATAAGCAGGCATTGACATTGCAGAAGATAAACCACCAGTTTTTAAACCTTCGATAAATTCATTTTGTTCTGCTTCCATACCACCATAGATACTACCTGCAACACCAGACTTAATCATTGCTTTAGACATAGGTTTCATATCTTTAATAATCTTGTCTAAGAATGGTGTTTTCATTGTTGTACCAGGTAAGTACAAAGAACCAACTACTTCTGCTGCTGTAGCAGTAACTGGTTGTAATTTTTCAAATGCTGATTCTTGTGCAAGTTGTTTTGCTTTCTCAACTCCGTAAGACTCACCACCTAATGCAGACCTTAACCCTGCTATTGCTTCGTCTTGCATACCTAATGTAGGAACACTTGCAAACTTTTGGAATGCTTCTGCACGACCTGCTTCTGTGCCTACTCCCATGCCTGCTGTAGATACATCTTCTGGTTCTGTTGCAGATTGTCCAGGTCTTAAAAACTCTGATGTGCCTTTTTGTACAATTCTTTCATACTCATCAATATATGCAAAGATTTCGTCATTCGTTGCATTGTCTGGCATCTCAATAACATTGTTATCAATCATTCTAATTTTTTGACCCATAACTATTTCCTTTGGTTATATTGTTTCCATTCGTTAGCATCTACAACACCATCACCATTTAAGTCAGCAGGTATCTTAGACTTTGATGGTTGTTGTTTAGGCAAACCTTTAACAATGCTTTCAACTTGTGGTAAGAATCTATATTTATAATCTTTATTGTATTCGATAGGTTTACTTTGATAATCAAAACCTTCTGTGCTAAATAAAGAGTCATAACGATTAAAGTATCCATCAGCAACTTTCTGATTGTAAGCATCAATAATTTTAGTATTAAGTTTTCTACGATATTCAGTTAATATTCTTAATGTTTGAGGTGTTTGCTCAATATTACCAGTCATAACTTCTTGTAAGAATTTTCTTTCAGCAGGTGTATCAAGACCTCTAGCACCAATGCCTAATTGCTTAATCATTGGGAATACATCTGAACCTAAAAATGCTTGTAATGCTTCAGTTTCTGATGCTCTTTTTCTTGCTTCGTCACTACCAAAAAATGAAAACGCTCTATCTAAAGTTTGTCTAATACCGCTAAATATACCAACATTTGCTCTTTCTTGTTCTGGGTCACCTAATATATTAAGAACCATCTCATTTTTTGCTAATGATTGTTCTGCACCTTTAACTGTATCTATTTCTGCTGTCAATCTCTCCATCACTTTTGGTGCTGCTGCTGTTTGGAACGCATCGTTGTATTTATTGATGTCACGCTTAAATGCTTGAGTAGATGCTTCTTTTGGTGTTAAACCACCCTTCTTAAGAATATTAGCAATAGCAAGTAATCTGTTTCTTTCTGCTGTAGATGTTCCTGGTTTCATAGCGTATGACATAATTTCATCATATACTTCATCTTTAGATGCAAAATCTTGTAATGTTTCTAGTCTTTTACCAATCGCAGTTGCTAATGTTGCATCTGGATTTAGTCTCATTGAGTTAAAACCTAGTGCTAACATTAACATAGTTTTTTCATCACCAAAGAAATCTTTAACATGGTCAAAAAAGTTTGTTTCTAACTTGTCAGACAAATTTTGATTTTCATAATCTGCCATATTACTCGCAAAGTCCGAGTTAATTAGTTTGTCTACATTAGACTCTGCTTCTGTTTGAGCAGGTATGTTTTCTTGTGGTGTTAATGGTGCAAACCCTGCTACATCTTGATTCCTATCTACAATAGTTTGTTCCATTGTATCTTTTTCTAGGTCTCTTGACATAGGTGCTGTAGAAAGTCTTACTGGGTCTGTCATCATATCTCTATCAGAGTATTGTTGTGCTTCTGGAGCAAACAAAACACCATTCATAGGTGTGCCATATTGAGAACCAGTATCTGTTCTGTCATTTTTATCGTAAACAAACTCTTGAACTGGATTTATGCTCGCTTGACCATTAGTCATGTATCTGCTTTTTTCAATGACTGGAACTTCTTTTTCTTTAAATAATTGGTCGCCTAATAAACTCCCTAATATTCCTAAAATTCTATCGCTTGCCATATTGATTCCTAATATCTATACATGTATTCTCTTTGTGGCATGCTATTACCAAAACCTAAATTTGCATACGCTTGTTGTCCGTAAGGATTGTATTGGTTCTGCATTGGTTGTACTGGAATAGTGCTTTGTTGTGGTTGTTGAGCAAATGAATTAAAGAATGCACCTGCATCACCTACCATTTCGTTAAATCTATCAGCAAAAGTAGGTTCATCAAAAGAAATACCTTCTTGTTGATTGTAAATTTCGTTTTGTAAATCTACATTTTGTGTGTATTCATCAGGTGTTTTTTTATTTTTACCCATTAATTTTAAAGCATCAAGTAAACCAGAACTACCGCCAAGACCTTGTCCATACGCTGCCATCGGTTGTACAACTTGCTTTAATAACATTATAACGCTCCGTAATCTATCATTAAGTACCCAGATTCATGTTCTTTTACTGCTTCTGGTTTTATTTTCTGTACTTCTTGTGCAATAACACCAATAGTTGTTTTAAGTGGTAAATTAAGTTTCTTAGCAAAATCTTTCCATTCCCACTTATAAATATTTAAACCATTCTTAAGTGTTCCAACTTTTTCTATGTTATGTTTTAGTCTAATGTCAGACATTCCCATGCCTGCCGCTGCTGTAGCGCCTAAAGTTAAATAATCAAACAAACCAGGTTGTTTAGTTGTAGTAGTAGTTTGTGGTGTAGGTGTTGCACCTAGTGCTTGCGATACATAACCAATAGTCTGTTGAGGTAGACCCATACGCTCTGCATAACGCTGTTGAGCAGTATTGATAAGTTGTTGTTGTAGCGCTTGTTGCATTGCACCTTGTTGCATCATTCTGTCTTGAATAGTATTTGACATACCAAAACCAAGATTAGCAAGATTGCCCATCTGCTGTGATGCACCTAATCTAAATTGCGCACCTGCAAGTCTGTTTTGAATATCTTGTTGCGCTTGTTGTTGTGCGTTTTGAAATCCTTGTGAGCGAAGTTGTGCAGATTGTTGTCCTAACATCTGTGCTACACCTCTACCGATTTCACCCATCGCTACACCATGTCTTGAACCACCAAATGCGTTTGCTGCTTGTGCTTGACCACTTAATTGATTAAGACCTAACTGAGCATTTCTTAATACATCTTGTGCTGATGCGTCAATAACTTGTTTTGTATATGGGTCTTGATATTGTTGTAAATTAGTTGTTGCTAATTGACCAGGTTGAAACGCCATTCCTTGTGCTGTTCCTGCGCCTGCTCCATATAATGCTTGTGCTGATGCTGTGTTAAGGTTTGGTGTTACTTGTTGTCCGCCTTGTGCTTGTCCTGCCATAATATTACCTAACTAAATAATTGGTCGTATCTTCTTGCCATTTCTGGATTACGAGATTTTGCTTCTGCGACCGCCATGTCATATAAACTTCCTGCTGAATAACCAGTAATGCCATCTTGGGTCGTTGTTTGTGGCATACCTGCCATTGCATCCATACTTTGTGGTGCTAGACCGAATGCTTGTGCTTGATTTACTGTGCTTTGCATTGCTTGTTGTTGCATAGGACTAAATCCTGCTACATCAACGCCATAATAAGGTGTATAACCTAGTTTCTGAACATCCTCTGCTCGTGCTAGATTTCTGATTGCAGGTTCTTCGACCCACTTTGGAATTTCTGCTTTTTGTGTTTGACTACCGCCTTTACCGCCACCGCCACTCATATCAAATCTCCTTCGCCAGTACTGTTTGGAGTGGTTTCCAACCAGTTTTGTTTAATATTTTTATCCAACCTTTCCTGCCAGATAAGGACATTCCATCGCATCCTTGCTCTTTTGCCCATTTTACCGCATCTTCCTGCATATCGGTGATTTGTTCGAGTTTTCCGCCTGCTAAGAAGACATTTAAAACTTTCTTATTAGGATACACTACAATTTCAGTTACTGCACACCCTTTTTCGCCTGCCCATAGTTGTAATGTTCCTGCTATAACACCATCAACAATATCTTTAAATGAATGTGTATTGCCGCCTTTATCTAAAGCAGATTCTATCCAGTCTCTACAGCGTATTAGTTCATCTAGTAAATTCATGATGTTGTAACTTCCATAATTGTTATTGTAGCACTAGGTATATCTGGTGCAAAACTAAGTCCACTTACACCATGTAAATCTAAATCTGTATCATCTGTAGACCACATTGCTTGTAGAAAACTACCTGCTGTAATTTGAAACATTCCACCCCTAGTAACTACTTTACGATTATTGTTTGTATCTAATGAGTGCATCATTGTAGAACCATCTATGTTTACACCATCTATTCTTGGAAAGAAATAAATATGTTTAGCACTAGCATTTTCACTATGTATAGTTGCTGAAAATACAATATGATATGTGCCACTCTTTGCAAAATTTAGTTTAGAAGCGTCTGTGCCATCAATAGATATATTATTACTATAAGCAGTGCTATCCCAAGTAATGGCATACGCAGTATCAACTGCCGCAGCAGTTTGATTAGTAGTATCATAGAACATAGCATAACTGCCTTGATTAGTGCCACCACCTTCTGATAAAGGATGCCATGCACCATCATAAGATACAATGACTTTATCATCGCTTCTTCTCCACATTAATACACCATCTTGATATGCAGAATCGCCAGATGTAAAGTTAGATAGTTTATCTCTGGTTTGTGCTAACCATTTATTAAGACTTTCGCCCCATGTTTTCCAACGCTCACCTAATGGTGGTGGTGGTGTTGCTGTACTCATCTACGCCCACCAGTTTTGGTTTCTATTCTCATAACACCAACTCGCCAGTCATTGTTTCCGTTCCCTTGTACTTTCATTCTTAGTTGTCTACCACTAAAACGAGTGGATACTGGATTTCCCATCGTTAATAGGTCATGTGTAGTCTCAGTATCATTTGGATAAAATCTTGTCTTAAATTGTACTTTCACTTCGCCTTGTGTTGCTTCATCAGGTATTAATTGATTAACTTTCATAATTTGGTCACCATTACCTAGTGATATAGGAGCTGATTCTGCAAAAGGTGTGTCTGAACCATGTGTAAATCCAGTTTCATGGTTATAGAACACATTACTATCATCTAACCAAATAGGATGTCTAAATACACCTGCATCTACACCAGTTGTTCTTGTTAATTCACCAATATGCCAATGATTTTCTTTGTAATCAAATGCAACATACTTGTTTACTTCTGTTGAACCTTCTGACGGATAGAACCACCAAATTTCGCCATATTTTGAATTATTTACTGCAAAGGACTTAGTTATCTGGTCAGCATTAATATCGTCAAATACATAATCTGAGACCTCACATGTCAATTCTTTTGCTACAGAACCATCAAATAAGAAAAATGCTTTCTTACCCATCCAAAATGCACCTTCATCAACTGCAACTGCTGTTTGTCTTGATGCAATACCACACGCTGAACCAACACGCTCAATGCCATATACAAAAGGTGCACCTTGATAAGTTGCAATGTGTGCATCTGTAGTTGTTAATATAAGTGTTCTACCTCTCATACGAACACCACACATAATAGAACCACTTGTTTGTAATTCTAAGTCACCTGCTTGATTAGTAGCTGCTGGTGTCCAGTTAGTATTATCTTCTTGGTCACACCATTGAACTTTACGAGGATTACCACCTGCTGCAAGAGCAAATACAAATCTTTCTTCTGTAACTACTAATGAAGAACATGTGGGAGCATTGCTTACTGCTGTTGCATCATTACTTGTATTTAAATCCCACTCATAAATTGTATTATCATCTGGAGTTACGCCTATTAAATATTCACCCCAGTTATCTAATATCCAAATGCCTACTTCTTGATAAATTCCTGAACTAGGTTGTGCTCTACCATATAATGAATTAGCATCTGTTGTAGATGTTGTTCCACCATAAAATCCACCACCATAGGCAGTATTAGTTGTTGCTGTTGCACTACCAGAAGTAAAACCTGTAGGTGTAATATCTGTAACACCACCTGATTCACTAATATAGTAAAGATTACTGTTTGTGCCTACTGCCAT
>Ga0255772_10006672_pt1 | contig 10473 bp, 11 predicted proteins | sample 071ome_34_FD_179970 | JGI IMG/M metagenome (GOLD analysis project Ga0255772, IMG submission 179970) | Coastal salt marsh microbial communities from the Groves Creek Marsh, Skidaway Island, Georgia - 071411BT metaG (version 2) | ecosystem: Environmental > Aquatic > Marine > Intertidal zone >... | reverse complement strand
ATTGTTTTCAAACGATTAATTTCATTTTTGCCTTTATAATTTTTTATTTTGTATTCATTGAGTGGCTTATCAAACAGAATAAGATTTGAAGCTAAAGTATCGGAACAAACCAAGATGAATATAAAAGCAGATATTGCTTTCAATGTACTATGCATCATTCATATCTATATTAATTTAAGTATTTTTTTAATATTATAATCACAGTTTTTTTTTGATTATTAATTAATTGTGTTAAGTATAAACGCCAATGAACTCTTCAATTAATAAGAACAATATAGAAGCTTTAAAACAGCGATTGCTAGAGCCATCAAATATCATTTTATCTTACGCTAATATATTGAATGAAAAGAGTGTTTTCCAATCCCTTGATGAATTTGAAGATGAGCTTAATAAAATTATTGACGCATCACAAAAACTGATTGATGAAATCAATCATGTAGTTTCAGATAACGTTTTAAATCTAGATTCAAATGAAGTTCTAGATTATCAAAAAAAAACAAGACATGACTTAAGAAATATTATCAACATTATTCTCGGTTATAGTGAAATGATTTTAGAGGATCTTGATGCATCTCATCAAAATCATCCTGATATTAAAAATCTATTAGAAGAGACCAAAAAATTTAATTCTAATTTAGAAGAGCTTGTTCAGCTAAATGTATCTACAAAAGAACAAAAAATAAATTCAGAAGAGAGTGACATTTTAAATAAACTTGCTTCAATGATTAAGCCTTTGGCTAAGCAAGATAAGAATAATTTAATTACAGGTAAAATTTTAATTGTAGATGACAATAAAAGTAATTGCGAAATGATCGAGAGACAACTTCAACGAGAAGGTCATAAGACAATGACATGCTTTGATGGAGTTGAGGCAATGAATGAACTTAATAAATCTGATTATGATACTGTTTTGCTTGATGTTTTGATGCCTAGAAAAAATGGTTATGAAGTTTTAATGGAAATGAAACAAAGTTTTAAACTCAAAGATATTCCGGTTATTATGATTAGCGGTTTTAAAGAAGAGGATACGATTGTAAGATGTATAGAAGCTGGGGTTGATGAATATTTAACCAAACCTATTAATAGCACACTATTAAAAGCAAAAATTTATTCCTCATTGGAGAGAAAAAAATTTAGAGATCGTGAAAAGCATGATCTGCAAGTTGCAGCCGATGTTCAAAAAAGTTTAATTCCATCTGAAGCTTATTTTCCAGATAATTTTTATGCAAGTAACATTGCAGCAAAAGGGGTTTCTGGAGATTTTTATGACTGCATTGACATTGATAGTGATCGATATGCATTTATTTTAGCTGATGTATCTGGCAAAGGAATGCATGCCGGAATTTTAATGGCAAAAACTTCTGCACTTTTCAGAAGCTTAACAAAGATTGAAAAAAATTTACAAAAAATTGCATGGAGAGTAAATAAAGAGCTTTGCGAAACCTCATCTCAAGGCATGTTTGTCACTTTAGTCATGGGAATTTATTACAAAAAAATTAAAGCTATCGAATTTATAAATGCCGGACATGAACCTGTCATGATTGCAAAGGATAATGGTTCATTCGTTGATCTTGAGAGTAAATCTCCTCCAATGGGAATGATGGAAATTGAACTTAATGATTTTGTTTTACAAACTTATTATCCAAAAAATGAAAATGCTCTTTTTTTAACGTTTACTGACGGAGTAACAGAAGGAAAAACTGCATCAGGAGAAGAGTTTGGAAGAGACGGGGTAAAAAATACTATAAATCAATTAAAGCATGACTCTATTAAATCTGTCATCAAATCAATTAATCAATCATTAATTATTGAAAATCAAAAGCTTCATGATGACATCACAATATTAGGTATTGAAGTATAAAGAAAATATTATTATCCAAAATTTTGAATAGCGTTTTCAAGGTCTTGTTTTTTCAGCATCATTAAATCAACTTTAGTTTTATTTTCTTGTTTTCCAAGTCTTACTGCTTGTTGTTGAAGTGTTGCTTCAAAGAAACGTCTAATATCCCGACCATTTGAATATTTATCCCCAGTGATTGAAATGACTTTTTTACAACAGTCTTTAAGGGTATTGTTAGCATCCCCTTGAAGAAGATATTGGTTATCTTTGATAAATTTGTAGAAAATTTTGTAAAGATCAAGATCATTATAGTTTTCAAATAATATATTACGTTTAAATCTTGAAGCTAAACCCGCATTAGCATCTATAAAAGTCATCATTTCTTTTTCATAACCTGCAACAATAACAACAAGCCGGTCACGATAATCTTCCATATATTTTAACAATTCATCAATGGCTTCTTGACCATTATCATTAGGGTCATCTGGTTTTACTAATGTATAGGCCTCATCAATGAATAAAACATTATCTATAGCACTGTTAAATTTATCTGCAGCCTTTACGGCCGTTTCTCCTTTTTGAGCCACAACTAAATCACTTCTGGTAATTTCAATTAATTTTCCACCTGAGATTAATCCAAGTTCTCTAAAAATTTTAGCAAGAATTCTAGCTACTGTGGTTTTACCGGTTCCAGGGTTTCCAGAGAAAATTAAATGATTTGATATATCTGGAGATTCGCTTAGACCTGATTTTTTTCTCTCAGCTGCAGTTTCAAGGTAAGCAACTAATGACTTTACTTCATCCTTAACTTTTTGAAGGCCAGGTAAGGACATGATTTCTTTTATATTTTGCTCAACAGCTTCGTTCATCAATTAATTTAAGTTTAATTAAACTTTGGTATACAATAATTAATGGGCTCTTTAAAATTAATTTTTTTTGTTATTTGCTTGTATTTTTTTACTACGGTAACTTATTCTGGAGAGCCAGGAACAGATGAGAATAAACTAAATGCAAATATTATGAATAATCAAAAGATTGTTGATAAAAAAGAAGATAAAGAGCAAAAATTTTCAGACACAAATTTTAAAACTCCAAAAAACCCAATTGATGCAATTTTTTTACAACCGTTTGGAAAGGTTATTGACCCAAGGTTTGCTAGAATTTTAGGAGACTGTTTGCCAGCTAAAAAAGGTTACAGTTGTAAAATTGTTACTCCAAAAAAAAAATCAACTCATTTTAATAAATATTTTTATTATTTAAACTCTAGTAAAGCGGTTTATGGCGTTGTTGCGTTTTCAGATTATCGTGTCGGAAATACTGAGCAATGTCGATCATTAATTAAAGAATGGAACGAGTATTTTAAACATTTTGATTTTGAAACCAAAACTAAAGAAGATAATTTAGATCAATTAATCTTATATACAAAAGCAATAAAGCCATCAGAGGTTTATATGAGCTGTTATCCAGAATCTTACCGTGATGTAAAAAGTTATTTTTCTTTAAAGCTTTTTGTTCATGAGAATTAGTTTTTACTTTTTTGTTTTTTTTCTTTTAAGCTCCCCATCATTTGCAAATAATAAAGCATTTTATGATGGAAGAGCAAAATTTGTAAAAGAATATATTGAAGAATTAAAACAATTTAGAAAAAAAGATCCTGATTATAATGGTGCCATCGCAGAATCTTTAACAGGATCATTTTTTGCTGCTTTTGATAAAAAATCACAAGATGAAGTTGATCAACAAGCTTTAGAATCTTGTAAAAAAAATAATAACAAAGGTTGTAAAGTTAGATTTAAAGGTTTTGCAATTAATCCAAATTACAACCGACTGGCTGTGTTTGATCAAAACAAAGGTAATTTAAATATTGGTTTTGACGATATTCCAGCAAATTACATGTTGGCTCACAAAGGGATAACTTTTGTTTATTCAACAACCGATTATAAAGGAAAAGATTTTACCTGTTATAAGACAAGTAAAGACAATGACTTTATTGTCGATATAATTGTCTCTCAAATCGATTTGTATCCATTTCCCTTTTTAAGCAACGCAGGTTTAAATTTTATTTTAATCTGTGGTAATTTAATCGCTCTAGGCGCTTCTCCCGAAGGATTAGCCCCGGCTCATTACGACCAGTCCCCAGGTGTTTTTATGTTATCAGTTCAAAAAATAAAAAAACAAATTGATGCGGGTCAACCGCAAATTATTAAGCACATTTTTCATCATGAATACTACCACGTCATTGATAGCACTTTAACCAAAGCGGTAGTCGATGATGAATGGGTTAGAATTAATAAAAATCCTTATAGTTCAGAAAATTTAAAAGCAAATGTGAACCAGATTTTATCTGACGGAAAAGGTTTCGTAAGCAATTATGCAAAGAACAATGAATTTGAAGATAAGGCTGAGGTTTTTGCATATTTAATTACAAAAAACAAAGAGATGCGAAATATTCTAACAAAAGATGTAACTATTTTTAGAAAGGCAAAATTAATGATTTCTAGAATGAAAATGTTATCTTCAGAAATTAACGCTTCGTTTTGGGCTAAGTTGCTTAATTAGCTTCGTTTTCTTTTCTAATTTCGCTTATGTTTGAAACAAGAGTTTCGCATTCAGATTTAAGATTATTAAACACTTCTTCCCAATTATTATTTTTTTGTCTAAATAGTCTCATGTTATCATACCAAATACTGTCTTCTTTTTCTAAAAACCATCTCCAATCCGGAACCTGAGGTAACAATACCCAAGTTTGAGTTCCAAGCGAACCTGCAAGATGAGCGATTGAAGTGTCAGTGGTAATCACAAGATCTAAATATTTTAAAATAGCAGAAGTATCTAAAAATTTGTTAGATCCTTGATCGATAAGTGGATCATAATCTATAATTTTTTTTTCATATTCATTTTTTTGAATTTGGTTTCTAGCAAAACCTTTTTGCAAAGAAATGAAAGATGTATTTGGGATATTTAACACATCATTAAACATAGTTAGATCGACGCTATTGAGATGGTCTCTAGGATTATTAGGGTCTCCTTGCCAACATAGACCAATTTTAACTTTTTGGTCAATTCCAAGAAGCATTTCCCACTCCGAAAGTTTATCATCATTAATTTTGATATCTGTAGGCTGAGGACATTCTTGTAAAATATTAGGCGCTAAAACTTTTGGCAAATCTAAAAGTGGTATCCAGCAGTAAAAATCATCATAATTTTGGTTAGGCAAAATAAATTCATCAATTTCGCTAATGTTCTCAAACAAATGTTGAATTTCTATTGGGCAGCTAAAAACAATTTCACAATTTAATTGTTTTAATAAAGGAATATATCTCGAAAACTGAATGATATTTCCATATCCAGTTTCGCTACAAACTAATATTCTTTTTCCATCCAAAGGTTCACCTTTCCAAATTGTTTTCTTTTTATTTAAAATAGTTTTTAAAGATGGGTCATTAAAAATTCTTGAGTGGTAATAATCAAATCCTTCTTTAAAATTTTCAGTTAAAAGATTTAAAGCACCTAAATTTGCACCTGCTCTATTAAAACTTGGACTTAATTTTAATGTGTCAGAATAAACTTCTTTTGCACGCTCAAAATGACCAGAATGAAAAAGAGTATTTGCAAAATTATAATATGCTATTTCAGAGTCGGGTTTGATTTTAACTGATCTTTCATGACATAAAATTGCATCATCATATTTTTTTTGTAAATAAAATAGGTTACCTAAATTACTTAATATAAAATGGTTATTTGGATTGTTAACGATAGCCTTTTGGTAAACTTTTACTGCTTCATCAAAGTTTTTGTTTTTTTTGTGGAGTAGAGCAAGGTTTAAGTATGCAAAAACCTCTTTAGGATTGATGTTAATAGCATCCTCATAACACATAATAGCATCTTCGATATTGTCAGTTTCCTGTTGAGTAAGACCAAGCGTGATATAAGCTTGAGTATAAAGTGGATCTTTTTCAATCACTTTTCTCATTAACGCTTCTGCAATTTCGTAATATTTTAGGTAATAAATATTCTCTCCAAGTTTATAAAGCATATCTTTATCTTGTTGGTTTTTTTGGCATGCATCCAAATAATACCAAATTGATTTTTTGTATAAGTTTTGATTAAAATAAACGTCTCCCATTAATTCGTAGACTTTTGGATTTCCAGGTTGTTTATTTAACAAAAGAGAAGCTCTGCTTTCAGCATAAGCGAATTTTTTATCTTGAATGAGTATTTTGGTTTCTGAAATTTCTGATTTAATTAAACTCATTAATATTTACGAATCTCTTCTAAAGATCATAAATGATTATATTAGCAATTTGTAGAAACTATCTCCTAATAAGATGTATAAAAAAGCTGCAATTGTTATGAAACAACCATACGGAATAGGGTATCTTTTATTTTTTTTTACAATTGTAAGCGGGATCGCAACAAAAAGCGCAGTAACTGAAGATATTAGCATTACAAAAAGAATAGATTTCAATCCAAGCCATGCACCAATCATCATCATGAGTTTCACATCCCCAAATCCCATTGCCTCTATTTTTTTATATTTTAAAAAGAACCATCTTATTAGGTAAAAAGAAGTAAAGCCAATTAACAAGCCAGAAATTGATTCTTCAGGGCTAATATCAAATGGATTAATTACAAACGCGGTAATTAATACACCTATAAGAGTAAGAGGCAAGGTGACTACGTCTAAAATTAGATATTCATTAAAGTCAGTAAAAAAAATTATAATTAAACTCGATCCAAAAATAAAAAATAAAAATGCATTTAGTGTTAACCCATATTTAACAAAACCAAATAAAGCCAAACATCCAGTTAAAATTTCAACCAAAGGATATTGTAGGCTAATTTTTTTTTTACAATAAGAGCATTGCCCAGTTAAAAGCAAAAAACTTAAAACAGGAATATTGTGAAGCCATTTGAGTTTTTTTTTACAGTGAGGGCATGAAGATTGTTTTAAGAAGATATCTTGGTTTTTTGGCAGTCTGAAAATACAAACATTATAAAAACTTCCAATAATTAATCCAAATAGGAAAAGGTAGAGACTGACTACCACTGAGAATTATCTTTTAAATTTAATTTTATCGTCCCCGTCATCATCACGACTGACTTGAGGTGATATACTCTCACTTTGATTGTCTGATAATTGGGTTTCTTGTTCTGGAGTAGGCGTTTCAGAACCTGTCATATCAATATTATCGCTTGAAGTTTCTTGAGGAGCCAATTCAGGTTCTGCTACAGGGGCAGATCCAGCATCTTTCCCACTTTGACTTTCAATTTTAAAAATTTTATCTAAATGAGCTAATTTAATAACTTTCATGACTTCATTGCTCACATTGATTAATGCAAAAGGTTTGTTAGTTTTTTTTCCTGTTTGCATTCCTTCAACTAGAGAAGCAATTCCAGATGAGTCAATATAGTTAACTTTTTCTAAATCTACGGATACAGATTTGCATTTTTCGAATAATTCTTTGATATTTTCTCGAACAACTGGTGATTGGTCTAGATCAATTTCATTTCCAAGAGCTAATATCCCGTTATCCCCGTTGATTTTTTGTTCGATAGACATTGAACTAACTTTATACTATTAAACCTTAAAAACAAGATTTCTTATGATTATTGATTGTATTTGTGGACTGAAAAAATTTGAAGTAAGTGCAGATCAAATTCCAAGCGAAGGTCGTCAAGTCAAGTGTGGTGTATGTTCTAAAGAATGGTTTTATAAACCAGAAGGTACGGTTACTGAGCAAGCTAAAGATGCGAGCGATACGAGTGAACAAGAAAATCAAGACTCGGCAATTTCAACTGATGGAATTGTACCTTCAGAGACAGAAGAAATAATTTCTGCAGCAGAACAAGATCAAAAAATAAATTTAGATTTCGATGATAATGAAGACAATATGCCATCAAAGGCTGAGATGGATAAAAATTTAGAGCAATTTAAGAAATCTAGAAAAAAGAAAAAAACATCAATGTCGTCAGGAACAAGGACGCGTTTTTTAGTTTATTTATTAATTTTATTATTATTGGCTTTGATTGTAGTTAGCGTTCCTTATAAAGATTCTGTTTTAGCTATTTTTCCTGAATTAGGTATATTATTTGACGGCCTTACTCCGGTTTACGAGATAATATTTAAATAATTATTTAGATTGTTTTTGTTTTCTTTCTCTTAACCTTTTTTCTCGAGCTATTTTTTTCTCCTCAGCTAATTGCATTGTTTGTATAAATTTCTTTTTTTCCTCAAATAATTTATCTTTTGTTTCATAGACAACCGCATGGATAATGCCATTTACCTTGATGCTTAATGAAGTTGGAGTTTCCCTGACAATTATTTCTTTGTCAAAATTAATTCTAAAAGTCGTGTTTGAGATGTCTTTTTTAAAGTTTACATAATCATCATATCCTGCAACAGCCTCAAAATTAATTGAGTGCACCATGTAATCAGAAACCTTAAAAGGCTTTCCTTCATTTAAAGATGCAATAAAAACATTGTTTTTATTAGCCAAACCAGAAATTGAATTTTTAAAACTTTGAAATTCCATTGGCGACATAATTGTTCTTAATGATTTAATAAAAGCATATTCTATTTCTTTGGTGTCTTTGCCAATTTTTGCCATTTGGATAAGAATATTTTGAGATTTTTTTTCAGCATTCTCTCCCACAGCAATTTTTTTAACCTGTGCACCTTTGATGCTAATTGTGAAAATTTCTAAAATTATAACAATTAAAACTACAAATATTAAAGCAAATGTTCCAATTGCAATTTTTTTTGAATGATCGACAAGTGTTTCATCTTGAGCCGACTTTACATTGTTTTTTTTTAATCCAAACACAGTTTTATATAAATTCTAAATTAATTTTTTTTAATATTTTTTTATTTAGTTGGTTAGTCGTATTTGTAACAAACTCATCCACCATATTAATTTGATTTTCATTGAATTTTGGATTTTCATAAATAGAGTGATATATTCTGTCTGTGGCTTTTAATAAGTCTTCAACACCTATACCTCTATTTTTTTGCATAATACAAAGCTTTTGTTAAATTTATTTAATTGATTCGTAATATATATGTTTGAAAAGAACAATTCTATTAAAGATATTCTAAAAGAAGCTAAAGATAAATTGTCTAAAGATAAGAGTTTATTTAACGAAAAGGAAGAATTCAACCAACGTCTTGCAAAAGCTTTAGATGGAAATGTTTTAGTTCTTAATAAAGTCTACGGAAGCGATTCGAATTCAAATATTGATCAACGTTCAAAAAAAATTACAGAAATTATAGAGCATCAAAGTGCGTTAGTTTTAAACAATGAAATTAAAGATAGTTCAGCCCGAACCTTATTGCTTGAACAAGAAGTATCAAGAGCTGATGATGTGCTAACATTAGAAAATGAAGTTGAGGAAGATGACGCCTTGGTTTTAAATCAAGAATATGAAGGTTTGGTCAATCAAGCTTTAACTGAGTCCCAAACGGCATTGGAAGAAATTAAAGAACGATTAGAGCAAAAAGATCCTTTTATTGAAAGAATTGAGCAGCTTGAAGAAAAACAAATTGCATTATTTGCAAAATTAGATGAAGCGTTTAATGAAATTAAGTCAAAAGATCCAACTGAAGATATTGCTTTAAAGTTTGACATTTTAACCAATCAAATTGGCAACGAAATTGATGAAAAAATAGAAAAAATTAAAAATGATATTCAAGAAAACAATGAACAAAAAAATCAATTAGAAGAAAGAATTATTCAAATCGAAAGTTCATCTGAAAATTTAAAAAATAGCGTTGAAAACCTAGATTATAAAATTGAGGATTTAACACGCAATATAAATGAGAGTTTAAGTCAAAATATTCAAGAACAAATTAAGAAATTTGAGCAAAGTCAGTTAGTCCAAGACGAAAAAATTAATTCAAAGCTACAAGAATATGAAAAGAATATTGAAAGTCGATTTGATGTTATTCAACACCAGGTTAAAACAAGCATTGATCAGTTCAATAAATTTATTGAAGAAGAAAAGTTAAGAAAAGAAGAGGATAAAAAGAATGATCCTGAGTACCAATCTAATTTAAGATTAAATAATATTTATAAAATTTTAGAAATGCAAATCAGCCAATCATTGGTTAATAATTTTTCAAATCATTCAATTCCACAAAATATAACAAGCCCTTCAAACGCAGACACACCTACAATAGTTAAAAGTGATAATAGTGAGGTACTGCAAAAATTAGAGGATTTAAAGATTCAGTTAAACAACAAAATTAAGATTGATGATAATGGTATTAAAGAAATATTTAGTTTAACAAATAGTAAAATAAGCAAACTTGAAGAAAAAATTAATGAAAACCAATCAAGCCTGAGGGAAACCTTCATAAGTAATCAGGATAAAATTATAAACTATTTTAAATCCAATGAGCTTAAATCTTTGCAAGGTTTAAGTTTAGATCTTTCGTCATTAAGAGAATTTGATAATATGGAGGAAGCCAAATCATTTATTGAAAATATTATTTTAAAAGAAACCCAAACCTGGATTAAAAATAATCAAAAAAGTATTGAAGATATTTGTAATAAAATCATATACAAATAATCTTAATGAAAAAAAATTCTGGCTTTTCACTAGTTGAGCTACTTGTTGTGGTTGCGATTATT
>Ga0255772_10006667_pt1 | contig 10476 bp, 8 predicted proteins | sample 071ome_34_FD_179970 | JGI IMG/M metagenome (GOLD analysis project Ga0255772, IMG submission 179970) | Coastal salt marsh microbial communities from the Groves Creek Marsh, Skidaway Island, Georgia - 071411BT metaG (version 2) | ecosystem: Environmental > Aquatic > Marine > Intertidal zone > Salt... | reverse complement strand
GAGAGATGTAATACAAAGGTAATGTTTCAAAATAAAAAGAATAATTCTGGAGCAGTAATTAAAATTACCTGGGTTAATTCTCAAATGGCAAATTTGTAAGATAAAATTTTATAAACTAATTTTGCCGCTAAAAAATCACATGCATGCAAATGAGGATTTGGGGCTAATTCATTCACATCAGCACCTACAACATTGGAGTTTTTAAATACTGTTTTCAGTATGCGCATTGCATCAGACCAAAATAAACCACCTGGTTCTGGTGTACCAGTTGCAGGCATAAGGCTGGAATCAAATCCATCCAAGTCAAATGTTAGATACACATCTTTATTTTTTAATATTTTAGATAGTTTTTCCATACTCCACTTATGCATTTCATTTCCCCAAAAAATTTTAATTCTTTTATTATTCTTTTTAAAATAATTAAATTCTTCTTGGCATAAATTTCTAATTCCAATCGATACAATTTTAACATTTTTATTATCTAAACATCTTCTCATAGCTGCAGCATGTGAATTATGAATTCCCATGTAACCATCTCTTAGGTCTGCGTGAGCATCAATTTGAACAATAGTCAAATTTGAATATTTTTTCACTAATGGTTTAATAATTGCAGGTGTAATAGAATGTTCACCTCCAAGGGTTAGGGGAAAGCACTTTGATTTTAAAGTTTTTTCAATGATCTTTGAAAGTTGGTTTAAGCTATCATTAAGTTTTGATTTAATTTTTTCCTGTTTTAAAGTTTTAATATTAAATTTTTTATAAGGTTCTAACTTCAGCTCTTCATCAAATAATTCGACTTGGTGAGATGCTTCAATAATTTTTTTGGGACCATTTTTTGTTCCACTGCTGTAACTTACTGTTTTTTCAAGACCAAACGGAATAATATATACTTTATTTTTATTTTTATTTTCTTTTGGTAGTCCAAGAAAACCTTCGGATGGTTTTAAAAATTTCATTTATCAAAAATTTTAGAGAAATTTTTTACAGTTCTATCTTTCCAATATCCTCTGTGATAAGCGTCACTTGCAATCAGTGGTAAAACAGAGGTTGCTTCGGCAAAAACCATTTGTTCTTCTGCGGTATCAACTTTGCCCCAAGAGCTTGCCTCTTTTAGAGTTGAGCTACTGCAGGCTCCGTCACGACTATCAGCAACCGTGATTTGTACTGCATATTTATGCATTTCAACTTTTTTATTAAGTAGTTCTGCACAAATTACAGTATCTTGAATAAAGTTCTTTGGAACTCCACCACCTATCATCAATAATCCTGATGCGTTAGATTGGATTTTAATTTCTGTTAATTCACGAAATTCTTTTATTGAGTCAATAGTCATATGTTTATCTGGATTTCTCTCTTGATGCATCACTAGACCAAAACCTGCCGAGCTATCAGTAAATGCTGGGCAAAAAATAGGTACATTATGATCATAGGCTAATTCAATTAGTGAATTTTTTTTCTTGGCGTTTGTCTTTAAGTATCGTCCTAATTCCTTGATAAATTCTCTTGAAGTGTAGGGTCTTGGTTCAAGTGTATCAGCAATCTCACCAATGATCCTGTCGCAATTTTGCAACTCATCTTCATCGATGTAAGTATCATATATACGATCAATATAATTATCTCGTAGAACACCGTCATCTTGAAATTGAGAACCTTGATAATGTTTAAAACCAAGTGCTTCAAAAAAATCCATATCAATAATTGAAGCCCCTGTCGCAACAATTGCATCAACCATATTATTTTTTACCAAGTCTGAATAAAGCTTCATGCATCCAGCTGCAGACGTAGAACCAGCCAAAGTTAAAAATATAGTACATTCTTGGTCTTTAAGCATATTGTTATAAATTCTCGATGCGTTCGCAGTCTCTCTTGAAACAAAAGACATTTTGGACATCGAGTCTATAATTGGTCTGGCATCAAATGATGTAATATCAATATGCTCAACGGGCTGCTTTAAAAAGCTAGATTTGTTGTGACCCATTTTTATGCAAATAAAGTTTTAATATTTTGGTTTTCGTCGGCTTCATAAATTGACATTAAAGGTTTATCTTGAACTTCATGAAGTTGATTAGAATAAAAACCATTAAAATTTGTTCTTAAGCTCATTCCATAAGCACCTAATTGACCAATCTCGATATAATCACCGGTATTGATATTTGAAGGAAGCATAAATGGTCCTTTCATATAATCTAATCCATCACATGTTGGTCCGTAAAAACTATAAGGCACCAATCTTTTTGATGGTGTATTTTCAATTTGAATTGCTCTTGTTGGAAAAATAAATCTAGGTGTTCCAGCATCAAATAAAGATCCATACGTACCGTCATTAATATATAAATGTTGTTTTTTCTTTAGCTCAACTCTCACAATTGTTGAACCACTCTCGGCAACTAAAGCCCTACCTGGTTCACAGATCAGCTTAGGTGTTTTAGTCAAATTTAATTTATTTAATGCCTGAGTAATTTCTTTAAAATAATTTTGAATAGGTTGCGGATATAAATCAGGATACGTTGTAGGAAATCCACCTCCAACGTTAATTATATCAGGAATAATATTAGATTTTTTTATAATATTGCCAAGATCCTTTATCGCTTTTGAATAGGCAATTGGATGCATACATTGTGACCCAACATGAAAACTAAAACCAAATTTTTTTGATTTTACCTTTGCAATTTTTGATAACGAAACTGCTTCATTAATACTTGCTCCAAATTTTTTAGATAAGTCTATTTCAGAATGTTCATTAGATGTTTGAATTCTTAAAAATAATTCAAGATCTTTTGCATTATTCGTAACTTTTAAAATTTTGTCTAATTCTTCTTTACTATCAAATGAGTAAGCTTTGACACCATGGTAAAAATAAGCTTCTTTAATACTGCTCTCTTTTTTTACAGTATGCATGAAATATATTTTAGATTCTGGTGAGAGTTTTTTTACTAATTTGATTTCTTCAATTGATGCTGCATCAAAGTTTTTGATACCATTTTTAATTAATGTTTTTACTACTGCTTCTGTAGGATTGCATTTTACTGCATACAGCACATCACCAGGAAAATTATTATTAAACCAATCTGCCGATAATTTTAAACTATGTTTTCTAAAGCAATATACCGGATCTATCGGCTGTAAAGCTTTGACCAACTCGTCCACACACTGAAATTTTGCCATCTCATAAAACCTCTCGTTAGTTAACAGTCAGTCGTTTTTTTTCATGAAAAAAATCCTCTAAAAAAAACAACTTAAATCGCGAAATAAAGTAATTTCAGTTTATGTAAAGAAAAAAAAACACCTAGCACTGAAATGAATTAGACTTTGATATCTGGATTATTTGCTCTGTAAGAGTTGTAAAAACTGGTATGCCACGTATATTAAGAGTTATGAAAAATACAGTTGGTAAGATGAATATTGAAGATTTTGCAGATAAAACCTTGCTAATTGTAGATGATGATGATCCATTCAGAAACAGATTGGGAAGAGCTATGGAGTCAAAGGGTTTTAAAGTTTCTTTGGCCAAAAGTGTAGAAGAAGGCTTAATATCAGCTCGAAAATCACCTCCAGGTTTTGCTGTTGTAGATCTAAGGCTTTTGGACGGAAATGGATTGGATGTAATTGAAGAAATCCATAAACTTAAACCGGATAGTAGAGTTGTAATGTTAACAGGTTATGGGAATTTACCTACAGCAGTATCTGCAGTTAAAGCAGGAGCAATTGATTATTTAGCTAAACCAGCTGATGCAGAGGATGTAGAGGCAGCGTTGTTAGCTGAACCAAACAGTAAAGCTCAGCCACCAGAGAATCCCATGTCAGCTGACAGAGTAAAATGGGAGCACATTCAACGCGTGTTTGAACTTTGTAATAGAAACGTTTCCGAAACTGCAAGACGTTTAAAAATGCACAGAAGAACTCTTCAAAGAATTTTATCCAAAAGATCTCCTAAATAGTTCTAAAGTATTTTGAAAAGATATTATAATTTTTTTTTGGTCCATTAATTTTTGTACGAATTGTAAAGTGATTTTTAGATAGTACATTCAAAGATGAAATATATAAATCCTTACCACAAAAATATATAGATGGTTTGAAATTTTTTTTGTTAAATTTTTGATACATTTTATTTTTATCAATACCTAAGCTAAAGTAAAAAAAAATATTATTTCTATTTTCAGACACTTTATAAACTTGAAAGCCAGCGATATATTTTTTATTTAAATTTGTTTTTATATTTTCAATAAATTCAAAGTTTTTATTTTTTTTTTTAATTAATAAGGATCCTTCAGAGTAAGTATTTTTATTAATATACTTTTTTATTTTCCAGTTACCTTCTAAAGAATTAAAATGAATCAGAAAAATTTATAACGTGAAAACTTTTGTAATAAGATTGCAAGTAGTGAAACTTTAAAAATTTCACCTAATAAAAATGGATAAAAACCAAGTTCTAAAATTGGTTTATTCCAACCAATAATTGTTCCTAGCCAAATTAAACCGATTAGATAAGTTGGTGTTAAAGAAATAATTAATTTTAAAAAAGTTATTAGAAAGTTTTTATTATCAATGAAGTAATTTTTTTTTGAAAAAAGTATTCCAGCTAAAAAAGCTGAAAAAGCAAATCCAATAATATATCCTCCTGTTGGACCAAATAAATAGGCGATCCCAATCCCTTTAGCTGGTGTTCCTGAAAATACTGGAAGCCCTAGGGCACCTTCAAGAATATAAAAAGATAAAGCTATAAATCCATATCTTGCACCTAGAGCAACGCCTGTGAACAGAACTACGAAAGTTTGCATTGTCATAGGTACCGGATAAAAAGGTACACTTATCTTTGAACTTAGCGCTAATAAAATAGTAAAAAGAAAAGCAATTAAAACTTTATATGAATTACTTTGAATTTTTCTTTTAGTTATTATGTTCATTTTCTTTATTTGTTAGATTTATAAATACCTCTTCTAAATCAGAGTTATTTTTTAGCAGTTCTTGCGTTGAATTTAAAGCTACTAATTTACCTCTATTAATAATTGCAATACGATCACAAATATCAGAAGCTTCTTTAAGATAGTGTGTAGTGTAAATAATGGTTACCCCTTGCCTATTAAGTTCACGTACAGACTCAAGCAACTTTCTTCTTAAGTCAACATCAACTCCAGCAGTAGGCTCATCAAGTATTAAAATTGGTGGTTGGTGAACCATGGCTTTAGCTACCAATAACCTTCTTTTCATTCCGCCGGACAAGTTTCTTGTGTATGCGTTCGCCTTATCAGACAAGTTTGTTAACTCTAAAATTTGATCAGTAATCCTATCTTGTGCCTTAACACCATATAAACCTGCTTGAATTTCTAAAATTTTTTTTGGAGAAAAAAAAGGATCAACATTTATTTCTTGGGGAACGATGCCTAAAGAAGCTCTAACTTGTCTAGGGTTTTTATCCAAATCAAATCCCCAAACATTTATAAAACCGTTTGTTTTGTTTACAGTGCCAGCAAGTATATTAATGAAAGTCGATTTACCAGCTCCATTTGGCCCAAGCAATCCAAAAATTTCTCCAGTTTTAACTTCTAAAGAAATATTTTTTAACGCTTCAACATGCTTATTACCTTGCTGGTAAATTTTATTCACATTTTCAACTTTTAAGGCAATTGAACTATTCATGATGGTCAGCTTGTAATAACATTAAAAAATACAATTTGTATAAAAAACTTATGTCTAAAGAAAAACATTTATTTCTAATTGATGGATCAGGTTATATTTTTAGAGCTTATTATGCTTTGCCGCCACTGACGCGTAAAAGTGATGGCTTACCTGTTGGTGCTGTAAGTGGTTTTTGTAATATGCTCTACAGTTTTTTAGAAAAAGCAAAAGCTGGCAATACTATGGATACTCCCACCCATCTTGCAGTAATATTTGATAGTGCAAGAAAAAATTTTAGAAATGATATTTATAAAGATTACAAAGGTAATAGATCAGATGCACCCGAGGATTTAATTCCTCAATTTGATTACATTAGAAAAGCAGTGAAAGCTTTTAATCTGCCATCTATAGAGATGCTCAATTATGAGGCAGATGATTTGATTGCGACATATAAAGAAAAAGCAAAAAAAAAGAAAATTAAAATCACAATTGTTTCGTCAGATAAAGATTTGATGCAACTAGTTGATAAAGAAACTTTTATGTTAGATACAATGAAAGATCGACATATTGGGATTGAAGAGGTCAAAGAAAAATTCGGAGTACCGCCAGAAAAAGTAATAGATGTGCAATCATTAGCTGGAGATTCTGTAGATAATATTCCTGGGGTCCCAGGTATTGGCGTAAAAACTGCAGCAGAATTAATTAATCAATTCGGCTCTTTAGACGAATTATTAAAAAAAGCAGATACAATTAAACAACCTAAAAGAAGACAAACATTATTAGATAATAAAAAAAATGCATTAATTAGCAGGGAGCTTGTAACACTGAAATGTGATGTTCCTATAAAAGAAGAAATTGAAGATTTTATTTTAAAACCTTTGGACAAGGAAAAAATATTTAATTTTTTGGATGAGATGGAATTTTCGAAAATTAAAAAGAGAATTGAGCAAACTTACGGAAAATCATCAGATACTTTTGTAAAAAAAGAAACCACGACACCACAAAAAACAAATAACAAAAAAGAAAGTGGTTTTCATATTATTTATGAAGTTCAAGAATTAGAAAATTTGCTTAAGCAAGCTGACAATCAGGGTTACTTTGCTATTGATACAGAGACAAATTCTTTAAATTCACAAAAAGCAGATTTGGTGGGTATATCTTTAGCCATTAACGAAAATGAGGCTTATTATGTTCCTGTCGGTCACAAAAATAAACAAGATCCAAATTTAAAAAAACAGATAAAAATTAAGGAATTGGTAGAGGTTTTAAAACCTTGTTTAGAAGATGAGACAGTAAAAAAAGTAGGTCAAAATATCAAATATGACCTCAAAATATTTTTAAAATATGGAATAGAACTAAAATCTTTTGAAGATACAATGTTACTATCCTACTCTTTAGATGCTGGTGTTAATAGACATAATTTGGATTTATTAGCCAAGACACACTTAGATCACGATAACATAAAATTTAAAGATGTTGTCGGCACCGGAAAATCAGAGGTCACTTTTGATGAAGTTTTAATTGATAATGCCTATAGATATGCGTGTGAGGATGCTGATGTAACTTTAAAACTTTATAATTTATTTAAAGATAGAATAGTTAAAGAGAAATGTTTTCAAATTTATGAAACTTTAGAAATTCCTTTGGTTGATGTTCTCGCAAGAATGGAAAATAATGGAATAAAAATAGACCAAGCAATTTTAAAAAAACTGTCAAATAGTTTTAGTGCAGATTTAAAAACGTTAGAAAAAAAAATTTATAAACTATCTGGGGAAGAGTTTAATATAGCTTCCACCAAACAGCTGGGTGATATTTTGTATGAGAAATTAAAAATTTCAGGGACAAAAAAAACAAAAAAAGGAAATTTTGCCACAAACGTAAATGTTCTTGAAGATTTAGCAAGCAAAGGACATGAATTTCCAAAATTAGTTTTAGAGTGGAGACAAAAGTCTAAATTAAAAAATACGTATACAGACACTCTTCCAGAATATATTGATAAAAACACTAAACGTATCCATACATCTTTTTTACTAGCAGCAACAAGTACTGGCCGTTTAGCATCTGCTGATCCAAATTTACAAAACATTCCAATAAAATCAAAAGAAGGCAAGCTAATTAGATCGGCTTTCGTCTCTGAAAAGGGAAACTCAATTATTTCAGCAGATTATAGCCAAATTGAAATGAGAGTTTTAGCGCATGTAGCAGATGTTAAAGAATTAAAAAAAGCATTTAAAAATAATGAGGATATTCATAACATTACAGCATCACAAATATTTGAGTGCGATATAAAAAAAATCAACGAAGATATGAGAAGAAAGGCTAAAGCCATTAATTTTGGTATTATCTATGGAATATCTTCATATGGGTTAGCTAAACAAATCTCAGTTAGCAATCCAGAGGCAGAACAGTTTTTATTTTCATATTTTAAAAAATTTCCTGAGATACGAGATTACATGCAAGAGACTCTTAAGTTTTGTAGGAAGAATGGTTTTGTTCAAACGATGTTTAATCGAAAATGTCATTTTCCAAATATTAATGATAAAAATCATACTTTAAAATCGTTTCAAGAAAGAGCTGCAATTAACGCACCCATTCAAGGAGCAGCAGCAGATATAATTAGATTTGCAATGATTAATATTGATAAAAAAATATTGTCTAAAGAAATTAAGTCACGCTTATTAGTCCAAATTCATGATGAGTTATTGCTAGAGACTAAAGATATGGACTTAAAAAAAGAAATTCAAAAAATAAAAAATGAAATGGAAAATGCAATTGATAGTGATTATAACTTTTCTGTACCTTTAATTGTCGATGCAAATAGCGCCAAAAACTGGAATGATGCACATTAATTTAGTCTAATTTTAGTCTTTTTTTGATATTATAAAAACAGTATGTCTAAAACAATTGCATTAGTAGATGATGATAGAAACATTTTAACTAGTGTTTCTATAGCATTAGAAAATGAGGGATATAAAGTTCAAACTTATGTTGATGGCGAAAGTGCATACATTGGAATAACAAGAACACCGCCAGACCTCGCTATCATTGACATTAAAATGCCAAGAATGAATGGAGAGGAGCTTTTAAAAAAACTACGAAAAAAAACAAATCTTCCAGTTATTTTTTTAACTTCAAAAGATGAAGAGGTAGATGAATTATTAGGTTTGAAGTTAGGAGCAGATGATTACGTAAAAAAATCTGGTGGATTTTCAATAAATGTGTTGATTGAAAGAGTAAAAGTTCAATTTAGAAAAAAAGATCAGGTAACTCCTGATAGTAAGAATATTATTAAACAGGGAAAATTGATGCTTGATCCAGAGCAATTAGAATGTACTTGGGATGATCAAAATTTGCCTGACAAGTTAACAACGACAGAATTTCAAATTGTATATGAACTTGCCAAAAGGCCTGGAGTAATAAAAGAAAGATCTCATTTAATGACAATTGCCTATAAAGAAAATAATGACATTGAGGATAGAACCATTGATAGTCATGTAAAAAGAATAAGAAAAAAATTTAAAAAAGTTGATAAAGAATTTTCAGCTATTGAAACTCGTTATGGAAGCGGATATCGTTGGAATGCTAACCCGTAATGATAACCAATTTATTATCGACTAGATCTTTATTAAAACAATTTCTTACCTTTAATTTTTTTGTATTTTTAGTTTTAGGCTTTTTTACTTTTGTTTACCTTTTGGCAATCGAGCCTGAATTAATTAATCGAAAAAGTAAAAAACATCAAAATATAATTGAAAATATAAATCTAAATTTAAAAAACCAAAATATTGACTCAGATGAAAATACATTAAAAAATTTTTTATTTAGATCAAAATTTATACTAGATGAAGTTGATCAAATTAGATTTTTTAAAATGAACAAAGATATTTTAGTCGATAGTTCAATTATTGATATAGATCGTGCTTCTTTATTTGTTACAGAGAGAATTCAAACACTCGGTATTAATGAAAAACTAAAGCAACAAGAAGATAATAAGAATTTCAATATCCTAGCTGAAGTTAAATATAGTTTTTTAGATGAAGTTAATTCAAATGTTGATCAGAAGTTTTTTATTTCTTCTGAAAGTGTAAATAATAATTTAGTCATTCATACAAGCTCAATTCTTAAGTTGACTGACAATAATATTATTATAACTGTCAGTGAGATATCGAATGAAATAAGTCTTGCTGTACAAGAGAGAAAAAATTTCGTTTTAAGATCGGTATTGATAGCAGCGATAGTGATTATGATTTTTTCTCTATTTTTAAATAACTATATAATTAAACCTATTAGATCTTTAAATTCTTTTGCAAAAAAGATTTCTTACGATAACCCCAAAAGTAATGAAAATTTAAATGTGGAATTTGATAAGCGCGATGATGAAATTGGTAATTTATCAAAATCATTGACTGATATGACAAATAAACTTTATCAGCGTATTGAATTGGCAGAGAGATTTGCTTCAGATTTGACACATGAAATTAGAAATCCTTTAGCTTCATTAAAAGGTGCTTCAGATTTATTAAATCAAACAAAGGATGATAATCAAAAAATTAAACTTTTAAAAATTTTATCAAATGATGTTGAGAGAATTGAAAGGTTAATAACTGATTATTCTCAAGTGCTAAAAGATGAGGCGTCTCAATCAAGAGCTATTGCAAAAAATTTTGACCTTCTCCAATTGATTGATAGCATTGTTGAAGATTTTAACTTAGATACAGTGAATCAAAAAAAGAATATCAAATTTAATTTCGATAATAGTCAAAAATTAAAAAAAGCTGTAATATTTGGTATTGAAAGTCGTATTGAGCAGGTTATAGCGAATTTATTAGATAATGCAGTATCATTTAGCCCTAATGATTC